>ERZ827458.105-NODE-105-length-152195-cov-8.967011_pt1 | contig 152195 bp, 125 predicted proteins | sample MGYA00519706_ERZ827458 | MGnify/ENA primary metagenome ERZ827458 (study PRJEB31778, sample SAMEA3449309) | human gut metagenome | biome: human gut; feature: human-associated habitat; material: faeces | place: United Kingdom | collected 2010/2012 ... | reverse complement strand
ATATTGACAGGTGCATTGATTCGAATAGCGAACCCGAGAAGTGCTGTCCGACAAAAAGAACTATCGGTAGCTTGTTATCATAGATAAAAACTAAAAGATATAATAGAAGTACATCAAATACAAGACTTTTTCTACAAACTAAACTGTGTCTGTTTCAGGCACAGTTTTTATTTTTTGCAGAAAAACTCTTGACAATAGTCCGAAATCGGATTATAATATCTCTCAGTCCGATTTCGGACTTAAACATTTGCCGACAAGGAGAATCAGCTTGGATAATAAAAACAACAGGAAAAAACTGTATGAATATAATAATGTACTGAAATCAATAGATGATTGCTACAGAAATATAGCAAAGCGCTACGGGTTTTCGGAAGCGGCTTTCTGGACGCTGTACACACTGCGTATGGAGCCTGGCAACATAACGCAGAGCGATGTCTGCACCGTGCTGTATCAGCCTAAGCAGACGGTAAACTCCGCACTGAAAAAGCTCGAAAGCGAGGGGTATATAACGCTTACTCCGGCAGGTGCGCACACAAAGAATATCAGCCTTACAAAAAGCGGAACAAAGCTGTGCGAACAGACGGTAGATAAGGTGATAGAGGCGGAATGCGCCGCACTCGGCAATATGACAGATGAAGAAAGCGAGAATATGACTGCTCTTATGAAGCTGTACAGCGTACTTCTTAAAAGTCAGACGGCAAAAATATAAAGATACAAAAGGAGAACAAAGGGAAAATGAGCAAGATAAAACTTTCGGATCACTTTACAGCAGGACGGCTTTTCAGGTTTGTACTGCCGTCGGTGGCTATGATGGTGTTTATATCCATATACGGCGTTGTTGACGGCTTTTTCGTATCTAATTTTGCCGGCAAGACCTCTTTCGCATCTATCAATCTTATAATGCCGTTTGTAATGATACTCGGCGGCGTGGGCTTTATGGTCGGCACGGGCGGAACGGCGCTTGTTTCTCAGAAGCTCGGCGAGGGTGACGAAAAGACGGCAAAACGCTATTTTACAATGATGATAATGCTGACGGTGATACTCGGTGCGGTACTCACAACATTCGGCCTTATCTTTACCGAAAAAGTTGCGGTGTTCTTCGGCGCAACTCCCGAAATGCTGGGCGACTGTGTGCTTTACGGCAGAATAGTTATTTCCTTTACAACGGCTTTTATGCTCCAGAACGTATTCCAGAGCTTTTTTATTGCCGCCGAAAAGCCGAAGCTCGGACTTATTTCAACTATTATGGCAGGCTGTACGAATATCATACTTGACGCTGTATTTGTAGGTCTTATGGACTTTGGCGTTGCAGGTGCGGCATTTGCTACGGGCATCAGCGAATGTGTCGGCGGAATATTCCCACTTATCTACTTTCTCCGTCCGAACTCAAGCATACTGCGTCTTACTAAGACAAGGCTTGAGATAAGACCGCTCCTGCGTGCCTGTGCGAACGGTTCATCGGAACTTATGTCGAGCATTTCCTCATCGGTCGTAAGTATAATCTACAACTTCCAGCTTATGAAATACATAGGCGAAAACGGCGTTTCGAGCTTTGGCGTAATGATGTATGTGCAGTTTATTTTCATAGCGATATTTGTCGGATATGCTATCGGATGTGCGCCCGTGATAGGCTTCAACTACGGAGCGCAGAACCGTTATGAACTGAACAATATGCTCAAAAAGAGCCTTTGCTTTGCGGCGATAGCGGGAGTAACCCTTGTCGCATTGTCGGCGGTGCTTGCAAGCCCTCTCGCAAAGATATTTGTCGGCTATGACGCAGAGCTTTACGAGCAGACACGTCACGCTTTCAGAATATTCTCGCTGTGCTTTTTGCTTGCAGGCTTCAATATATTCACCTCATCGTTCTTCACCGCACTCGGAAACGGCGCTATCTCTGCTGCTGTGTCGTTTATGAGAACGCTTATATTCCAGGTTTCAAGCATCCTTATACTGCCCCTTATTTTCGACGTTGACGGTATATGGATGGCGAATGTTGTGGCGGAATTTTTCGCTTTCCTGCTGTCGCTGATGTTCCTTATCATAAAGAGGAAGAAGTACGGATACTGGCAGAAGAATGTTGCTTTGCCGGTTGAACCTGAATCGGAAATGACAAACAAAAACGCAGATTAAGCGGTTATATAAAGCAATATAGAGCGGCGGCTCGGTAGTGTTACCGGGCCGCCGATACTTTTATATCCGTTATCCGAACTTATTTCCTCCCATTCAGCCCGAACTTCCTTGTATACGCATCAAAGTCAACATAGCAGTGATCCATATCAACATCGCCGTCGATTCCGCTGATACTGCCCTCCCACGAATACTGCCACATAAAATATGTTCCGCTGTATGCAGGCTTGTCGGTGTCAACGTGAGCCACCCACACGGGATACTTTGAAAGCGCCGTCATATCAAGGTAGCTGTTGAAAAACGAAGCGTAGGAATATACGACAGGCAGATAGCCTGCGTTTGCTATCTCCTCGCAGAACGCTTCTGTCATTGCGGTGAGGGTCTGCTTTGAATAGCCGTTCCTTACATACCACTGATCCTCTATATCAAATACTATGGGGTAGCTTATCTCATAGCCGGAAATAAGGCTGAGTACGAATTTAGCCTCATCTCTCGCTTCTTCTACCGTTTCGGCATAGCAGTAGTGATACACTCCGGCAGGAATGCCGTTTTGCATAGCACCTTTCATATTTTCGTGGAAATATGTATCGCTTGTCATAGGATAATCGTCGCTTATTCTGCCACGGCTTGAACGTATCATAGCAAAGTCAATGCCCGAACTTTTAACCTTTGCCCAGTCTATAGTGCCGCCCTGCGCCCACGAAACGTCAATTCCTGTCAGTGCGTCTGTTGTATACAGCGATATAGTTTCGACAGACATTGCCGAGTTGTCATAAGCTCTGCGGTTGTCGGTGACGCTGCCGTTTTTGCTGTTCGTGAACATACCCTTCAGCGTATATGAACAATCGTTTCCGAGCGTCACAGTGCCTGTGTTTATGACCTGCGCATTGTTTCTTATCTCCAGCTTTCCGCCGATATAGCTTTTTGCATTGAAGCGTGCAGTGCCTGTCACACCTATCTCGCCGTAAGAGGTAAAGTCCGAATTCACATCAAGAGTGCCTGCGAATGCCGTCTGTGCCGTATCGGAAAGCAGCGTAACGCCCGACAGCGAAACCGCAGATCTTCCGCTCGCAGACATCGTACCGTCAATATCCAGAGCAGAACCGCCGTAGGTATTGAGCGTGCCGTTTATTATAAGCGATGAGCCGTTATCCGCAACAAGTCTGCCCTTTATATCAAGGGTAATACCGTATGGTACTGTAACGGATGTCCCGCTGAGCAGTACCATCACAGTACCTGCCGGTACAGTAAGGCTTTTGCCGAGTGTTATATTGCTTTTTATGTAATAGGTTCTGTCCGCCGCAAGCACGGAGGTGCCGTCCCAGGTGTAAGGGTCAGCCGCCGCCGCAACCGGAAGCGACACGGAACATAATATGAACAGTGCCGACAGAAAACCGGCGATTATCCGTTTTCTTAATTTCATTTGCTTTTCCTTTCGGATTATCTCAGCTGTTTTGTTTACCGGATACTTATCCAAGATAATTATGTCATATTCCGCACCGTTTGTCAATATTCACGGCGGTGCGACAATTCCCGACGTTACATTTTTCGTCATTCCGACAGTATTCCCCGTCCTTATTTGTACACAGTTACAATATATTAAGCACGATGCATTATTGACAGTACCGTAAAAAAGGGTTATAATCTCTATATCTATTGGCTTTGCCCGAACAAAATAAAAGAATGTTGTACGGTAGAATATATGAACAAATATGTAAGAAATATGACGCAGGGAAGTGAGCTTAAGCACATACTTATGTTCACTCTGCCTTTGCTTGCGGGAAATCTGTTCCAGCAGTTTTATAATATAGTCGATTCGGTAATAGTAGGACGTTATCTCGGTCACGAGGCACTGGCGTCGGTCGGTGCGACAGGCTCGATAACGTTCCTGTTTTACACGCTGTGCAACGGACTTTCGGCAGGTGCGGGAATACTGATAGCGCAGAGCTTCGGTGCGGGGCGGCACGACGATGTAAAGCGTTTTATCGCAAACTCGGCTTATGCGCTCGGCTTTGTAGGGCTGGGGCTGACGATTATTTCGGTAGCCTTTGCGCATCTTCTTTTGCAGATGCTCGACACTCCGCAGAACATACTCGCAAACGCTACGGACTATATGCGCACAGCCTGTGCAGGAACGATTGCGGTAGCAGGCTACAACTGGATAAACTCGGTGCTTCGTGCGCTCGGGGACTCAAAAACTCCGCTGTATTTTCTTATTGTCGCAAGTATACTGAATGTAGGACTTGACCTGCTTTTTGTAATGGTATTCGGTATGGGAGTAGTCGGTGCGGCGCTCGCTACAGTTATCGCACAGGGAGTTTCCGCTGTCGGAAGTATTTTGTTTGCGGTAAAGAAAAACGAATATTTCCGGCTGAAAAGAGAGCATCTCAGGCTTCGCAGGGAGCAGTTTGTACGTTGTATGAAAACGGGTACTCCCATAGCTTTGCAGAATGCGCTTGTTTCCGTATCGATGATTTCCCTTCAGAAGACCGCAAACTCATTCGGAGATATAGTAGTTGCCGCATACACTGCGACAATGCGTGTAGAACAGCTTATACAACAGCCTTTCAATTCGCTTGGCACGGCACTTTCGACCTTTGCCGGTCAGAATGTCGGAGCGGCAAAGCCGGACAGAGTGGTGAAAGGCTATCACCGTTCAATGCTTATATCGACCGCTTTCGGTTTGCTGATGCTCGGTGTGTTCGCATTTACGAGCAGATATATAGTCGGTTTCTTCGTTACCGAAGAACAGGTTATAGATATAGGTGCAAAGGCGCTTTTGCTGTCTGCCTGCTTCTATGTTCCGCTGGGCTTTATCCACACGACAAGAGGACTTTTAAACGGTGCGGGCGATGTAGGATTTGCATTTCTGAACGGACTTGCCGAGGTAGTAGGCAGAATAGGCTTTGCGGCAATACTTGTTAATATACCCGGAGTTGGAATGTGGGCGGTATGGACAACGACCTGTCTTACCTGGGTGCTGACAGCAGTAATGTGTCTTATCAGATATAAGGGCGGCAAATGGCGGAAAAAATGTCTTGTTGATATTGAGTCCGCAGAAACGGAGGTAATTCATGCTGAACAATAAAACGCAAACCGAAAAAAGCGAAACGTTTCTGCTGGCGCACGCATTGCTATTGCTTGTGCTGTCACTGCTTGTCGGGGTGCAGGGCGTATTCGAGATAATCGACTATATGCCGCACATTATATCGGCAGGCTGTGTAAACTGCGGAGCGTATGTGGCATCTATACCGTCTACTCTTATAATGTATCTGTGGTTTTCTGTTTCTGTAGCGGTCTTTTATTACAGGGAAAACAAGTATTATTTTAATGTTATCTTTAGATTTGGTAAAGAAACATAGGATATGGATGAATTGGAGTACCCTCCCGCTACGATGTCTTATTTTTGTGATTTAATACGAAAAGATGCTGAACGGTTGTCCAATCTATTTGAAGCAGAAAATTGCGAAAAACCGATCGTGTATAAAATGAAATTCCGATGCAAGGATAGTAAATTTAAATTTGAGTTAAAATATGAGAAGGATTTGCCAAGTGATTTTCAGCCCGAACAAGTGTTCATTGAATGGAAACAGAAAATAAAGAATAAAAGCATACTTCTATTGTAAAAGGAGCAACTACTGGATATTTTCTAAAACAAACGTAAAGAAGGAGATTGCAATGAATCTGTTCAAAAAACTGTCCCCTAAACCTCAAAATGAAGCTGTTCCCAAGAGCATTATAACAAATTATAGCTACGGGGAAATACCTGTCGAAGTCGAATACAATATAGACGCAAGCATGGAACGTTTACCTTATGATTTTGAAACGCTGAAAAAAGAAGGAATAGATAATATAATTAAAGAGCGTTTTATCCCATGGTTGAAAACCGATGAGTTCCGGGATAGAGATGGTGAGTTGATATTTAAGGGCTTAAAACTATATAGTATAGTCTATTGCTATGCTATGATTGATGCTCGCTATTCTCACTCTAATCAGCAAGAAATGGCTGGACAGTTTGATTTTTTCTTCGAGAGTGGAAACGAATACACATCTGATATGATGGAATCGGTAGCCATGCAAATTTATGTCCTTCATGGTCATATAGTTAAAGTAGATGGGTATGAGGTATAATATTCAAAATGACGATAAGTGAAAACGGTAAATAAGACTGTGAAAAATAGGCGGTGAAAAGTATATGAACTACGAGAAACTGATTTCTGATGTTAACCTTGCATTTGCAGGAAACCAATTTGAAGTGTCATTAAAAAAGGCGCAGGAAGCAATCAATAAAGATGACTCAAAAGCGGAAGGGTATGTGTGCGCCGGCAAAGCTGCGCTTTCACTGGGAAGTGCTGAAATGGCGGAACACTATTTTAAAACTGCTACTGAGAAAGATAAGAACAACGGAAACATTTTCTTTCTTCTTGGATATGCCCAGGCAATGAGTGGCCATTCTTCAAAAACCGTACAAAGCTTAACAAGAGCACTTGAAAGTAACTGTGATACTTCAGTTAAAGGTCAAATATATAAAATGATATCCATGATTAATACAGAACAAGGCGATTATGGCAATGCGTTGACCAACTTGTCACAAGCCGAGGATTATATTGGTCTTGACTATGAAATATTACAGCAGAGAGCTGTCTGCCTGCTTCTATGTTCCGCTGGGCTTTATCCACACGACAAGAGGACTTTTAAACGGTGCGGGCGATGTAGGATTTGCATTTCTGAACGGACTTGCCGAGGTAGTAGGCAGAATAGGCTTTGCGGCAATACTTGTTAATATACCCGGAGTTGGAATGTGGGCGGTATGGACAACGACCTGTCTTACCTGGGTGCTGACAGCAGTAATGTGTCTTATCAGATATAAGGGCGGCAAATGGCGGAAAAAATGTCTTGTTGATATTGAGTCCGCAGAAACGGAGGTAATTCATGCTGAACAATAAAACGCAAACCGAAAAAAGCGAAACGTTTCTGCTGGCGCACGCATTGCTATTGCTTGTGCTGTCACTGCTTGTCGGGGTGCAGGGCGTATTCGAGATAATCGACTATATGCCGCACATTATATCGGCAGGCTGTGTAAACTGCGGAGCGTATGTGGCATCTATACCGTCTACTCTTATAATGTATCTGTGGTTTTCTGTTTCTGTAGCGGTCTTTTATTACAGGGAAAGCAGAAAAATGTTCGCCCTTATCCCCTATATGTGCATTATAGGCATAGCACCGAGCCTTGTGTATGACTTGTCGTTCATATCGGAAAACGGCTTCGTTTCCGGTGGGGAATATAATGTAACGCTGTATCTTGTTATGGATATATTTCTTCTTCTGGACTCGATAGTTATGATACAGCTTGTACGAGGAACAATGAGCAGAAAAGCCGCTATGATATGTCCTGCGATATATCTTATTACGGGGCTTATATACTTTTCGAGCGTTTTCGTTTTTTACGGCTCGGTCGAAAGAACTAATTTTATGGGATATTATTTCTGCAACAGCGTGACGAATATCGTATTTTCGCTGTCGCTGTTCCGCTTTGTGGATGTGTTGTATCCAGCAAGAAAAAAAGGAGCAGAAGATGGAGAATAAGTACATAGCGCTTACATTTGACGACGGACCGAACACCGTCACAACGCCGCAGGTGCTTGAAATGCTGAAAAAGCATAACGTTACGGGCAGCTTTTTCCTTGTAGGCGATAACATAAACGAGAAAAGCGCAAGGATAGCCCGTGAATGCTTTGAGTACGGCTGTGAGATATGCAACCACAGCAGAACGCACAGTGCGATGCCTCAGCAGACAAGCGAAGAAATAAAGGCTGAAATTGAATACACAAACGATAAGATAAAGCAGATAACAGGCGGTATCGCTCCGAAATTTTTCCGTCCGCCGTATATTGCGCTTTGCGACAGTATGTATGACGATATACCGCTGACATTTATCTGCGGAAACGGTGCGGAGGACTGGCTTGACGAAATATCCGCAGAAGAACGCAGTAAGCGTATAATCGATCAGGCGCAAAACGGTATGATAATACTTCTGCACGATATGGAGGGCAATTTCCGCACGGTACAGGCGCTCGATACGATAATCCCGGAGCTTAAAAGGCAGGGATATACGTTTGTGACGGTAAGCGATCTTTTCGCAAAGTGTAAGATAACGCCTCGAAAAAGAGTTATATATTCAAATGTGCTGACAGACTGAAAAAATTTAAGTCAAACTACTTGACAACCGCATTTTAATATGATATAATAATCACGCTGTTCTAAAGACAGCAGGTCGGTTTACCGCTAACGAGCATATGCTCACCTGCCGAGGAATGGGAAGAATACTGAATTTTCTGCCCTTTTCTGTCTTACAGAGGAGGGCATTTTTATTAAATGTTTTTCCTTTTTACGAACAGTAAATCACGAAAGGAGAAAACAATATGCCTAGTGAGAAAGTTTTACAGGTAAAGCAGAATTACGTTGCTGAACTCGCTGAAAAGCTCAAGAAGTCCGCTTGCGGTGTGCTCGTTGATTACAGCGGTATCACAGTTGCCGATGACACAGTTCTGAGAAAGGAACTTCGTGAGGCAGGTGTTGACTACTTCGTAGTTAAGAACACTCTTTTAAAGCGTGCAGCTGAGATGGCAGGCGTTGAGGGTATTGATGATGTTCTCGAAGGAACAACAGCTCTCGCACTCGCAGAGGAAGACATCGTAACTGCTCCTAAGATCCTGTACAAGCAGGAAGAAGCAAGCAACGGATCATTCTCAATCAAGAAGGGATTCGTTGACGGTAAGGGCATCAGCAAGGACGAAGTTGTTGCATACGCAAAGCTCCCCACAAAGGAAACACTGCTTGCACAGCTGGTATTTATGCTTCAGTCCCCTATCCAGAAGCTCGCTATCGCAGTAAGCGAAATCGAGAAGAAGCAGTCCGAATCAGCAGAATAATTTCTGTACGGACGAAATCGGCGGCATAAACCTGCCGTAACACAAACAATGAAAACATATTAACGGAGGATAATTAAAATGGCTTCAGAGAAAATTTTAGCTATGATTGAAGAAGTAAAGGGCTTATCAGTATTAGAGCTCAACGAGCTCGTTAAGGCTCTCGAAGAAGAATTCGGTGTATCTGCAGCAGCAGTTGCAGTAGCAGGCCCCGCAGCAGGCGGCGCAGCAGCAGCTGAAGAAAAGACAGAATTTGACGTAGTTCTCGCATCATTCGGTGATGCTAAGATGGCTGTTATCAAGGCAGTTAAGGACGTTTGCGGTCTTGGTCTTAAGGAAGCTAAGGAGCTTGTTGAATCTGCTCCTAAGGCTATCAAGGAAGGCGCTTCTAAGGCTGAAGCTGAGGAAATCAAGGCTAAGCTCGAAGAAGCTGGCGCTAAGATCGAACTCAAGTAAGTTCTGCGCTGAATACGCTTTTTCAAAGGACGGGTTCTGCCCGTCCTTTTCCATATGCAAAAATATAAAGAAATACCCTTGCAAACTCCAAAACGGTTCGCAAGGGTATTTCAGCTTAATTAAAACTATATTGTTTGATGTGTTTCTGTTATATCTTTAGTATTTATCTATAATAACAAGCTACCGATAGTTCTGTTTGTCGGACAGCACTTCTCGGGTTCGCTATTCGAATCAATGCACCTGTCAATATGAAAGAGGGAGACAACCAAAGGGATCAGGTGAGAGTCTGAGCCTCGCTTACGCAAGGCTCGTGCGCTCCGCTAAAGCTTCGCTGGACTGCCGCAGTGAAGCAAAGCGAAACGATTGAGCACTTGCCAAAGGTAAGTGCTCAGCCCTATACCCTGTCCCTTAGGTTTTCTCCCTCTTGCTCCCACTTTCCTTACCCATACCCTTACCCCGCTGGGGTGTTGGCGAAACTCGTAAAACTACCTGAACATTGTATATCCTGTCAATGCAGGGACGCTTAACGCTACACGTCCGCATATTAGTACATATATCTTAAGTTAGTGGCGTTTTTTTGAAAGGTTAATGTCAGTGCAGTTGTACCGATGCACTCACGAAATTATTAATACCTTGTCATTAAGGAAAGTGTTTTAAGCAGTGTTAGTGAAATATTTCACAGTACAGCTTCAATAATAGGTTTTTTCTACAAACTGAAATACCCTTGCAAACTCCGGAACGTTTCGCAAGGGTATTTTACAGATATATAATTAATTCTGCTTTGAATTGAGATATTCCTCGCAGGCTTTTAAAATTGCCTTGTCCTGCTCCCAGTTCAGCTTGTTCATAGCGTCCCCGTAGCTTAACAGCCAGTCGCCTATTACCTCTTCCTGCTGAATCTTCACGGCGGCATCCCTGTCAAACCTTCCTGCAAAGAATACGCTTGTCTTTTCGGTGTTGTCAAGTGTGTGGAATGTGTACTCCGCACGGAAATCTTTATCTAATTCCGCTTCAAGTCCGCATTCCTCGAAAACCTCACGCAGAGCGGTTTCACGCTCGTTCTCGCCGTACTCGATGTGACCCTTCGGAAAGCCGATATGACCGCTGTTGTTCTTGATAAGAAAATATCTGCGGTCATCTCCGTCACCTGTGTACATTACCGCACCGCAGGTCTTTTCGTATAAGGCAAATATCTCAGAGGTGTGGAACTGCTCCTGAAAATGAACGGCGTTTACTATATTGCACTCACAGCAAAGCTCATAGCCGACAAGCTCAGACGGTACTCCTACCCACTTGTCCTCGTTATCGTCTGTACGCATAACAGTTGCGATGATAACACACTCTGCCTTGTCAACAGGCTTATCAACACCGAGAATATATACGTCCTGTTCCTCGCCGTCACCGCCGAGAAGTCCCTCGACATAGCCGTAGTTTATCGGATATACTATCTCAGGGTGCTTGGGGTGATGCGTGCCTATCGGTCGGTCAACCGTCACCGTGACAGCCTTTCCGATATATGATTTGTCGCCTCTCGGTATCTTTGTCATAGCTTTTCCTTTCAGCGTTACTGCTTTCTTGCAAGCTCGTATTCATCATCGTTTCTGAAATACGGGCAGTTGTAGTTGTCGCCCGTTATAAAACGGCGCATTTCGTCCTCGTCAAGATTTACAAGGCAGGTGTAGCAGTCGTACTCATCATCATAAACATAGTTTACGCAGCAATCACAGTTGGTCATGCCTTTTTCTTCCACTTCATCGAAATATCAAAAGCTGTCACGCTGTGAGTAAGTGCACCGAGGCTGATTATATCAACGCCCGTCAGCGCAACGTCACGGATATTGTCGAGCGTTACGTTTCCGCTGGCTTCCAGCTTTGCTCTGCCTGCGGTTATTTCTACCGCTTTCTTCATATCCTCACAGCTCATATTGTCGAGCATAATAACGTCTGCCTTTACCGCAAGCGCCTCGTTCAGCTCGTCAAAGTTGCGTACCTCGACCTCGATCTGAAGCATATGTCCCGCTTTTTTACGCAGAGCTGTAACAGCCTGTGTTATACCGCCGTATGCGTCAATGTGATTATCCTTAAGCATCGCCGCATCGGTAAGATTGTAGCGGTGGTTTCTTCCGCCGCCTGCCACTACGGAGTATTTCTGCAAAGGACGTAAGCCGGGGAGCGTTTTTCTCGTATCTGCGATAGAAGCATCAGTACCCTCGACTGCCTTTACGCACTTGTTTGTATAGCTTGCAATACCGCTCATATGCTGTAAAAGATTGAGCGCTGTACGCTCCGCCTTCAGCATAGCGCAGGTGTGACCCTTGAACTCGGCGATAACATCGCCCTTCTTTATAGCGTCGCCGTCCTTGAAATGAATATTCATCTCGATAGTGTCGTCAAGTAATGTGAAAACACGCATCGCAACATCAATTCCCGCAAGAACGCCGTCAGCCTTTGATACAAAATATGCCTCCGAAATATCGTCTTCATCAATAAGCAGGTCGGTGGTGCTGTCTATGTAGTTTATATCCTCTGTTATCGCTCTTTTTATCAGATCGTCAACGTAAAACTGTAATAATTTCATTATATAATGCCCTTTTCCTTTCCCTCTGCGACTACTTCGCTGAGGATTATGTAAGCAACTGTCGTCAGTGATTTTGCTTCGATATAGTCGGGAGTTACCTCAAAACCGCCGTTATCGAGCAGATCCTTCAGCTCCGTTACACGCTTTATATCCTTTGCCGCCTCAACATAGTCGGGTACGACGAAATAAGAACGCTGCATTATGTGTCTTATCTCGGTGCGTATTCCCTTAGGGAGCGGCTTGCCGTCGGGCGAGGGATAATCAGCCTCAAGCGTTCCAAGCTCTCTGTGGGTATTGTTCTTGTTTATGTCCTCTGCAATAAGACGGCTGAATACCAGCGCCTCAAGCAGAGAATTGCTTGCAAGGCGGTTGATGCCGTGAACGCCGGTATGAGCACATTCTCCTGCGGCATATAAGCCCTTTACATTCGTAGCGCCGTGTCCGTTTACGCCGATACCGCCCATAAGATAGTGCTGACAGGGATATATCGGGATAGGCTCTTTGGTCATATCGTAGCCCTTTTCAAGAACCTTGTTATATATCATAGGGAAGCGGTTTTTGATAAATTCGGGATCCTTGTACGAAATATCAAGATAGAATTTGTCACTGCCCGTTTCTTTCTGCTCTTTCATCATATCCTTTGAAACTACGTCACGGGGAGCAAGCTCCTTACGTTCAGGCTCATACTTGTGCATGAAACGTTCCTTGTTGCAGTTGAGCAGATAAGCGCCCTCGCCTCGTACCGCCTCGGATACAAGGAAGCACTCACGGTTTTCGTGGTCGGCAAAGGCTGTGGGGTGGAACTGCACATAGCTTAAATGCTGAATATCAGCCCCCATATTATAAGCAAACTGTATGCCGTCGCCCGTTGCTATCGCAGAGTTTGTGGTATAATCGTAAACTCTGCCTATACCGCCTGTTGCAAGTATGGTGTTCTTTGTGGTATAATAACTGTGCTTTCCTTCGTGAAGCACATCAAACAGGAAATCGTCGCCTCGCTTGGTAAGGCCGAGCAGGTGAGTGTTTTCAAGAATCGTGACATTGGACAGCTTCTTTACCCCCTCGATAAGCGAAGTAACTATCTCAAAGCCGGTGCTGTCCTTGTGGTGAGCGATTCTGTGACGGCAGTGACCGCCCTCAAGGGTAAGGTCGATTGAGCCGTCCTGCTTTCTGTCAAAGTCAACTCCGTAATTGAGCAGATTCTTAACGTCCTTCGGACCCTGCTCGACAAGTATGCGTACATTGTCGATATTGTTCTTGTAGCCGCCGGCTATAAGAGTATCCTTGATGTGCAGTTCGTAGTTGTCGTTTGACGTGTCCATTACAGCGGCGACACCGCCCTGTGCGAGAGCCGAGTTGCACAGCGTCAGCTCACGCTTTGAGAGCATAAGTATCTGCATACTGCTGTCAAGGTTGAGTGCGGCATAAAGACCTGAAACGCCTGTGCCGACAATTATTACGTCGTATTCTTTGAACTTCATAAAGATTACCACCTTTTGCGGATTACCGCATAAATTTACTTAATTATTGATTATTTATAAAACGGAAAGGAACATTATGAACGAATCAACCGTAAACAATCCGATCTTAAAGGAAAACGAATTAACCCGTGCCATACTCGCAGGAGTAGATACCGGCGAATATGATGCGGAAATATCTATGGATGAGCTTGAAGAACTGGCTGAAACCGCAGGTGCGGTGACTGTATGCCGTATTATTCAGAAACGTCCTGCTATCGAAAGTGCGACAATTCTGGGCGAGGGCAAGATTGAAGAACTCAGTGCCGCCGCAAAGGATCTTGACGCACAGCTTATTATATTTGATATGGAGCTAAGCTCAAGCCAGATACGCAATATCGAGGATATAACATCAGTGCGTGTTATCGACCGCACAATGCTTATCCTTGACATATTCGCCGGCAGAGCAGTGACAAACGAGGGAAAACTTCAGGTTGAGCTGGCTCAGCTTAAATACCGTCTGCCACGTCTTATGGGAATAGGTACGTCATTGTCACGTCTTGGCGGCGGTATAGGAACGAGAGGACCGGGTGAAACCCAGCTTGAAACCGATCGCCGTCACATAAGACGCAGAATAGATAAACTCAGCGATGAGCTTAAAGAGCTTGAAAAACGTCGTGATCTGTCACGCCGCCGCCGTAAGAAAGACAGCATATGCGTCGGAGCTATCGTAGGATATACGAATGCCGGAAAATCGACCTTGCTCAACGCCCTTACAGGTGCAGGCGTTCTTGCCGAGGACAAGCTGTTCGCAACGCTGGATCTTACATCAAGGGCAATAGAACTGCCCGACGGAAGAAGTCTTACGCTTGTAGATACCGTAGGGCTTATAAGACGGCTTCCTCACCACCTTGTAGAAGCGTTCAAGTCAACGCTTGAAGAAGCGGCAAGTGCGGATATTATCCTGCACGTCTGTGATGCGTCCGATCCTGAGGCAAGGGAAAAAGCACAAACAACGCTTTCTCTGCTGTCGGAGCTTGGATGCGGCGAAATACCGGTAATAACCGTTCTCAATAAATGCGACAAGCTTGATTATGAACTGCCGCCCGCAGAAAATACCGTAATGATTTCCGCAAAGAACGGCACGGGATTTGACGAACTGCTGAAAGCCATATCGGATAATCTTACCGACAAGGTAAGCCGTATGGAAATGCTGATACCGTATGACAAGTCGGGACTTGCGGCGGCTCTCCACTCACACGGAAAGGTGCTGAGCGAGGAATACCTCGAAAACGGCATCGCCGTAACCGCCCTTGTGGACAAGTTGCATAAGTATGAGTATGAGGAGTTTGTCATCTGATGATATACATTACAGCCCGAAAGGGCTGTTCAGTTTGTAGAAAAAGTCTATTTTTGTAAAAATAGAGCAAACTCTCAATCCCTATCCCCAAACCCCTTTCCCCGGGAAAGGGGCTATATTACTGGGGCTACCGCCCCTAGACCCTGTCGGGGGCTACGCCCCTGCGACCCCATTTTTAAATAATCAAGAGGTTTATCGACAGTCTGTACAGCCCGAAAGGGCTGTTTTGTTTTACCCGGCACAATCAGAGCTGCACCTCAGTACCTCCGACGGGACGTATCGAAAGAACGTGACAGCTTCCTGCACCGAATACCTTTTCTATATCAACTATAAAGCTCTTTAAAATATCCTGCGGAACAAATGCCTGGATAGTACCGGCAAAGCCTCCGCCGTGAACTCTGCACGCACCCTTTCTTGCAAGAGCGTGTTCCGCAACGTTCAGTGCTATGCCTACCGCCTGATGCGTATAGTCCGAAACGGCAAAAATATTCTGTAAGTACTTGTAGCTTGAGTTTCCGCTTTCGTTTATCGAGCTTAGGAAATCATCAAAATGCTGATGCCTCAGCGAATGTGCCAGCTTGTCCACACGCTCGTTTTCCTCAAAGAAATGGAGCGCACGCAAAACCGCACGGTCGCCGTACTTCTGCCTTAAGATGCCCATATTGAGTATTACATCCGCACGGGAGATCTCACGCAGACATTCTGCGGAGAAGTAGCCTGCTATAGCCTTCATCTCACGGGGGATAGCGGCATATTCGTCTGTAAGGTCGGCATGGTCTGCCTTTGTATCAATTATGCACAGTGCGTGTCCGTATGACGAGAAATCAACGGGGATATTCTCGATGATAGGCGCCTGTGTATTCTTGAAGTCGATAGCAACAAAACCGCCGACCGAGCTTGCCATCTGATCCATAAGTCCGCTGGGCTTGCCGAAATATTCGTTCTCGGCGTACTGTGCTATCTGAGCAATCTTCACTGCACTGATACCGCCTGCGTTGTATATGCCCGAAAGTATATTTCCTATAAGTACTTCAAATGCCGCAGAGCTTGAAAGACCCGATCCCTTCATAACGTTTGACGTTGTGTAAGCTCTGAAACCGCCTATATTCAGACCGTTGTTCTTAAAACCGGCGGCAACACCTCTTATAAGAGCGGCAGATGAATTTTTTTCGTCCTCGTGAACTGAAAGGTCAGATATGTCAACCGAATCCTTTGGGAAGCCCTCGCTCTTTATCGTGATGATGTTGTCATCTGTAGGCTCTACAACGGCGATAACGTCAAGGTTTACACTTGCCGCAAGCACCTTGCCGTGATTGTGGTCGGTGTGGTTGCCTCCGACTTCTGTACGGCCGGGTGCGGAAAAATAACGAAGCTGATCGCTGTCGCCGAAGATGCTCCTGAATTCCTCCGCAGATTTTTCATATCTTTCTCTCTGCGCCGTTACAGCACTTTCCGGATAAATCTCCTCAAGGGTGTGAATTGTCTTTTTTGCCATGATCGTTTCCTTTCATTTTTGCTTTATCTGATTTATTTTTTCTCCCGTAGGGAGTCAGCTTTTAGAAAAAGTCTGTTTTTTATAAAATAGAGCAAATTCTCCATCCCTATAAGAACGCTTTGTGGGCTTTGCGTCCTGCAAAGCCTTTGGGCGTTCTATCTCGGCATCCTTGCCGAAACCCCAAACCCCTTCCCCTCGGTGAAAGACTGTGTATGCTTGGTTGGCTTTGCATCGTGCAAAGCCCTTGTGCATACACGCCCGGCATCCGTGCCGGGGCTGAATGTGGGGCTACCGCCCCTAGACCCTGTTGGGGGCTACGCCCCTCAACCCCATTTTTTGATAATAATAGAGGCTTTTCGATAGTCTGTCCCCGTAGGGAGTTTAATCCTTTTCCGTATAGAACATTCTGTACTTGGTCGAATTATGATAGCTTACGCTCAGCACAAGCCCTATTGCCGCAAACAGACACATTCCCGATGTGCCGCCTGCACTGAAAAACGGGAGCGGTATGCCGATAACGGGAGCGATGCCGAGTACCATTCCGATATTTACTGTTGTGTGGAATACTATAAGAGCAAATACGCCTATGCAGATAAGTCTGCCGAGAGTGTCCTTTGCACCGCTTGCATTTGACAGAATCTTAAGCGACAGAGCCGCTATAAGCCCTACTACCAGAAGACAGCCGAGCAGTCCCATAGTCATTCCGATATATGAAAAAATGAAGTCGTTGTGAATTTCGGGAACATAAGTATAATCTCCTCCCGAAAGCCCAAGCCCCGTAAGTCCGCCCGAGCCTAAGGCTATTTTTCCCACACGCTGCTGCATATATATTCCCAGTGCCTCGTCTTCCTGCATCTGTGCGTCCCAGAGCACCTGAAAACGCTTCTGCTGGTGCGGCTGCATAAGGTAATTCCATAAAACGTAGACAGCCGGAGGGATAGCCACCGCTATCATTACAAGATATTTCCATGAAAGGCCTGCCGCAAACATCATGCATATGAAGATGAACAGGAATACCAAAGCCGAGCCGTCGTCGCCAGTCTGCCTTATAAGCAGTGTAGGTATCGCCCCGTGAATGCACAGCAGGATAAAGTGTATCGGCTCGTTCATTCTGTCCTCGACCTTTGACAGATGAACGGCAAGCGAGAGTATAAAAGCAAGCTTCAGTATCTCAGACGGCTGTATCGTCATTATACCGAGATCGAGCCAGCCTATATCGTCTGCGCCTTCACGCTGTATTCCGAGAGGGGTGAACAGCAGTAATGTCAGCCCCATTGCCAACGGAACGTATATAAACCAGAGCTTCGCCAGATATTTATAGTTGATTGCCGCCAGTGCCATCGCTATTACAATTCCTGCAATAAAGGCTATAATCTGCGTTTTATACTGGCTTGCGGTAACTGCCGAGCTTATATCGTTTTCATAAAGGGTATACTGGATAAATACGGCAAAGCAAGCAATGCCCATACACATGAACAGCAGCAGCTTATCAAGTTTTCCGAAATAGGTCTTAATTTTGCTTAGAATAAGTTTCATAAAGCTGTGTTCCTTTTAATATAAATGCGGTTTCAGCCGCAGTCGATTTTACAATTACAGATAAATATATTATACTCGAAAAATGCGCTCTTTTCAAGCGAATTGCAAATAAAAGCGTTCTTTACATCAATTTTTCAAATTAAATACAAAAAGCCGAAGAATTATCAACAATTCTTCGACTTTTTCAACAAGTGCCATTAAAATATATCCTGAGGTCTTACGGCACGCAGCAGACGTTGAGAAACACACGCAGACAAGGAAACCGCCCCGACAGGCGTACAAAGGTACGTTGAGGGGCGGTTGACGCAGTAAGCAAAAATGCTTTCGCACAGCCGTTTTTTTACGGCTGTGCGAAATTCTTTTTATTTATCGGATTTTTAGTTTGCGCCGGTTTACTTTTCTGCATTTTTGCGGTGCGTGGGTTTATCGACAGTCTGAGGATACGCTCAGCATCCCTTTATTCTTATACTTTCGGTAAATACTGTCTTTGCTTCCGTCAGCGACAGCGGACGTGAACAGTAGTAGCCCTGTATCCTGTCAATATCGAACTTCTGCACGGTATCGAGCTGTTCCTTGTCCTCAATGCCTTTTACACATACGGTAAGCTCACGGCATTTTGCAAGATGGATGACCGAGCTTACAAGCTCAGTGTCAAATTCGTCCTCGTGATTCATAAACAGCTTTGCAGGAAGATTCACAAGGTTGACATATGAGTTTCTGAGGATCTTTAATGAAATATTTCCTGTGCCGTATTTATCTATGGCAATATTTACACCGAGAGTACGCAGATCGTGCAGGATATGGGTGCTGTCGCTGTAGAAAATATTGGCCTTTACAGGAATTTCGAGTATCAGCGAGGACGGAGGGAGTGCGCTTTCTTCAAGAGCGTGACGTACCTGCGTTACGATTTCGGCAGATTGCGGTTCGCCTGCGGTAAGATTTACGCTGACGGTAAAATTCTCAAAGCCTGCGTCCTGTATCTCCTTGCAGAATTCGCACGAACGCTCCATTACCCAGCCGTCTATGACGTGGGATAAGCCGAGATTTTCAGCCATAGGGAACAAAGTTGAGTTAGGAATATTGCCGTACTGCTCGTCGTGCCAGCGTACAAAGCTCTCACAGCCGATTATACTGCCGTCAACCGCACTGAAGGACGGCTGAAAACGCAGCGAAAAGCCTCTCATACCGTCGTTTATACATTCTCTTATATGCTGTTCAAGGCTTGCCGCAAACATTCTTGTACGCTCAAGCGAGCCTGAATAGAAGGCGTAGCTGTTCTGCTTGAATTCTCTTGCACGGTACATTGCCGTGCTTGCCGCCTTGCAAAGCTCCTCGGCGTCCTCGCCGTTTTCGGGATAGAACGCTATGCCAAGACTGCAATGGATGGAATGCTCATCCTCGCCGAATTTCCACGGCTTTGAAAAACGGTGTATCAGCATTTCGACAAGATTTTTAGCTTCATTGTCGGTACAATCCGGAAGATTAAGCATAAAAATCGCATTTGTGAAATAATATACACCAATGTCCTTTACGGGCAGGTCCTTAAGATACTGAGCGATACTGCGCAGCAGCATATCCGAATAGGTGTGACCGTAAACTGCGGACAGAGTGCGTGTGTTGGTGACCTTGAAAGCGATAAGCGAGCCTTTTGTATTACGCTTAATTATCTTGTCAAGGTCCTTGTTCAGCCTTGCACGGTTTGGAATATTGTAGATAGCGTCATAAAAGGCAAGCTGACGCATAAGCTTCTGCGACTGCTCCAGCTTATCCTGCGTTTCCTTACGCATCATAAGCGAGGAGATTATCTGTGAAATGTTGCGGAGCTGTTTGCGCTCACGCTGTGTCCAGTTATGCTCTTTTTCAATCGTCTGGAACATTATAAGGCTGTCAAAAGTGCCCGAATTTATCAGCTTGAATATAGCATACGACTTGATACCGAACTTTGTAAGGTCGTTGGTATCCGTATCCGAAAAAGCCGATGACGTAAGGCTCAGATCATCACGGATCGAGGCACAGTCAAGTGCGGTATCGCCGTCTATTTCAAGAGGGAGGTGGCGGTACTTGTAATCCTTGCACCAGCACAGCTCCTGAGTAAAATCATCACGGTCGATTATGGTTATCCTGTCTAGGTGAAAGTAATCGCCTATAAGCTCTGTAACGGAGTTTAACGCAATATCTGCGCTTTTGCTCTGCATTATGATAGCGTAGATATTATTCAGCAGTATCTGCTCCTCGACATTCTGACCCAGCAGCTTGTTTGCATTCTGCGAATTGTCCATTTCCGAAAGAACTACAACAAATGCGTTTGCCATACGGGAAACGGTCTGTACGAGCGTTTCCCACAGCTGAATGTTGTCATCGAGCAATTCCTGCGTTTTCGCTCCCAGTATCCACGTTCCGCTGATAAGGTGATTTATGCGGATATTCTTTTTCTTCTGATAGGCAAAATCATTGGGAGAAAGGGATTTATGCTGTGTTTTCGGCGCACATATCAGCTTTCCTTTTTCGTCAAATATGGCGGAATAAAGCTGTGGCACGGCAAAAGGACGCTGTATGCTTGTAAGGTAGTCGACATCAAGCACATCGGCAAGACGCGGAGCGCCTTTTTTAAGTTCGGACAGCTTTATGTTGTGCTTTTTGCGGAATTCGTTATATACAAGGTCGTCACCCGCTGTTTCAAGGTAGGTCGATACATCGCACATCGTTCCCTCGAAACGCACAGGTCTGCCGTACTCTGCATATACCGCCTTGCACGAAAGGAAAAACCAGTGATATTCATCGTTCACCATAAAACGACAATGCGCTTCAAAACGCTTTTCCTCGTCCTGTGATACATCGGTGAACATTTCGGTTATCGGAGGAATATCATCGGGATTTATAAGCTCTAAAAGAGAAGGGTAGGTTTTCTCGGAATGTTCGCCCGGGTTTACGGTAAAGGGAAAATCCCGTGAAAAGCCGATTATTATATTTATAAACTTCTGACCGTTGGTGTTTAACTGCACCTTATTCGCCTCCTTGGGCTAATATGTATGTAATAGTTCAATGTGATAAACTGTTAAAGTGGGGCAACGCAATTAAATAGCTGAAATCAAATGCAGTGAAATATGATTGCTTTACAGATATACGCAGTACCGCCATTATGATTTTATTTAATTTTACCATAAAAAAGAACGCAAATCAAGCTATTTTGTAAATTTTCACAACATTTTCTTTTTATTTTTTGATTATATTCGGGAAAAAGCGTCAAAAAAGCCCGTAGGCTAAGGCTTACGGACGCAGATTGTTGAAAAAGTCTTGTATTAGATGTGCTTCTGTTATATTATTCAGCTTTGCCTACGATAGCAAGCTACCGATAGTTCTGTTTATCGGACAGCACTTCTCGGGTTCGCTATTCGAGTGGGTACACCTGTCAATATTAACGAGGGAAAGAACCAAAGAGACTAGGTGCAAGTCTGAGCCTCGCTTACGCAAGGCTCGTGCACTCCGCTAAAGCTCCGCTGGACTTGACAGCCCAGTGAAGCAGAGCGAAACGTCCGAGTGCTTGCGTAAGCAAGACTCAGCCCTATACTCTTAGGTTCTCTCCCTCGTGGCTCCCTCTTTCCTTACTCACACCCCCACCCCGTCGGGGTGTTGGCTAAACTCGAATAACCACCTGAACATTGTATGACCTGTTAATGCAGGGACGCTTAACGCTACACGTCCGCATATTAGTACATATATCTTAGGTTAGTGGCGTTTTTTTGAAGGGTCAATGTCAGTGCAGTTGCACTGATACACTCACGAAAATATTAATGGCTTGTCAGTACGGAAAATGTTTTCAGCGGTGTTGGCGATATATTTCACAGTGAGGTTTTATCAATAATCAGTTTAACTACAAACATCGCCCGTAGCCTAAGCCTACGGGCGATTCTTATAATTTACTCTGCGTCTGACTTATCCGCACTTTCCTGTACCTGCGGCTTACTTACCGAGGCAATATCATTCATATGGCTGACGGTCATAAGATAATCCACCTTGCTTTGTACGCCGTCCTTTGTGGCTGTGCCGGTCTGTTCCATTGAGGTGCAGTATCCGTCTTTATCAATTGTATACACAACGCTGAAGCTGTCAAGGTCACCGACAAGACCGAGCTGAGAAGCCATTGAGCTGTTGAGCTTTGAAACATCGTACTGCATAGTGATTACCTTTGTGTCTGCCGTATTCTTTACTTCCGAGCTTGTCACGCTTTCGGGCTTTATGAATATCATGCCCTCTGCGGTCATAGACATCTTGTTAGTGCGTGTGTAGCATACATAATCCTTATCGCCGCTCACAAGAGTATGCCATTCGCCGTCGGAATAATAGTTGTACTCCGAGCCGTTGTGATATTCATAATATTTTGTTTTGCCGTCTGTGCCGAAATAGCTGTACGATAGGGTATCGCTCTTATCGTAACAGAATGTCAGCTCCTGCGTAACCGTACCGGTTTGCTTATCCGTAACCGTGATCTCGGCTGAATACAGCGAGGAATACAGCTTTCGTGCGTTTTCTATGTCGCTGTAGCCGTCAATATGTGAATAATCGGCACTGCACGCCGTTATTGACGCTACAGCCGTTAAAGCTGTGATAAATGCGGCTGCGATTTTTCCTGTTCTTTTCAATATAATGCTCCTTTGAAATCTAAACGGTAAAGACTGTTAAATAAAAATACAGCGGGTGACCTGCTTTACGCAAAATCCCCGCTGTTTCTTTATAAATGTAATTCTGTCCGTCTACACTTTTCTACACGTCTACACATCGGGTTATTACCCGATATACACTACTTGGTCGGGAGTGTGAATTATTCTGCAAAACCGCTTTCAACGAGCTTTACAAGGCCGTCAACAGCGAGCTGCTCATCAGAGCCGTCAGCAATGATTCTGATAGTTGTACCGCCTACAATGCCGAGTGAAAGGATACCGAGAAGGCTCTTTGCATTTACTCTTCTTTCTTCCTTCTCAACCCAGATTGATGACTTGTACTCGTTAGCCTTCTGGATGAAGAATGTTGCGGGTCTTGCGTGTAAACCTACCTGATTCTTAACGCTTACTTCTTTAACAAACATGATTGGTTACCTCCGTAAAATCGTATTATCTTTCCGTCGAGCTGTCCGCATTGAGATGTTATGCGGTATCTCCGCTCTGTACCTATAGTATATCCAAATGTTCTTTGTTCGTCAACAAAGATTTTTCAATTTGTCAATTTTTCTGCGATTATTTTTCACTTTTGTTCAATAGTCCTTAAACATTTCACGATAGTTTGTGTGATATGCACAAAAAACTTTCAACAAAGTATTCAACATACACATTAGTTTTCAACCGTTTTGCTTATTTTGGCTGTTTTACCATTTGAAATGCTTTGTCCATATGGAAATGGCTGTCGCTGAAAACAAGGTTTCTCTGATAGTTTGCTTTAAGCCGAAATCACAGCCTGCACCTGAAATCATCATAAGAGAACTCTCTTATTTTCCGCATACCGAGCGAGGTATTATAATATATTGACGGCAGAGCCATACCGTTAAACGTGTTGTTCTTTACCATTGAGTATATCGACATATCGCACAGCACAAGGCGGTCGCCCGGTTTAAGCGGCTCGTCGAATGAATAATCTCCTATCACATCGCCTGCAAGGCAGGTGTTGCCGCCAAGCCGCACAGTGACAGCCCCTTCGCCCTTTTCTCCGGCAATGTTGCCGTTTGGCTGAATGATAACTGGGCGGTACGGCATTTCAAGCACATCGGGCATATGGCAGGCGGCTGAAGCGTCAAGTATCGCTATATCGTCCTCGCCGTTTACTTTTCCGTCTATCACGTCAAGTACCGTTGTTACAAGAAATCCTGCATTCAGAGCGACAGCCTCACCCGGCTCAAGATACACCTCAAGCCCGTATTCATTCTTGAAATGGTTTATCACCTCAACAAGCGTGTCAATATCGTAGTCATCCCTTGTTATATGGTGTCCTCCGCCGAAATTTATAACGCTCATCTTATCAAGATACTTGCCGAACTGCACCTCGACCTCCTTTGCGGTACGCATTAAGTCGTCGCTGTTCTGCTCACAGAGGGTGTGAAAATGAAGTCCGTCTATTTCGTCAAGGATTTTCTCGCCGTAACGCTTTATATCCTCCTCGAATGAAGCAAGTGTCTGTCCGAGCCTTGAGCCGGGAGCGCACGGGTCGTATATCTCGTGTCCCTCCTGCGTGGAAAATCTCGGATTTACACGGATAAGGCAGTGCTTGTCCTTTACTGCGTCGCGGTGCAGGGCAAACTGCCTTATTGAATTGAACACAAAATGTCCTGCGTACTTTGCAAGCTCGTTTATCTCGCTGTCTGTATAGGCAGGAGAGAAAACGTGCGTTTCATTGCCGAAATATTCATATCCGAGCCGTGCCTCGTAAAGTCCGCTTGCGGTAGTACCGCTGAGATAGCCGCTTATCAGAGGGTAGGTGCTGTACATCGAAAACGCTTTCTGTGCAAGAAGTATCTTACAGCCCGTCATATCCTGTACGCTTTTCAGTATCTCACAGTTGCGTCTGAGATAGCATTCTTCTGTGACATAGCACGGGGTATCTACCTTGTTTATATCAAAAGTCGGTGTGTTCATATTTTGCTCCAGTCTATTGTGTCGGGTATCAGGTAATCGTCAACGTCAAAGCGACGCTTTTTGAAGTAATAATGCTTGTCCTCGTCCGTTATTTCACGGATAACCCTTGCAGGATTTCCCGCGGCTATGCAGTTGTCGGGAATATCCTTTGTCACAACGCTCCCGGCACCGATAACAACGCCGTTTCCGACCTTTACTCCCGGTGCGATTACAACGTTTCCGCCTATCCATACGTTATCGCCTATCGTTATATCTATGCCGTATTCATAGCCTGTGTTACGGGGAATATAATGTACGGGATGACCTGCTGTGTATATGGCTACATTTGGGGCAAGCATAACATTATTGCCGATTTTAACCTTACCGACATCAAGTATTACCAGATTATAGTTTGCAAAGAAGTTATCGCCGACCTCGATATTACTGCCGTAATCGCAGTGGAACGGCTGTTCTATATGAATAGTGTCACCTGTCTTACCGAGAAGCGAGCGGAGGATTTTGTCCATTTTTCCTCGGTCATCGGGGTGGCAGTTGTTGAATTCGTATATCTTACGCTTGCATTCCGCACGTTCTTCGCTCAGCCCGTCAAGCCAGGCTTTATAGGGAAGATTTGCGTGCATACGCTGTTTCATATCCATATTGTTTCTCCTTTATAATAAGCCGGATTTAAGTTCTACAAGCGTATTTTAGCACAAAAGCGGCGGTAATGCAACTGTATCAACCTGATACTGTGAAGCTGTTGACATCGACTTGATTTTATGTTAAAATACAAATAAAGAGGGAAACGACAGACGGTCGCTCCCTAAGGTTTGATTAAGAATAATCGCCTCGAGTTTAGCGGCTGGGGCGGTTATTTCTTTTTATTAAAAGAAATGATGGTGAATATCATAACTGTGAAAGCAGTAAGAAATATTCCTATCTGTGTTAAATTGCTTAGCGTTATGTACACAGCTTCACCTCCTTTCTAAGTGCCTAAAGCACTTTCGGGAGATGAATTTGACCGCCTGACGTCCAAGGGTTCCCCTCGTGAATATTTTAGCATATCATAGTGGAAAATGCAACTTGTCTGAACTTGACAATGCGCTAAAGTCTTTATCGATAATCCAATTTGAAATTGATTTTTTCTCAATTATTAAGCGGTGGACTGTTGACTATCTGTAGATTATAATATAATTACAGTTCGATCGGCTGAATACTTGAATTGGAGTTGTAAATATGAGTTTCGGAAATATTATTAAAAAACTGCGCTCAGATAGGAATATGACGCAAGAACAACTTGCCGAAGTGCTTTCGATCTCTGCGCAGGCGGTAAGTCGTTGGGAAACAAATATTGCTTTACCTGATATTTCACTGCTGCCTATATTGGCAAACTTTTTCGATGTAACGACCGACTTCTTGCTGGAAGTCGATGCTTCGTCAAGAGAAAAAGAAATTGAGTCGCTGTCAGAAGCCGCAAGAGAATATACGACCAATGGTCAGTGGTCAAAAGGCGTTGAAATTTTGCGAAAAGCTATCAGAAAATATCCGTCAGCATATAAGTTGTCACACGAGCTCGCAAGTGCTTTGTATTGTTCACCGCAAGAAACAGATACAATATCTGATGAGCATTACGAAAAATTGTTACAGGAAGTTGTTTCACTCGAAGAAAATGTGCTTGAAAACTCTAAGGACACAGAATTAAGGCACAGTGCGATTCAGTTGCTTTGTTATGCTTATCCCAAATTAAAAATGCCGGAAAAAGCGGAAAGTCTTGCAAATACAATGCCTTATGCTCATCAGTGCAGAGAAGATCTGCTTGTATCTGTATCCGACAAAACCAAACGATACAGATATCAGCAGGACGCAATTTTAACCCACTTGCAGTTAATGCTTTCCGGTATAACCTTCAACTGTGCACCTTTAGATGATAACACAAAGCCTTATACACCCGAGGAACTTATTTTATTGAATAAAAAAGTCATCGACATATTGAACATAATCTTTGAAGATAAGAATTATGGCTTTTTTAAGCAAAAAATCGCATGGACATATCTCGATATTGCTTGGTTCTATGCCAAAATCAACAATCGCAATGAAACCATAAAATATCTGACCCTTGCCAAAAATCAATCTATCGATAATGATAAAGCAGTATACAAGCCGACAGAAACATATACCAGCCTGATTGCGCGCGGAAAAGAGTACGGCGAAGTTTGGCATAATATTAATGCGAATGATTCAATGCACCAGATAAACGAAATGGACGATAAAATATATGACTTTATCAGAGATGATGTTGAATTTAAAAAAATCGCAGAAGAATTAAGACAATATGCGCACGAGCGTTAATAACCGTCCATTTTGCTCCTAAATCTAATATATAAGTGCAGAAAAATCAAGATTACAGATCCGAACAAGCAGGGCTTTCCTCAGCAAATGTTTCAGCGTATAGCTTAAGGATAGGCAACAGCAAACCGCAGTATCGAAACTGACCCGATACTGCGGTTTCACTTACATTCAGATATGAAATCACATAACATCAGCTTTTATCCCCTGATAAGTATCCCTCAGCTTCATCTGACGGTCTATGCCGCCCAGTACCGCTATCTTGTCGGCACTCCACAGGGGAGCTACCAGACAACGCTTGTCCGCATCGCCGGTAATCCGCTCTATGACAATGTCGGCAGGGAGATATTCAAGCTGTGATATTACTATATCTATGTACTCGTCACGGGTGAGCGGAACGTAACCGCCCGACAGGAAGAGCCGTTCAAGAGCGGTGCCGTGATTTATATGAAGAAGGTGTATCTTCACGGCGGCAGGGTGCAGACGGGCGACCTCCTTTGCGGTTTCGAGCATATCGGATAGGCTTTCTTCCGGCAAGCCGTCAATCAGATGAAGGCAGGTGCGTATGCCGGATTCTTGCAGTTTACGGTAGCCCTCCAGAAACTCGTCATAGGTGTAGCATCTGTTGATGATTTGTGCTGATTTATCGTGTATTGTCTGCAAGCCAAGCTCAACGGTAAGGCGGGTCTTGCTGTTAATGTCACAGAGCAGGGCAATAACATCATCGGGAAGGCAGTCGGCCCTTGTGCCGATTGAAATTCCGTGTACTCCGAAATCAAGCGCCGCAGTGTATGCCTCTTTAAGCGTTGCGACAGGTGCGTATGTGTTGGTATTTGCCTGAAAGTAGGCTGTAATGAGGCTGTCCGGGTGTTTCTTGTATATACGTTCCTTTTCAGCGGCAAGCTGACGCTTTACGCTGTCGTAGATTTCACCGTCAGATTTTTCGGTGAAGTAGCCGCTTCCGCCCATACAGTAGATACATCCGCCCGTGCCTTTTGTGCCGTCTTTATTCGGGCAGGTGAAGCCTGCGTCAATGACCGCCTTGAACACTTTGCTGTTGAACGATGATTTATTATAGTAATTCAACGTGTGATAACGCTTGTTGTCATCGGAATATATAAAAGGGTTTGTATTGTTCATAGTTCTCCTTTGCTGCTTGAAAATTTAATAATACACGAAAAATAAATATACCAGTGTAGATACAATAGCAAAATTAATCAATGCTTTCATATTTCTTAATTAAACTTTACAATTGCGGTATTGACTTTGATACCGTAGGGGTGTATAATTAACTGGTATCTGCATACAGCGGATATAATACAGAGGTATAGACATAACAAACAGGAGGAAATAATTATGCCATTTTGTCCTAAATGCGGAACAGAGTATCAGGACGGCTCAAAGTTCTGCGCAAAGTGCGGTGCAAACCTTGACGGTTCTGTTGCACCTGTTCCGATAAATCAAAATCCGGGCTTCTTTCAGAAAATATTTGACACAAAGAATGTAACTTCTACAATGGACGCCAACGATATAAACACAGGTAAGGCAATGTCAATACTCGCTTATTGTGCGGTACTCGCATACATACTTACAGGCTGGATATTCGGCGGCTTTATTGCAATCATCGTGCTTGCAGGTATGCTTGTAGCTCCCTGCATCACAGCGGGCAAGTCAAAGTTCTTACAGTATCATCTTTCAATGATATTCCCTGTTATTCTCGGTGTAATGACAGTGGGAGCTATTGAATACTTCTTTGCAAGAATTCTGTACAACGCTGTTTACTACGGTATTTTCTACGCTACATTCAACGAATTTGCCGCAGGCTTTGTAGGTGTTCTTTTAGCTTGGCTGATACACATAATATTCATGGCTGTACCGATAATCATACTGGTAACCGGCCTTATCAACGCTATCGGCGGCAAGGCCAAGGATCTTCCCCTTATCGGCAGAATCAAGATGATATTTGAAAAGTAAGCATATGCTTAAACAGCCTTCGCTTTTGCGGAGGCTGTTTTTTATTCTCCGAATGATATTTTACACTTTTGCAGGAAAAATTTCAATATCAAAAGTGAATTTTCTGTCGAAGGAATATTAAATTGTTTGAATCGCTATAATACGGCGATTTTTGTTTTGTTAAGCCTGATCATAAAGATAACGGAAACAAGAGCAGATATAGCTTCTGCTATCGGGAACACCCACCACATAAGCATATCGGGCGCACCGCCGAGAACAAGGAGCGAAAATCCCCACGCTACCGGCAGTACAAGCACAAGCTGTCTTAAGAGCGATACTATGAGCGATTGCAAACCGCCGTCGATTGCTTGAAATATGCCCTGAAATGCGATGTTCATTCCTGCAAATACAAAGCTTATTGTGATAATGCGCATTGCGTCTGTACATAGCCTGAGTGAGTTGCCCGAAAGCGAGAACATCTCGCCGAGAGGTACAGCGAAAATTTCGATAAGAATTGTGCCGAGCGCCATTATTATAAGCGTGTAGAGCATTCCGTACTTTATGCCGTCTTTGATACGGGCTTTGTCTGCCATTCCGTGAGCGTAGGATATAACAGGAGTTATTGCGTCACGCATACCGAAAGCGGCAAACAGGAAGAACTGCTGTACCTTGTAATAAAGTCCGTAGGCGGTGACAGCGTCCACGCTTACCGAGCCTAAGATTACGTTCATACCGTAGGTCATTATCGACATAAGCGCCTGTGCGATTATAGCCGGAAGTCCTATAGAGTATATGCCCTTGATAATTTTCATATCGGGCTTTTTGTAACGCAGTTTTTTGGCTATTTCCGTGTTGAATTTGATATGAAAGATAAGAGCGGTGACAAGAGAAACTATCTGACCTATAACCGTTGCGAGAGCCGCACCTTTTACTTTCATTTCGGGAAAGCCGAGAAGTCCGTATATCATTATCGGGTCGAGTATTATGTTGGCGACAGCGCCTGCTATCTGGGCTATCGTCGAAAAAAGCGACCTGCCCGTTGCCTGCAGCAGCTTTTCGTATATCGAAAAGAACGTGATGCCGAATGACATTGTACAGCATATCGTAAGGTAATCGACCGCCATTTTCGCTATCTCCCCGTCCTGCGTCTGCGTGCGGATATAAGGCTCTACACCGAACAGTCCGACAAGCAGAAAAACAACATATATTATAAGCGCAAGAAATTCCGCATTGCCGGAGGTTAGGCTCGCTTTTTCCTTATCGCTTTGTCCGAGAGATTTTGAAAGCAGAGCGTTTGCACCGACACCTGTGCCTATACCTACTGCCACCATAAGCATCTGCATAGGAAAGGCAAGCGTCAGTGCGTTGAATGCCGCCTCGCCACCCGTCTGCATATTCGTTACAAATGCGCTGTCAACTATGTTGTAGACTGCCTGCAATACCATTGAGAGTATCACGGGAAGTCCCGTTTTGAGCAACAGCTTTTTTACAGGCTCTGTCCCGAGCCTGTTTACTTTTTCCTGTTCCATATTTATATTCCTTTCTTTTGGCAAAAAAATAAAGCGTAAATCCGTGTCCGGATTTACGCTTTCGCTACTCGACTGTATTTATTTTAGCATTTTGATTTCGTTTTTGTCAAGCCGACAGAAAAATTTCGGCGTTTTTATAACTCTGCGGCGGTAAAAACAAGGCCGATTTGTCAGATATTTTACCGCACTATAAATAATAAATATGATAAGCGGTAAAATGACGGTTATTTCCCCGCACCCCAGTATTTCCTGTCAAGGCTTCTGAAATTTACCGCCGAGGATATATCCTGCCGCCTTATTACCTCGCTTCCTGCAAGGTCAGCACAGGTGCGTGCGACCTTAAGTATTCTGTCGTATGCCCTTGCCGACAGCCCCATTTTATCAAAGCAGTCGGAGAGCATCTGCTTTGCGTTTTCGTCCATAGGACACATTTCGTGAAGATATGAGGGCGGAATTTTGGAGTTTGAGCGTATTTCCGTACCTGCAAAACGCTTTTGCTGTATTTCTCTTGCTTTCATTATACGTTCAAGCACGGCACTGCTCGGCTCGCCCTTTTTCGCACTGCTTATTTCCTCGTAAGATAATTGCGGCATTTCAACCTGTATATCTATCCTGTCAAGAACAGGACGGCTTATCTTGCCGAGATAGTTCTGTATCATATTCTGAGAGCAGGTGCATTTTCCCTTCGGGTTGCCGAAGTTTCCGCAAGGGCAGGGGTTCATTGCGGCAACAAGCATAATATCGCACGGGTAGGACACCGACCCTTGCGCTCTTGATATGGTTATAACTCCGTCCTCAAGCGGTTGCCTGAGCGTTTCAAGCGTCCTGCGGTCAAACTCCGGCAGTTCGTCAAGAAATAATACTCCGTTATGTGCAAGGGATATTTCACCCGGACGTGGTATACTTCCGCCGCCGATAAGACCTACTGCCGAGGCGGTATGTGATACGCTTCTGAACGGGCGAACCGTGACTATCGGCTTTTCACGGTCGAGCATACCTGCTATTGAATGTATTCCTGTTGTTTCAATGCTTTCGTCAAATGTCATCGGAGGAAGGATAGACGGTATACGCTTTGCTATCATGCTTTTTCCTGTGCCGGGAGGGCCTATGAGAAGTACGTTGTGGAAGCCTGCGGCGGCTACCTCCAGAGCGTGACGGGCGAGTGCCTGACCCTTTACATCGGATAAGTCCTCCGTTTCAAACATCTCTGCGGACGGAACGTAGGGAGGCTCGGGCGATATACGCTTCTTTCCAGTGAAATGGTTTATAAGGTCGGAAATGTGGCTTATTCCGTATACGGACAGACCCTCAACAACGGACGCTTCCTTGGCGTTTTCGGCAGGGAGGAACAGCCGTTTTATACCGCATTTCTTGGCTTCTATCGCCATGCTGATAATTCCGCCCGTGAAAACAAGCGAGCCGCCGAGCGAAACCTCTCCGATAAAGGCACAGTCTGACAAATCATCGGTTATTATATTGTTTACCGCAAGAATGGCGGCGATTATTGTGAAGTCGTACAGCGAGCCGCATTTGCGTACATCCGCAGGAGCAAGATTTACCGTGAGGCGCTGACCGCTGACGGAGATTCCTATACCCGATAACGCACCCTTTATACGCATCCTGCTTTCCTGTACCGCAAGGTCGCCCAGGCCTACTATATCGAAGGACGGCTGACCTCTTGAGGACATTATTTCTGCGGTGACTTTAAAGGCATTCATACCGAAAAGTCCCATACCGTTTACCTGAGAATACATATTTACACCCGTTTCATATCATTTTAAGTGATTGCTATGTAATGATTATACAACGTTTTAGGTATATTTTCAACAAAAACGGGAATTTTTGATTTCAAAAAATTTAATAATATTTTTACGATTTTATTTGCATTTACGGCGGAAAAATGTTATACTGTTTGTTGAATGGAATTTTAGGTTAGCCACAGCTATATTTACCTAATTTTTAAATACAGCAAACTGTGCTACCGTTTTATACAGAAAGGACAGACTATTATGGCAAACACTACAGAGCTTTATAACGAATGGCTTGAAAAAGCGGTCAAGGATCCCGATTTAAAGACAGAGCTTGAGAATGTAAAGGGCAAGGACGAAGAAATAAACGACCGTTTCTACCGTGATCTCGAATTCGGCACGGGCGGTCTGAGAGGCGTTATCGGCGCAGGTACAAACAGAATGAACGTTTATACCGTAGGCAAGGCTACTCAGGGTCTTGCAAACTACCTCAAGAACACAGGCAAGAGCGATCTTAAGGTTGCTGTTGCATACGACAGCAGAATAAAGTCTGACGTATTCGCAAAGCACGCCGCTTCGATATTTGCCGCAAACGGCATTACAGCAAACATCTACACAGAGCTTATGCCCACACCTATGCTTTCTTGGGCTGTAAGAGCGCTCGGCTGTGACGCAGGTATCATTGTTACCGCAAGCCACAACCCTGCAAAGTATAACGGTTATAAGGTTTACGGAAGCGACGGCTGTCAGGTTACTCTTGAAGCCGCTGAAAAGATTCTCGGCGAGATTGAGAAGCTCAATATCTTCGCAGACGTAAAGAGCGGCGACTTTGAGCAGTTTGTAAACGAAGGAAAAATAAAGTACATCGGTCAGGATGTTATTGACGAATATATCGCAAACGTTAAAAAGCAGTCCATCCACCCCGAGCTTTGTGCAAAGAGCGGACTGAAGGTTGTTTATACTCCTCTTAACGGTGCAGGCAACAAGCCCGTCCGCCGTATCTTAAAGGAAATCGGTATAAACAACGTTGTAGTTGTAAAGGAACAGGAAATGCCCGACGGCAACTTCACTACCTGCCCATATCCCAACCCCGAGATAAAGGAAGCTCTGCACTTAGGCCTTGAGCTTTGCAAGACAGAAAAGCCCGACTTACTGCTTGCTACCGATCCCGACAGCGACCGTGTAGGTATCGCAGTTCCCGACGGTGACAACTACGTTCTGTTCACAGGTAACGAGGTAGGCGCAATGTTGCTCGAATATATCTGCAAGGAGCGTATCGCCGCAGGTACAATGCCCGCAAACCCCGTTGCAGTAAAGACAATAGTTACTACCGATCTTGTAAAGGCTATCGCCGCTAAGTACGGCGTAGAGCTCAGAGAAGTTCTCACAGGCTTCAAGTTCATCGGTGAGCAGATCGGCTTCTTAGAGGCAAAGGGCGAGGAAAACAGATATATCTTCGGCTTCGAGGAAAGCTACGGCTACCTTGCAGGCTCTTATGTAAGAGATAAGGACGCTGTTGTAGCATCTATGCTTATCTGCGAGATGGCGGCATTCTATCGTTCACAGGGTATTTCTCTTGTACAGGCAAGAGCAAAGATGTACAGCGACTACGGCTTCTACTGCAACAAGCTCGATACATTCACATTCGAGGGTGAAACAGGTATGAAGAAGATGAACGCTATCATGGATACTCTCAGAAACGAAAAGCTTGACGCTGTTGCAGGTCTTAAGGTTATCGGCAAGGCTGACTACAAGCTCAGCGTAAAGACAGACTACGAAAGCGGCAAGACAGAAGAACTCACACTTCCTAAGTCAAACGTTATCACATTCTACCTTGAGGATAACGCAAGCGTAGTAATAAGACCCTCCGGTACTGAGCCTAAAATCAAGCTCTACTACACAACAGTAGGCACAAGCGTTGAAGACGCTGCTGAAAAGCAGGTTAAACTCTCGGCAGATTTCACAAAGATTGTAGGCTGAAACTGTCTGTGATATAAATTTTTCGGGAAATTTGAAAAAACTATTGCAAAACAGTTTTGTATATGCTATAATAGTAACCTAAGCGTGAAAGCGCAGTATTCTGAAATCATAGCGAAAGCTGTAATTTAGATTAATTCTAAAGGTCAGGAGGTGACAGCATGAAAGAAGGTATCCACCCTAACTACCAGCCCACCACTATCAAGTGTGCTTGCGGCGAGGTTATCGAAACAAGATCAACCAAGCAGGATATAAAGGTTGAAATCTGCTCGAAGTGCCACCCTTTCTTTACAGGAAAGCAGAAGTTGGTTGACACAGGCGGACGTGTTGACAAGTTCAAGAAGAAGTACAATCTTGACAAGTAATGAAAAAAGAGGATCGTGGTTTTCACGGTCCTTTTTGTTTTAAGCACGGTGTACAGCCGTGCTTGTTTTTTGCTATGCCTGCATTTGATTCTTTCAAAGGCGAAGGGAGTATTTAGCAAGGCTGGTGCGAAAGGGAAAGAAAAACAGCCGTGCATCGCCTTGATGCACGGCTTTTATGTTATTGGCTGTTCTTTTCAAAGGTCGGCGTACCCTTTGCGTAGCTTCCGTCACGCTGTCTTACAAGCGATTCATCCTTACTGCAGTCGATTATTGCGACCTTGCCGAGAATTTCTCCGCTTTCGTTGCTGAGTATCAGCGTTTCACCGGTTTTAAGACTGAAATTCGTCTGCATTTTCATCAGCGTATTTTCAGACTTGTTGTTCTTGCAAACTATCGTAAGCGTTGAATGAGGCTTTACGTTGACAGTGGGTATCTTGTAGCGGTTAAGCATATCATCCTTATCTGTAAGATAAAGACCTTTTGTTGATACGTCGTTGTCATTGGGATTGTAAAGCTCTATCCAGTCTTCATCGCCGCCCGTGTACACTTCGCTTATATACAGCAGTTCGCCTGTAGACGATGTTTTTTCACTGCGTGCGTTTATTGTTATCTTGCCCTTTTTAGCCATTGAGCTGTCTATCGTTATCTCACGGTCGGTATAGGTCTTGCCGTTTATCTCCCAGCTTGTGAAGGCGTAGCCCGACATATCCTCGGCTGTCAGCTTTACCTTGTAGGGCGTGAAATATTCGGCTGTTACCGTATTTGAGTCCGTGACGGTCTGAATGTTCATAGTGAGCTTAAGACCCTTTGCACCGTTCAGCTTTACCTTGTATGTATCGTCCTTGTCAATTCCGAAATTCTTGCAGATGTCGCTGAGAATGATATTTGCACGCTTGTCGGCGAATTCTCTTATCTCGTTTCTGCTGTTTTCAAACGTACCCTCGTTTGCCCACGTTGACGTGATACCCTTGTTCAGAGCATATAGCTGTTCCTTGTCGCTGTCGGCGAGCTTCTGCTCAAGCGTTGCCAGAATATTTTCAGAGCTGAATGCGCCGCCTATAAGGTCGCAGAGGTTGTTCGCCAGCTTTTCACGCATATCCGCACGTTCCATAAGTGCCGATATAAGCACTGAGCCGCCTGCAGGGTGAGTGCCGTTTAAAATCTTGGTCAACGTCTTGTTTGCGTATCCGTCCGAATAAAGTCCCCAGGCAAATTCTGCATCGTAGAAGAAATATCTCCACTTGCCGTCCTGGTACTTGCTTGTGACCTCTTCGCCGTCTGACGCAACATACCGCCACACTTTATAGTTGTTTCCGGGCCAGTCACGGTTGTCGATAAATAACTGCATTGCGAGGTAGTGCATATAGTTGTCTATATCTACCATAGAGCAGAACTGCTCGAATTTCTTGTCGTCGGTAAGTCCGCTCTCAGCAAGCTCAAGAACCTTGTTATAATCGTCTGCCGCACCTTCTGCGTTTTCATCGACTATCTCGCCTTCGGCTTTTCCGACCACCTGATAGTTGTCCTTCGTGCCGCCGTAGCGTTCTTCGAGATATGCACGGCTGAAATTCTGATGGAGCCACGCAAAGCCGTAATACTTTCCGTTAAGGAATACTGCCGCAGGGGCGGTCGACTGTGCATCAAGGTAGCCCGACTGCTTTGCAAGCGACATTGAAAGCTCGTCACGCACACCTGCAAATTCACGGTCGTTTGCACCGTTACGCAAAACTATGCGGTCAATCTTTGTGAGTATCGCACCGTTTTCATCTGTAGCGTCGCTGAAGAACGGGTAGCTGAATTTGCCTTTATCGCCGGCGTACATCGTTCTTGCGATGAGCTTCCACGATTTCTGGTCAACTGCGGCAGAATATGCACCTGCAACTCTTGCGCCTGCCTGCTGTGAAACAAGAAGCTCTCCGCTGCTTGAAAAAGCCTCGACATACATAGGCCTTTCGCCTGCCATACCTTCCTGATTCCAGTTTGCAGGTTCGTTGGGCGTGATTTCGCTTTTTCCGTCATACTCGTTTGCTATCCACTCGTCACGGATCTTTCCTGCTACGGCGATGCCTTTTTCATAATCGTAAAGGTTTTCACTGTCGGTCGAAAGAACGAATACATAAGTGCCTTTTTCAAAACGTTCCGACACGTCCTCGCCTGTGACATAGCTTTTTGTGAATACTTCGGAAGTGCCGTTTTCGCTTACCGCAATGGCTTTTATCGTCTTTGCAGTGACCTCTCCCGAGCTGTGCACCTTTATGGGATTTGTATATCTGTTTGATTTTTTCGTGGGGGTCTCGCCGTTTGTGGTATAGTAGATTGTTGCCGTTTTGTCTTTTGCTTTAAGCTCAACCGATATGTCTTTATCAAAAAAGCTGCCGTCGGGGGAGAAGGCAATATCTGTTTTCTGCTTTACCCCGCCGTCCTCGTCCTTTATTATCGGCTGAAGCGGGCTTAATACTTCGGGAAGTCCGTCATCCGACGATAAAAAAGCGTTATAGGTTATTGCGGCGGCTGTACCTACAGCAACCACTGCGGCAAGAATGCCTGCACGTTTTAATGTTCCGCTGTGAATAAACATGATTCCTCCGTTTAGAATCCAAGGGTTAATGGCGCTAAGCCTGTATAGATTCTATTGTAACAGAAAACGTTGTCAAAATCAACGATAATTACAAGAATTCCGCTAAATATTCCGTGAAAAATCAAATGTAAAGATATGGTAACATATTCAAGGAAAATCTGACATACACTTGTAAAAAAGAAAACACAACGAGGAAGGAACGGTATTTCAAATGACGGAATTTTTACCGGAGGGAAGAAGACTTGCATACAAAGAGAACACGGCGGCATTGCAATCATCCAAAACGCTTATGCAGGCGGCGGTGTCGGGGGCAATACTTGAGGCTTCGTGTACGGTGTGCGATGCGGAGCATAATATGCACGTCGATCTTGGCTGTATGAAGGGGATAATACCTCGCAGTGAGGGCGCAATAGGCATAGAAAGCGGTGCGACACGGGATATAGCGCTTATATCAAGAGTGGGAAAGCCTGTCTGCTTCAAGATAACGAAGATAGACGAAACCGGAAGCGAACCGTTGGCGATCCTGTCAAGGAAGGCGGCGCAGGAGGAGGCAGACAAGGAATATGTATCAAAGCTGACTCCCGGTGATATTATAGGGGCGAGGGTAACGCATCTTGAACAGTTCGGCTGTTTTGTGGACATAGGCTGCGGCATTGCGTCAATGATACCGATTGACGCTATCTCGGTATCAAGAATAGTTCATCCTGCAAACAGATTTTCGGTAGGCGACGATATTTTTGCGGTGGTGAAAGGTCGGGATCAGGGACATATCTGTCTTACACACAAGGAACTGCTCGGAACATGGCAACAGAACGCAGAACGTTTTGCGGTAGGTGAAACCGTTCCCGGCATTGTAAGGTCTATAGAGGACTACGGAATTTTTATAGAGCTTGCACCGAATCTCGCAGGGCTGGCGGAGCTTAAAAGCGGAATAAAGGTGGGAGATTGCGCCTGCGTGTATATCAAGGCGATTATACCCGAAAAAATGAAAATCAAGCTGATAATAGTAAACTGCTGTGATGACGGCTGTGTTCCGCTTGAAGCGCCGTATTTCATTACAGAGGGGCATATTGACCGGTGGGTGTATTCAACTCCCGGTGCGCCGAAGTACATAGTTACGGATTTCAGCGAATAGCGTGGCGGCAATGCGCCGCCTCAAATTCCGCCTGCGGCAATGTGCCGCCTCAAATTCCGCCTGCGGCAATGTGCCGCCTCAAACTCCGCCTTTGGAATTGTCTGAGTTATCCGCAGGATAGCAAAACGGCGGGCGGCAATGTTGCGCTTCAAATTTGCTTATCTGAATGGCGGAGAATTGCGTAACCTCCGATGACGGCGGTAAAATATGTTGGAATTTTGCAAAAAATAAAGCCGTTGCGGTGTTCCGTAACGGCTTTTGGCTCATTCTCTTTTCATCTTTAAAAGCGGCACAAATTCGTATTCTGTGATTTTTTCGCCATTAAGGCTGAATCCGTTGCGGCGATAAAAATCTATTCCACGCTTGTTGTATTCAAGCACCCACAGCTCATTGACGGCAAAATTGTTGATAGCGTAACCGAGAAGCACTGCGCCTATGCCCTGATTCTGAAAAAGCGGCTCTACATACAGCTTTTCGACCTCATTGCCCGAAATGCGTATAATGCCTTTTATTACACCGTCGTCATAGACAAATGTGTTTTTAAGTGCGGCTGAGCCTGCGGAATATTCTTTGGCAGTGTCAAGGACGTTCAGTTCACCGAAGTAAAAGGTGTCATTTCTGAAAAACGGGTAGAAATTTACCCTGTAATTTGTGACGATTATTTCTGCGATGCGTGAAGCATCGGACTCGGCTGCGGGGCGTATATGTGTCATTTCTGTTCTCCGTTGGATTCAAATAATTGTTTTATTGATTTTGAATTTTCGTTTGGCTTGTTTAATTGTTTTATTACTTGTTTATAAAAGAACTTAACATCCAGATCGTTTAAAATGTATCGTACTTGATTGTTTTCTAAAGCAATTTGCAACAGTGTGTTTATTTCATCCTGTTCCCAAAGATCAACTTTGATTTCCGATAGTTCTTTGATAATTGTATGTGTAGTGGAAAAAGAACAGCTTCCATTTAACGAAACGATTAAATCAAGCTTTTTACGTTTGTTTTCTTGATCAATCTTATCATTATCGCATGAGTTTTGTTCTTCTTTACATTTATAGTGGATTTCTTCCAGCAATTCATTGGCAACAGTTTTATTGATGATTGCTTTTATCAAATGATCCAGTTGCGAATTTTCTGTGTAATCAGCAGGAGCATAATATTTGATACGTTTATCATGCAGCATTTTATGCACTTTAGTTTTGTCAAAAGTATCATTATTGAATACGCCGATTGAATGACCGCCATAAGAATTCACTAATTTCATGCAAGGTATATCGGTATCGCTGTCGCCTATATATACAATATTTCTAAAAGGAACTCTGATATCTTCAGGCGCAAAGAAGTCATTTACACCTGAATCGTTGACATCTAATATACCTTTTTCAATTCGAAAAAGAAACTGCGTTTTGTTAGTATAATTAATAACTTGGGCAGGCCATATCGGAACATTTCTGTCATCAAACATAAACGAGCTGGCGTATATTTTTTCAAAAGAGCCTTCTTTTGCTACTTCTGTTCCTTCAATCATTTCTTTTAAGCCGGACGAAATGATGTAATGTTCAACTATCACTCCGTTTTTTTTGCCGTAATCTTTTATACGTTTAAACCATGTATCAACACCGGGAAATAATTTTACTTCTGAGCCGTATTTTTGCAGGCTTTCCTTTGTTAGCACAATTTTTCCTCTGGCTTCACGAACCATCATGAACATATATGCTAAATTCGTGTCCATTTCATTATCTTCGGCAAGTTTATTAGATTCTTGCCAAAACGATGCAACATCTTCTTTGTAAACTGATTGAATATAGCCTTGTGCTTGCATATCATCAGGTGAAAGTGTTTTATCAAAATCGTAACAAATTGCTAAAACAGGCTTGTTTTCTTTTGCTTTTCTTTTTCTTGATTGTTCCATATTTTTATCCTCCTGTGAAAATATAATAAGTATATGTGCGCTTATAATAGCTTAAATATAATGCAATTATATATTATATATTATATACTCCTGTTGTGAAATTGTCAATAGGTATAACTAAAGCCGTTGCGGTGTTCCGTAACGGCTTTAGTGTTATATGCTGATTACTTTATATCAAGTGCTGATTTAAGCTCGTCAACCTTGTCTGTCTTTTCCCAAGCAACGTCAAGGTCTGTACGTCCCATATGACCGTAAGCGGCAAGAGGTCTGTACTTTGTATTTCTTAAATTCAGTGAGCTGATTATTGCACTGGGGCGAAGGTCGAACACCTTGCTTACAGCAGCTGAAATTTCGCTGTCGGGCTTTATGCCGGTGCCGAATGTATCAACAAAGACAGATACGGGCTGTGCAACGCCGATAGCATACGCAAGCTCAACCTCGCAACGCTTTGCTATGCCTGCGGCTACAATGTTCTTTGCAACGTGTCTTGCGGCGTAAGCGGCTGAACGGTCAACCTTTGTGGGATCTTTTCCTGAGAATGCGCCGCCGCCGTGTCTGCCGACACCGCCGTATGTATCTACTATTATCTTTCTGCCCGTAAGACCGCTGTCGCCCTGAGGACCGCCTACTACAAAGCGTCCTGTGGGATTTATCAGCATCTTTGTGTTCTCGTCAAGCAGTGAAGCGGGAACGGTAGTCTTTATAACCTTTTCGATAATATCGGCTCTGAGCTGTTCCTGCGTAACATCAGCCTTGTGCTGTGAGGAAACAACGACAGTGTCAATTCTTGATGGAGTGCCGTCCTCATTATATTCTACCGTTACCTGTGTCTTTCCGTCGGGGAGAAGATAGGGTATCTCGCCTGACTTTCTTACTGCTGTGAGCTTCTTTGAAAGTGCGTGAGCAAGGGAAATCGTAAGGGGCATAAGCTCCTTGGTTTCATCACACGCATAGCCGAACATCATACCCTGATCGCCTGCACCTGTGTCAAATTCATTGTTATCTCTGCCCTCAAGAGCGTTGTCAACGCCCATAGCTATATCGGGGCTCTGCTTGTCAAGGGTCGTGAGGATAGCGCAGGTCTTGTAGTCAAAGCCGTAGTCGCTGTTATCGTAGCCTGTTTCCTTTATGACATCTCTTGCTATTGCAGGAATGTCAACGTTTGCCGTTGTCGTGATCTCGCCCATTATCAGAACCATACCTGTTGTGGCGCAGGTTTCGCAGGCTACACGGGCGTTCTTGTCCTGTGCTAATATCGCATCAAGCACACCGTCTGAGATCCTGTCGCAGATCTTGTCGGGGTGACCCTCTGTTACGCTTTCGGAAGTGAATAAGTATTTTGCCATTGATTTTTCCTTTCATATAGCGGTTTTAAACCGTATCCAATACGCATATACCTGCGTAAAACTGCATTAAAAAAAGCCCCTTTCGGAGCTTGCTGACTGCCTGCTCCTCATCTTTCGGTCACAGCCCTTGCCGTGCCGTAGGAATTAGCACCATTTTTCGCAAAGAAAGCTCAAGCGAAACGGTTGCTGGGTTTACGGAGCCTGACTCCCAATCTGCATTTTAATGCAGAAAATGTAAACCGCTCTTGATAAGGGATTTTTCCGATTGATATTGTAGCATAAGCAAATGCGTTTGTCAAGTAAAATGAGAATAATTTTTATTTTAACGGCATTGAAATTTAAAGGGAGTTAAAAATGTCGGGATACACTATAAATAAATATAAAATAAATATAGAACGGCTGTTGAATTGTACCGTGAAAAATGGTATAATTTAATAGAGTAACGATTTCAGGAAACAACGGACGAAAGGGTGCAAGGAATTACAATGAGTTTTGTTACGCTGAGCGATATTACAAAGCAGTACCGTATGGGCGATATAATAATCAACGCAAACGATAAGGTCAGCTTTGACATTGAAAAGGGCGAATTTGCAATAATCGTAGGACCGAGCGGTTCGGGCAAGACTACGGTGCTTAATATACTGGGCGGTATGGATACCGCTACATCGGGAAGCTTTTATGTAGACGGAAGTAAGATAAGCGGTTACAGCAGAAAAGAGCTTATCGACTACAGAAGATACGATATAGGTTTTATATTCCAGTTCTATAATCTCATCCCGAACCTTACGGCAAAGGAGAATATTGAGCTGTCTACTCAGACGGTGGAGGACTATATCCCTGCTGTAGAGATACTGGAAAAGGTCGGACTTACCGACAGAATAAACAACTTCCCGGCTCAGCTTTCGGGCGGTGAACAGCAGAGAGTGGCTATAGCCAGAGCGCTTGCGAAAAAGCCCAAGCTGTTGCTGTGCGACGAACCTACGGGTGCGCTCGATTACAACACCGGCAAGATGATACTGAAATTACTTCAGGACACCTGCCGCAGTGAAAATATGACTGTAATACTCGTAACGCATAATACGGCGATATGCCCTATGGCTGACAGGGTTATACACATGAAAAGCAGTAAGGTGAGCGAAATAGTAGTAAACGAGCATCCGACACCCGTTGAAGAAATAGAGTGGTAAGCGGGGAAAGGGAACGGATATGAAAAATGCAATGCTGAAAAATGCGTTTGCCGAGATGAAGAAAACAAAAAGCCGTTTTCTTTCGATATTCGGTATAATCGCTATCGGCACAGGATTTTTTGCGGGACTTCTGCAGAGCGCTCCTGCGATGAAGGTATCGTCGGATCATTATTACGACAGGACTTCCCTGTCTGATATCAGGCTGGTATCTACATACGGATTTGACGATAACGATATAGACGCTTTGAAAAAAGGGCTTCCGGATGTTGATGTTTATCCCGGATATTTCACGGACGCATACGTCAACACGGATTCGGGCGAAAAGAAGGTCGCAAGGGTATATTCTCTTGACAAAACGGGCGAAAACAATCCGTACAGCTCTTTGCAGATAGTTGACGGCAGACTTCCCGAAAAAGAAAACGAGTGCGTTATCGACAGCGGTAAACTGCTTGCTCATTATAAAGTCGGGGACAAGCTGACGCTGTGTGGCGATGAAGACACGGATATAGACGGAACTTTGTCGGTCAAGGAATTTACTATAGTCGGAAAATTCGCATCACCTATGTATATATCTGATGCGGAGCGTGGAAACACGACCATAGGAAGCGGTTCTGTCTATATGATCTGTTACATACCGGAAAGCTGTTTCAAGACAGAGGTATATACTCAGGTTATGATAAACTCGGACGAGCTAAAGCAGTACAGCTGTTACAGCGATGAATATGAGGATGCCCGTGACGCTCTTGAAAAGAAGATACAGAAAATAGCGGATGTAAGAGAAGAAGAGCGTTTTGACGAAATAGCAGGCGATGCAAAGAAGGAACTTGACGACGGGCAGAAAGAGCTTGATAAAAAGAAGAGCGAAGCATACGCAGAAATAGAGAAAAACGAAAAGAAGCTGTCTGATGCAAAAAAACAGCTTGACGAAGCAAAGCCTCAGCTTGAAAGCGGCAAGAAAACGCTTGATGAATCGAAAAAACAGCTTGATGAGGCAAAAAAGGAGCTTGACACGAACGGGGCTACCCTGACGGCGACGAAAGCGGTGCTTGACAGCACAAAGAAAAAACTGGACGAAACGAAGCTGCAGCTTGAAGCCGGAAAGAAAACGCTTGACGAAAGCTATATACAGCTTGTTACGGCTAAAATACAGCTTGAAAACGCAGACTCACAGTTGAAGTCGAGCAAGGCTCAGCTTGACGATGCAAACACAAAGATAACAAGTCAGCAGGCGATTATAAATACGAGCCGTGAAACGCTGGAGGATTCATACAAGAAGGGTAATATCACCAAAGAGGCTTATGATTCCGGAGTTAAGCTTCTCGACAGCTCGCAGGCGGAGCTTGACAAGCAGAAGAAACAGTATGAAAGCGGACTTGCACAGTATAATGACGGGCTTAAGCAATATAATGACGGAAAGCTTCAGTACGAAATCGGTTATGCCAAATATGAGGACGGAAAAAAGCAGTACGAGGACGGATATTCTCAGTACACAAGCGGACTTGCACAGTACGAAAGCGCAAAGGCACAGTATGACGCAGGGAAGGCTCAGTATGACGCAGGATACGCACAGTATGTTTCGGGCAAGGCAAAGTATGACAGCGGTAAAGCGGAGTATGACAAGAATTATGCCGATTATGAAAAGGGTCTGAAGGAGTATAACGAGGGCAAGACGGCACTTGAAACGGCAAAAACCGATGCGGACAAGCAGTTTGCCGATGCTCAGAAGAAGATAGACGACGGCAGGGAAAAGCTCGAAAAGACGAGTAAACCTGAGTGGTATCTGTTTACCCGTGATGATAATCCGGGATACAGTGAATATGGTCAGAATGCCGAAAGAATAGGCAATATAGCTATGGTGTTCCCCCTGTTCTTTGTAATGGTGGCGGCGCTTGTATGTCTTACCACGATGACACGAATGGTAGAGGAACAGCGTACCCAGATAGGAACGCTCAAGGCGCTTGGCTATAAAAACGGCGCTATTATATTCAAATATCTGCTTTATGCACTGACAGCGGCAACGGCGGGCGCTTTATCGGGTATGCTTGTGGGAATGAAGATATTCCCGGCAATCATTATTACCGCATACGGAATGATGTACGTTATCCCCGATATTCTTTTGCCGTATGATTATATACTTATGATATGTACCGCAGGGGTATCTGTACTGCTTACTGCTGTTACAGTTTATTTCTCGTGCGGCGGCATACTTCACGACTGTCCTGCGGCGCTTATGCGGCCGAAAACGCCAAAGAGCGGTAAGAAGATACTGCTTGAACGCATAGGCTTTATATGGAACAGGCTTTCGTTCAGCTATAAGGTAACGATGCGTAATATATTCCGTTACAAGAGAAGAATGCTTATGACGATAGTGGGCATTGCAGGCTGTACGGCGCTTGTGCTGACGGGATTCGGCGTGTATGACAGCGTAAACGATATTCTGCAAAAGCAGTTCGGCGAGATAAGCAATTATACCGGTATTACCGCTTATGACAATACCGTGACCGACGAACAGACAGCAAAGATAGGAAAGATGCTTGAGCGTTATGACTGCGAGGGCAACAGGATATATCAAAAGCAGATAACGGTATATAACGGTAAGAAAAGCACAGAAGCGTATATATTCGGCGGAGCGGACAACGAAACCATCGCACAGTTTGTGACGGTAAAGGACAGACGGACAGGCGAGCAGTACACGGTAACCGACGACGGCGTTATAATAAACGAGAAGCTGGCATCTTTGCTCGGCGGTATAAAGAAGGGCGATACGGTAACGATAGCTTTGTCGGAAACGAAGCGAGTTACTGCTACGGTAACCGAGATATGCGAAAACTACGCTCATCACTATGTGTATATCACGGAAAAGCTGTACAAGGAGCTTAGCGGCGAGGAAGGACTGCCGTATAACTGCTTCTTCTTCAACTCTGAGGACGGCGACGATATGACCGAAAGTGACAGGGACGAGCTTGCACAGGAGCTTATGAAGATAGACGGAGTTATGGGAGTAAGCTTCAAGACAAGCGTTGCGGGAACATTCAGTTCTATGCTCAAATCACTGCTTTTTGTAATAGTGGTTCTTATAGTGAGTGCAGGTGCGCTTGCGTTCATTGTGCTTTATAATCTTACGAACATCAATATAAACGAGCGTATAAGGGAGATCGCATCGCTCAAGGTGCTTGGCTTCTATGATAAGGAAGTATCAATGTATGTGTTCAGGGAAACGGTGATACTTACCCTTATAGGAACAGTGACGGGTATGATATTCGGAAGATTCCTTGTTGACTTTGTTGTAAAGACGGCTGAAATTGATATGGTTATGTTCGGCAGAACGGTGCATCCGATGAGCTTTGTATTTTCGGGTCTTATAACGATATGCTTTGCCGTGATAGTAATGCTGTTTATGCACAGACGGCTTATGAAGGTCAATATGGTCGAGGCACTCAAGAGTGTTGAATAATATTTCGGCATTAGCCGGGAGGTTGATAATATATGAAGATAAGTAAGGCGATCGTTGCCGCTGTAGGTGCGGCGGCTGCCGTAGGCGCGGCTGTATATGCCAAGAAAAAGCTGGAGGAAACGCAGACTCCGCTCAGAAAGAAAAGCCTGACCGTATGGAAAAACGGCGAAGTAACTCATAAGGAGATAATCAGAAAGCCTATAAGCGAGGAAGAACAGACCGATGCGATAAACAGCCGCATTGATGAGGCTGTACGCCGGTATAAGCCTATGTCCGAAAGGGATAACGGCGAAACCGAAACCGAGCCTGAGATAGCGCCTGTCAATTTTACATTTACTCAGAGTGAAGATGACGGCGATCCCGGGGTCAGCTTTGAGCGTGTATTCGACCATTTCAACAGGCTTGAATCGTCCGTCGGTAATGAAGGCGAGGACGCAGGCGAAAGCGGCAAAAAAGCTGAGGATACAGCCGAAGAAGCCTTACCCGCAGTAACGGCAACAGTAACGGCAGTTGAGGAGAATTTTGACGAGCAAGCCGAAATGCCGAAGCAGATGCTGCTTGAAAAGGGGATAATGACATCCGCTCCGATAGCAAATGCGGTTCAGGAGCTTGCAGAAATGCCGTCTGTTATACGGGATAATGAAGAAATTGAAGACGTAAAACTGCCTGTTGATGAGAGCATTTTCGATCTTTATGCAAGCGAGCCTGTCGAGGACGCAGTAAAGGCTTTTGAAGAAATCGCACAGCAGGAAGAAACCGCCGACAGCGAAACTGAAATTGAAGATGAACAAAATGACACTGCTACCGAAGAAGCCATAAGCGAGCCTGTCGAGGATGCGGTAAAGGCTTTCGAAAAAATAGCCGAGCAGGAAGAAACCGCCGACAGCGAAGCTGAAATTGAAGATGAACAAAATGAAACTGCCAGCGAAGAAGCTGTAAGCGAGCCTGTCGAGGACGCAGTAAAGGCTTTTGAAGAAATCGCACAGCAGGAAGAAACCGCCGACAGCAAAATTGACGATGAACAAAATGACACCGCTACCGAAGAAGCTGTAAGCGAGCCTGTCGAGGACGCAGTAAAGGCTTTTGAGGAAATAGCACAGCAGGAAGAAACCGCCGACATTGAAACTGAAAGCGAACAAAATGACACCGCTACCGAAGAACCAGTAAGCGAGCCAGTCGAGGATGCGGTAAAGGCTTTTGAAGAAATAGCCGAGCAGGACGAAACCGCCGACAGCGAAACTGAAATTGACAGCGAACAAAATGACACTGCTACCGAAGAAGCTGTAAGCGAGCCTGTCGAGGATGCGGTAAAGGCTTTTGAGGAAATAGCCGAGCAGGAAGAAACCGCCGACAGCGAACAAAATGACACTGCCACCGAAGAACCCGTAAGCGAGCCTGTCGAGGACGCAATAAAGGCTTTCGAGGAAATAGCCGAGCAGGACGAAACCGCCGACAGCGAAGCTGTAATTGACAGCGAACAAAATGATATTGCCACCGAAGAAGCTGTAAGCGAGCCTGTCGAGGATGCGGTAAAGGCTTTTGAAGAAATAGCCGAGCAGGACGAAACCGCCGACAGCGAAGCTGAAATTGACAGTGAACAAAATGATATTGCTACAGAAGAACCGGTAAGCGAGCCTGTCGAGGATGCGGTAAAGGCTTTTGAAGAAATAGCCGAGCAGGACGAAACCGCCGACAGCGAAGAAGAGTCGCTCGAAGAACAGTTCCACACTATAATGGCGGAGGAAACCGCAAGCGAGCCTGTTTCTTCTATTCGTACAGCTGAGTCTGTAGAGGACGCATTGAAAGAATTCGGCGACTTTATAGGAATATCCGAAACCGCTGACAGCACCGGTAGCTCCGGAAGCACCGAAGATATTTCGGACGACGATCTTGAACAGACAAGCGGTATTTTTGAGGAAAGTACATTATCCGATGAGCTGTCCGAAACTCCGGACGAGCCGATTGACGCTGACGAAAAGCCGAGAACTATGGATTTCTTCGATCTGCCGGACGAAGCATATACGCCTGCACAGGTTACCGAAGAAAAGCACGATGAGAATGTTGCCGAGGTAGAGGATTTGTTCGGAAATCTGCTTATGGATGACGAGCCTGAGGTAAAGAAAACATTTAACGATCCTTCAGAGGTATTTTCACTGTTCGATACGGCTGACGGCGGACAGGACGATTTCGACAAGTACAGCGATGAAAAGATCGAGGAAGAAAGCGAGAAAAAGAAGACCAGCGATACAAGAAAGTACATAGCGCAGGATATTGCGGATAATATCGCATCGTTTGCACAGCTGCTTGAACCGCTCAATGCCATCAAGGAGAACAAGATACGCAGTAAGAGCGGTATACTGTTCGACTGGGAAATGAGGATACAGGCGCTTATAGGCGATCTGCCGATAAAGACGTACTGGAGAAACAACTTCCGCAATTATGAGATATGGAGCGATGAAAAGTGCATGGAAAAGGCAGGCGAGCTGCTCTCTATGCTTGAGCTTGTCGGGATAGTGCGTGATAAGGCAAAAGAGGTCGTGATAGACAAGGATACGCTTGATTTCTATTCGGCACAGAGCGAGCATCTCAACAATGATTTCCATATAGGAGAAACGGTCGTTGTTACACGGCCGTGCTGGAAAATAAACGGACACCCTGCAAGAAAAGGCGAAATTGCTAAGAAAGCTCCGTTTGCTGAATTCAGCCGTAAGAAAGTATCACCGCTTGAAACTATGCTGAGAGAAAACAGCTGTTCTGACGGGGATGTTAATATTCCCGTTACGGAGGACAATTTCTGTACATATGACCGTGATATACCTTATGTAAAGAGGGCAATCGCCGAAGGCTTCTGCAAGTGTGCAGTAAGACGTATGGAGGACGGAGGCGCTCTGGCATTCTTCTATGAGGTTATTGCGGAGGGCGAAAATGTTCACTATTCGCCGTGCACTCTGAGATTTGAGGTCAACATTGATAAGAATGCAAATGTTGTCGGAAGATTCAGAAGCGAAAAAGTGTAAAAGGAAAAGTGATATGTATACAAAAAGGCACCGCCAAAGCGGTGCTTTTTTCGTTTCACTTCACAATTGACTATGGGTACGGAATATGTTAAAATCTATAACGTAAAAAGAATATTGGTCTAATTGGAAACGCACATCCCCTGGATGATAACGAACAACACAATAAAGTGCAAATTGTTATTATCAGGAGGAATTTTTTATGCCCAAAAACTTATTTCAGGAAATCGTGTTTGCCGTTATGATGGTGTTCGTTATGGTGTACGCTATGATATGCTATAATATAGCACTTAATATCGGCGGTATGACAAACGAGGTATTTTTACTTGCTTTCAAGGAGCTTGTGATAATGGGACCTATTGCTTTTGTGCTTGATATTTTTTTAGTCGGCAGGATAGCAAAGTACAAGACTTTTAAAATAATTAATCCTGAACGTGATAATCCGTTTTTCATAGTTCTCGGTATCTCGGTTATTTCAGTTATCTTTATGTGTCCGCTTATGAGCCTTGCCGCAACTCTTCTGTTCAAAAATGCGGAAAGCGAAGTTATTGCGGTGTGGATTCAGACAACGATAACCAATTTTCCTATGGCTCTGTGCTGGCAATTATTCTTTGCGGGTCCTGTTGTAAGAGCTGTTTTCTCACTTATATTCAGAGAGAAGAAAACTTTACAGAAAGATGAAATGAAAGAAATGCCTGAGATAGAGGTACAGTAATATCAAAGCCAAGATTTTTATAATCGTGGCTTTAGCTTGTAGAAAAAGTTTATTTTTTAAAAATATAGCAAACTCTCTAACCCTAACCCCAAACCCCTTCCCCTCGGTGAAGGGCTGTGTATGCTTTGTTGGCTCTGCATCGTGCAGAGCCTTTGGGCATACACGCCCGGCATCCGTGCCGGGGCTGAGTGTGGGGCTGCCGCCCTCACCCCGCTTGGGGCTACGCCCAAAGCAAGGACGCTTTGGTTGCTTGCCAAAAGTTTTGCACGATGCAAAACCAACATAGCAAGCAACGCTAAACACCCATTTTCAAAAAATATATAGGTTTATCGACAGTCTAAAGCCACGATTTTTTATCATCGTGGCTTTAGTTATATTCATTTGCCGGATTTATTTAATCAGTGAAAAGCCGAGAACTACAATTCCCAGTATTACAAGGATAATGCCGGTCACACGGTTAAGCGTTTCGGGACTTGCCTTATTTGCTATCTTTGCGGCTATTCTTGCAAAGATAAGCGTGAAGATTATGCATAGGATGAACGGGAGCATATCCGGAAGACCGCCTATCGCAAAGTGCGAAACAGAGCCTGTAAGCGCAGTGAATGTCATAATAAATACGCTTGTGCCTACTGCGGTCTTAAGCTCATAGCCCATAACGCTCGTGAGCAGGAGGAGCATCATCATACCGCCGCCCGCACCGATGAATCCGCAGATGAAGCCGACTATAATACCGCAGATGATTGACTTTATCAATACCGATTTTGCGGATCTTGCGCTCATATCGGCTTTTGTGGTCATTACAGGCCTTACTATGAATTTAATGCCGAGCAAAAGCGTCATGAATACCGAGAAATTGCCCATTGCCACAGACGGCACAAGGCTTGAAACGAAACTGCCGACAACCGTGAAAATAAGCACTGTTATCATCATCACAAGCCCGTTTTTAATATCAAGGTTTTTGTTCTTTCCGTATGTGTAAGCCGATACGGCACTTGCCAGAACATCTGAGGCAAGGGCGATTCCGACAGCGGTATACGGCTCTATACCGAGAAATGTAACAAGCATAGGTGTGATTACCGCCGCCGCACTCATACCGGCAAACCCTGTTCCAAGACCTGCACCAAGACCTGCAAGCAGACAAATGGCGGTCGTTATAAGATATTGCATTATTTGTCGCTCCTTTTTCTGTTTATATTGTCCAGTATTTTAATATGGTATCTTTCAAATGCGGCGATTTCTTCATCGGTAAATCCGTCAAACAGAACAGCCGCAAAATCGCTTTGTTCCTTTTTGCCGTATGTGACAACAGGCTTTGCCTTTGCCGTCAGTGAAAGATGCACGCTTTTTTTGTTTCCGTCCTTATAAGTGCCTGTCAGCAAGCCCTTTTCGCACAGGGATTTTACCGATACCGAAACCTGCGATTTCAGTATACGGCGAACCTTTGAAATATCCGCCGCCGTGTCATAGCCGGGGTTGTTCGCAAGGAACATAATTATATCCGTTTCTGCGGCTGAGAGAGAAAACTTCGCCATAATGCGCTTTCTGTACACGCTGTATTCGTCCTCTGCGGCAGAGATGAAATTCCAGAAGCTGCTTGTAGTCATATGCCCGTCCTTTCTGTCGAAAGATGATATTGTTCAATTACGAACAATATCATTATAGTTCAAAAATGAACAATTGTCAATAGCCGATGTTGAAATTTTCGCTTGAAATCACGGATTTGTTTTAAATACAAACATTTTTAAAACACCTCTTGACAAATATAAAAATAGTGTTATAATATATTTTAGCACTCAGAGTGATAGAGTGCTAAACCGGTTACGATCGGTGTAAATTCAGTATTATCGCCGCTATATAAGGCGCAGGCATAGAAAGGAAATGATTTTTATGGCAAAAAAGGCATTCAAGGCAGAATCAAAGCGTTTGCTTGATATGATGATCAATTCGATCTACACTCATAAGGAGATATTTCTGCGTGAGCTTATTTCAAATGCAAGCGATGCGCTTGACAAGCTGTATTTCAAGTCATTGACGGAGAATCTCGGCATAGAGAGAAAAGACCTCGGTATAGACCTTGCGGTTGACAAGGAAAACCGTCTTATAACAATTACCGATAACGGTATCGGTATGACAAAGGACGAGCTTGAAAATAATCTCGGTGTTATCGCAAACAGCGGTTCATTCAAATTCAAGAACGATAATACCGATACAGAAAAGGACGATATAAACGTTATAGGTCAGTTCGGCGTAGGCTTCTACTCTGCGTTTATGGTAGCGTCTGAGGTTACTGTTGAGTCTAAGGCTTACGGCAGTGAGCAGGCTTACAAGTGGTATTCGCAGGGCGTAGACGGTTATACTATCACAGACTCTGACAAGGAAGATGTCGGCACAAAGATAACCCTTAAGATAAAGGAAAATACCGAAGAAGAGGAGTACGACGAGTATCTTCAGGACTACAAGCTCCGTATGATAGTAAAGAAATATTCCGACTATATCCGTTATCCTATCAGGATGGAAGTAAGTCATCAGCACCTCAAGGAAGGCACTGAGAACGAGTATGAAACACATACCGAGATAGAAACTCTCAACAGTATGGTGCCTATCTGGAACAAGAGCAAGTCGGAGCTTAAAGACGAGGATTATAATCAGTTCTACAAGGAAAAGTTCTTCGACTACGACGATCCTATCGCACATATCCACACAAAAGCGGAGGGTACCGCAACATATAACGCACTGATGTACATTCCGTCAAAAGCTCCCTTCGACTACTATTCAAAGGACTATGAAAAGGGCTTACAGCTTTATTCGAACGGCGTTCTTATAATGGATAAATGCCCAGATCTGCTCCCCGATTATTTCAGCTTTGTAAAAGGTCTTGTTGACTCTGCGGATCTGTCGCTCAATATCTCCCGTGAGATGCTGCAGCACGACAGACAGCTTAAGATAATCGAAAAGAGCCTTGAGCGTTCTATCAAGAATGAGCTTACAAAGATGCTCCGCAACGACCGTGAGAGATACGAAAAGTTCTGGAAGGTATTCGGCCTTCAGATAAAGTTCGGCGTATACAACGGCTTCGGCGCAGGCAAGGAATTGCTTAAGGATCTGTTGTTGTTCTATTCTTCATACGAAAAGAAGCTCGTAACTCTTGAAGAATATGTTTCAAGAATGAAGGAAGATCAGAAGTACATCTACTTTGCAAGCGGCGAAACTGTAGACAAGATAGACAAGCTCCCTCAGACCGAGCTTGTAAAGGATAAGGGCTATGAGATACTTTATCTTATCGACAGCGTTGACGAGTTTGCTTTACAGATGATGGTTGACTATAACGAAAAGCAGTTCAAGTCAGTATCCGCAGGCGACCTTGACCTTGAAACTCCCGAAGAAAAGGAAGAAATGAAGGCTAAGGCTGAGGAAAGCAAGGATATGTTTGCTTTTATGAAGGAATCACTCGGCGGTAAGGTAAAGGATGTAAGACTGTCAAAGATACTGAAGTCCCACGCAGTATGCCTGACCAGTGACGGTCTGCTTTCTATAGAGATGGAGAAGGTGCTCAGCCAGATGCCCGCAGAGCATGACGCAAAGGCTGAAAAGGTGCTGGAGATCAATGCGGAGCATCCTATCTATGAAACGCTGAAAAAGCTGTATGAAACGGATAAGGACAAGCTGAAAACATACAGTGAGATTCTGTACGATCAGGCGCTTCTTGTTGAGGGTATGCCTATAGAAGACCCCGTTGAGTACAGCAACAAGATATGCTCGCTTATGGTATGATAATTATATCAAAAATATCGTAAGCTAAAAATGGTAACAAAAACGCTCCGACAGGTGTTCGCCTGTCGGAGCGTTTTCAGCTTATGTCAATAGATTTTCGGAAGCGATCCGAGAGTTAAGGAGTATTTGCTTGCGTACATTTTCTTTATTACCGATTTTTCGGTGTATTTTTCACTGTAATTACTGCCGTTAACGGTAAACTCGTTTCCCCATGTCATGAACCAGCACCACAGTGCGTTTATGCTCACGGCGGAATCTATATCAAAGATACAGCCGTTTTCTGTGAGAGCCGTTATCTTTGTTTTACTGCCGTAGCTTATCGCCTGTTTGAAACGGCTTACCTGAGGATCGTAAACGTGATTTCCGGGATAGATGTCCTCGCCTACAATATCAACATATTCGTCACCCGGATACCAGTCGGCACTCTGACCGTTATAGACCCAGATAAGATTGTTACAGCCGTATGTATTCGTAAGCTCGTTATAAAGGTATTTCCACAGCTTTTTGTAAGCGTCGGGACCTTGTGCACCCCACCAGAACCAGCCGCCCGACGCTTCGTGCAAGGGTCGCCATATAACCGGTACGCCTGCTTTTTCAAGACGCTTTAACTGCTTAGCTATTTCCTTGATGTCACGGTCAAGCAGTTTCTTTCCTTTTGCGTCCTGACCGTTCATAACCTTTGCAATGTCAAATTTGCTGCTCTTGGTGTAGAATCCGCCCCACCAGCCGTCAGAACTGTTGGCGGTACTGTTAAGGTATTCGGTCGGAGCGTTCCAGTGCCAGCACAATGTTACGATACCGCCCTTGTTGGCAAATTCTATTGCCTTTTCAACAGCGGAGGATGATGCGCCGAATGCTGTTCTTGACGGAGTGTAGTCCATCAGATCAAGTCCGAGCAGGGCGGGGTAGTCGCCGGTAAGATTTTTTATCGCTTTGAATTCGTTGCCGTTTATTCCGCCGTCACACTGCTGACCTGTGATTACATATTTTCCGTAGCTGTCCTTAAGGAAACTGTACAGCTTCTTTGCGTTTGCGGTGGCATTTCGGTTTACAAGTGAAGATGTGACATTATAGGTGCTGTTGCTTATTTTTGCACCCGTCTTTACTGTTAATTTATCAAGCTCTATCCAGCCCCATGACTTCTTGACGGTAAGAGTGTGACTTCCTTTTTTGAGAGTTACGGCGCATACGGTATAGTCGGAGAAATTATCCGGTTTGCTTACGAAAGTGCCTACTTTTTTACCGTCTGCGTAAAGGTCATTCTCTTTGTATGGGCCGATAGCCTTTGAGCGTATCACTATATCATAAACCGCATCGGCAGGAACGGTTATGCTAATCTGACAGTATGAGCTGTCGCTTTCGAATTTTCCTGCTGACTTTCCGCCGGATGCGTTGCTGTCGGATATGACGGACATATCGTTTGACAGCTTTCCGTTTTCCGCTTCATAGGTTTCTGAAAAGCTCAGCGGCTTGTCGTCTGTCTGCTTTACGGTTGTTGTAGTCGTCGTTGCGGAAGGCTTTTTTGTTGTAGTCGTTGCGGCGGGCTTTTTGGTGGTATCGGCGGCGGTTGCAGACGCAGGCTTGCTTGTTGCAGTGCCGGCGCTGTTTGTCGGCTTGCTTGTTGCTGAACCTGTGCTGTTTGCGGGCTTGTTTGCCGTAGCGGCAGAAGAACTGCTTTCCTGCTTGTTTGTTGAAGGCTTTGACGTTTCGGAAGAAGCATCGGACGAGTTGTTTTGCTTGTCTGAGCTGTCAGATGACGAACTGTTTTGCTTATCTGAACTGTCTGATGATGAACTGTTCTGCTCGTCGGAGCTTGTTTTATCAGAAGTGTCTGACGAGGTATCGTAAGACGAACCGCTGTCTGAGGAGGAAGTATCCTGTGATGCGGTTTCGGCGGAAGACGCTGCCGAAGCTGCTGATGACGAGTTGTCGGCTGACAATGTGCCGTTATCGGCACTGCAGCCGCAGGCGGATATTATTACTGCCGCACATAAGATAAGGGAGATGATGCGTTTTTTCATTTTTCTTTTCCATTTCCATTTCCGTTTGCCTGCCGTAAACGTGATAAGACAGGGCTTGTATTCGATTGCAATATGATTATACTATATAAGCACGCAAAAGTCACGCCCATATTTTGCTTGTAACAAAATCCGTGATTATCACCAATAGTGGCTACTAAGATTTATCACATATTCACAAAACAGCAAAACAAGTCTTGCAAATTTAACTTAAATGGTGCATAATACTTGTGTAAAGGTTTACATGAAAATTAAGCAAGTCTGCTTTAATAAGAAAGGAATAAGAAATGAAGTACAGAAAAATAACAGCGGTCATACTTGCGGTAGCAACAGCAATATGCGCCGCAGGCTGTAACGGAAACGATAATTCGGGAACATCGTCAAGCGGTGATGCGACCTCATCGGGCAGTAGTGACAGCAGTATGACAAGCGATAATACAACATCGGGCGGCAATTCGGGAACAGCGCAGGCGCAGTTTACGTTCAGCCAGGTAGCTATGGGCGGCGGCGGATTCGTAAGCGGCGTATTTGCAACAAGCGAGCAGGGCTTATACTATGCCCGTACAGACGTCGGCGGCGCATACCGTTATAATAAGGATACTCAGAAGTGGGAATCCATGTCGTACGATATAAGTGAGGAAGACAGAGGTCTGCTTGGTATAGAAGGCCTTGCATTCGGAGAAAAAGATCCTAACAAGGTATATATGCTTGCAGGCACGGAGTATTTCAGCAACGGCAAAACCTGCCTCTTATACTCCGATGATTACGGCAAAACGTGGAACCGTACCGAACTTACCGATATGATAACGGCGCACGGAAACGGTATGGGCAGAGGAAACGGCGAGCGTATTGCGGTTGACCCCAAGAACAGTGATATAGTATATGTCGGCGGAAGAACAGGCGGTATAATAAAGTCGACCGACGGCGGAAAGACATTCACTGCACTTGATATGGGAACAAAGACGACAACGTCAAACGGAAACGGTATATGCAGTATCATAATCGACCCGAAATCGGGCGATGACAGTGCCTGCACAACTATATATGCGGCTGTTTCGAGAACAAAGGAGGAGAACCTTTATAAATCGACCGACGGCGGTGCTACATGGAAACCCGTTGCAGACGCACCCAAGGAACTTTATACGCAGAGAATGAAGTATAACGGTGACGGGAAAATAGTAATTACCTATGCAAGCGCCGAAGGTCCGTGGAACAATAACAGAATTGACGGCGGCGTAAGAACTCTCAACATTGCCGATGATACCTTTACAGAGATCAATCCTGCAAAGAAGTCTTTCGGTGATGTGGTGATAGATCCTTCAAACCCCGACAGAATGGTTGCCTGCACGGAGAATTTATTTGTCGCTCAGCCTAACGGTCAGTTCGGCGATGAATTCTATGTTACTACGGACGGCGGCAAGAATTGGACGCTTCTCAATAATAAGATGAAGATGAGCAGCGGCGGAGTTGAGTGGATAACAACGGCGTCTATGCACTGGTGCAGCTCAATGGCCATTGATCCCAATAACACAAATAAGATAATGGTGGTATCAGGTAACGGTGTGTTCACCTGCGATAATATATGGGATGAAAGCCCCGAATTCTACTTCTTCTCAAAGGGCATAGAGGAAACTGTTCCGTATGATATAATCAGCATACCCGGTGGTAAGCTGGTAAGCGTTATAGCCGACTATGACGGCTTTGTACAGGATAGTGCCGAAGAATACGGTATGGTACACAACAGCGTTGCAGGCTCAATGACCGGTCTTGCGATAGCGGCAAAGGCAACTGATATATGGGTAAAGTGCGGCGGCAGTGAAGAAAAGCCGGGCTTCTGGTATACTCTTGACGCAGGCAAGAAATGGGTGAATGTTACCGTTTCGCCTCTTGAGAGCGGAAAGATTGCTTACGGCGGCTATGTGGCAGTTTCTGCTGACGGAAAGAGATTCTTCTGGGCACCCGGAAACGACAGCAACATCTATTATTCCGACGATCAGGGCAAGAACTGGACAAAGAGCGAGGGCGGAGTAGGCCCAAAGAAAATCATCTGCGACCCTGTAAACCCCGATTATGTATATGCCGCAAGCGGCGGTGCGTTCTTCTACAGTGAGGACGGCGGAAAGACGTTTACTCAGAATATGACGCTTTCTGTATTCACTGCGGCAAGACCTGTGGTTGCACCCGGCAAGGAGGGCGTTGTATACTATCCTTCAATGGGACTTCAGGTATCGACGGATAACGGCAAAACATTCACAAGATTGGATTCTTTAGCCGCTTGTATGGCGGTAGGTCTTGGTAAGGGCAAAACGGACAGCGATCCTTATACCATATTCGTATGGGGCAAGCCCACAAACGATGATCCTATAGGTCTTTACTGGTCTGAGGACGAGGGTAAGACATGGAGCAGGGTAAACGATGATCAGCATCAGTTCGGCGGCCCCGGCAACGGATTTTTTGTTGTGGGCGATATGAACAAATACGGCAGAGTTTATATGAGCACAGTAGGACTCGGCATTGTATACGGGGATCTTGTGCAGTAAGCAGGACAAAAAGATACAATATAAGCGGAGCAGATGGGAATCTGCTCCGCTTTTGTTTATCGTTTATTTACTTTGCAGCCTTGCACGGATTCTTGCAAATAGTGACTTTCTCGGCTCTTTATAGAGCTTTTGCGCCTGCTCGGCTTCCTGATATGCACGTTCATAGAACAGCTTGTGTACCTCTGTGCGTTCCTCGCCCGGCATAGCTTTTTTATGACGGTAGATTCCGTCGCTTCCCTGCACACGAGCCTTGACGTTATCCTTGAGCATCGTGTTGAATATATCAACCGCCTTATCGGCAATTATCTTATCCTTAAGCGGTACGGCAACCTCCACACGTCGTTCGGTATTTCTGGTCATAAAGTCTGCGGAAGAAATATATACCTTCCTGCGTTCGCCCTTGCCAAAAATATAGATACGGCTGTGCTCAAGGAAACGTCCGACTATCGAAATGACCGATATATTTTCGGTGTAACCCGGCACTCCTGCAATAAGACAGCAGATACCTCTTATTATCAGCTCTATCTTTACTCCCTGACAGCTTGCTTCTATCAGCTTGTCTATAATATCCTTGTCGGTGAGCGAGTTCATTTTAAGGCCGATATAGCCGTTAGTACCGTAGGTTATCTCGTTGTCGATCATTTCCACAATGCGTGACTTGAGACATTTCGGCGCTACAAGCAGTGTTGTACTGCTCTCAACTGTCGTACCGAGCGACAGAGCGTTGAACACGGTGCTTGCGTCCGCACCTATGTCCTTATCCGATGTCATCAGCGTAAGGTCGGTGTAAAGACGTGAGGTTTTCTCGTTATAGTTACCTGTGCCTATCTGAGTATAATATCTGATGTTGCTTCCCTGCTTGCGTGTTATCAGCAGCAGCTTTGAGTGTACCTTCAGAGCGTCAAGACCGTATATTATCTTAACACCTGCCTCCTCCATCTTCTTGCTCCAGCCGATGTTGTTTTCCTCGTCAAATCTGGCACGAAGCTCAACAAGCGCCATTACCTGTTTGCCGTTTTCTGCGGCTCTTATGAGAGCGCTTACGATCTCGCTGTTTCTTGCGACACGGTAAAGCGTTATCTTTATGGAAGAAACGTAAGGATCGTCAGCCGCCTCATCGAGCAGACGCAGAAAGTTCTTGAACTTGTTGTAGGGGTACGACAGAAGTATATCGTGCTGTGAAAGCTGTGAGAACATACTCTCGTACGGGTTTACCATTATTGAATTCTGCGGTGAAACCTGATTGTAGAAAAGCTCGCTCCTGTTTTCGAGCTTATCCTCAAGTGCGGATATAAAGCCGAAATCAAGAGGACAGCTCTGCATAAACGAGAAGCTGTCTGACAGCTCAAGATAATCAAGCATACGCTTTACAAGCTCCGGTGAAGCGTCATATGAAAACTCGGCTCTTACCGGCATCAGTTTCTTTCTTTTACGGCACAGCTCCTCCATTACGTTTCTGAAGTCCATATCGTGATCGTAAAGAGCCTCGTTAACGTCAATGTCGGCGTTTCTCGTGACACGCATGATACAGCGGTTTTCAACGAAGAAATTCGGGAAAAGGGTATCAATGTAATGCAGTATTACATCCTCAGCCAGAACATATCTCAGATTCTGTCCGGGCAGGAAAATAACACGGGGAAAATCCTTGTCGCATTCCGCACTCAATATTCCCACAAGCTGCTTTTTCTTTTCCTCGTTTTTGCTTTTGAGCAGAGTGCCGATATATATCGCTCTGTTCTTTAAGAACGGGAACGGGTGGTTCTTGTCTATAATGCTCGGAGAAAGCAAAGGGAGAATTTCTCTTTCAAAATACAGCCTTAAGAACAGCTTATCGTCACCCTTAAGGTCGGCGGGCTTTTTAAGTTCGGCATACTCGCTGAGCTTTGCCGAAACCTCTGAAAAGGCGCAGTCCTTTATATAGAGCAGATCCTTTACCCTGCGTGCGATTTCCTTAAGCTGTCTTGCGGCGGTCATACCTGTCTTGTTCTCGCACTTTTGGGGGTCTACCAGATCCTGATCGTACAGTGAGCCGACACGGACCATAAAGAATTCGTCCAGGTTGCTTGTGAATATTGATATAAACCTCATTCTCTCAAAGAGCGGAACATTAACGTCCTGCGCTTCTTCAAGTACACGCTGATTGAATTTCAGCCACGATAATTCACGGTTATCATAAACGTTGCTGTCTGTCATAAATTACCTCTTTTAATGGATTAAATACGGTCTGAAGATGTAAAGGGAATGTAAAATATCCTGTAATATGAATATAACCGCCCGCTTTCACGGGCAGTTATTGTTCGTTCTTTACTTGTTTGCCTGTTCAAGCGACGCTCTTATAAAGTCCTTGAATAAGGGGTGCGATCTGTTGGGACGTGACTTGAATTCAGGGTGGAACTGAACAGCCACGAACCAGGGGTGAACGCTTCTCGGAAGCTCAACTATTTCAACGAGCTTTCCGTCGGGCGACTGACCTGCGATAACAAGACCGCTCTCTGTCAGCTGTTTGCGGAATACGTTATTGAACTCATAGCGGTGGCGGTGTCTTTCGTAAATAAGCTCATCGCCGTAAACCTCACGGGAAATAGTACCTGCTTCAAGCTTGCAGGGATATAAGCCAAGACGCATTGTACCGCCCATATCAACATCCTTCTGGTCGGGCATAAGGTCGATAACGTTCTGCTCACCTTCGTGGAATTCGCTTGAATTTGCGTCTGTAAGACCTGCCACATGACGTGCAAATTCGATTGTAGCCATGTGCATACCAAGACAAAGACCGAGATAGGGCTTCTTATGCTCTCTTGCGTAGCGGACAGCCTCAATCTTGCCCTCGATGCCTCTGTCGCCGAAGCCGCCGGGAACGAGAATGCCGTCGCAATCATGCAGAAGCTCGTCTGCCGTTTCGGGAGTAACCTCTTCTGAGTTGATGAGCTTTATTTCAACGTGCGATTCGTTCTCAAAGCCTGCGTGACGCAGGGATTCCATAACGGAAATATAAGCGTCGGGGAGTGCAACGTATTTGCCTACAAGACCGATTACGGTATTCTTTGTGGCGTTGTACTGACGCTGAACCATATCCTCCCATTCCTTGAGATCGGGAACACGGGGATCAAGTCCGAGATGATCGCATACTACCTTTGCAAGACCTTCCTTTTCAAGCATAAGAGGTACTTCGTAAAGAGAAGGAGCGGTAAGGTTCTGGATAACGTCCTGCTTGCGGACGTTACAGAAGCTGGCAATCTTATCTCTCATATCCTGAGGAATCTCCATCTCGCTTCTGCAAACGAGAATGTCGGGCTGAATGCCGAGTGAGAGAAGCTCCTTTACACTGTGCTGTGTGGGCTTTGTCTTCATCTCGTTGCTGCCTGTGATGAAGGGGAGGAGAGTAACGTGGATATAAACAACGTTTTCTCTGCCTACATCCGAAACTACCTGACGGATAGCCTCAAGGAAGGGAGTGCTTTCAATATCTCCGACCGTACCGCCGATTTCGGTTATAACAACATCTGCAGTGGTTTCGGCCGAGTTTGCAACTCTGTATATTCTTGATTTGATTTCGTTTGTTATGTGGGGGATTACCTGAACCGTGCCGCCGAGATAATCTCCGCGACGTTCCTTGTTAAGAACTGTCCAGTAAATCTTACCTGTTGTTACATTGCTGTACTTTGAAAGGTTTTCGTCTATAAAACGTTCATAGTGACCGAGGTCGAGGTCGGTTTCGGCACCGTCATCTGTTACGAAAACTTCACCGTGCTGATAAGGACTCATCGTACCGGGGTCAACGTTTATATAGGGGTCGAACTTCTGGATAGTTACCTTGTAACCTCTCATCTTGAGCAGTCTTCCGAGTGAAGCTGCCGTGATACCTTTTCCGAGTCCCGACACAACGCCGCCGGTGACGAATACATACTTTGTAGCCATTATTTTGTTCCTTCCCTTGAGCTTTTCCTGCCCGTCGTATTGATTTTATATGTCAATTTGAAAAATAAACACTACTCACTATTATACTAAATCCGTTCGGCTTTTTCAAGTGCTTTTCGATTATTTAAAGTTGCTTTACGGTGTACAAAATAAACAAATAACCTTTTTGGTATTTGTGCATATCGTTTAATTTTGAAAAAGTGTAGAAAATTTATGTGAAAAATGCTAAAATTAAAATAAGCATCTCTATAGTGTTTTTTAAATTTTGTACATATAAAGTCAGCAAAATCCTTGATTTGCTATAAAAAGGAAAAAGATGCGAAAATCCCTTTGTTCAAAGGAAAGGAAAGTAAAAATGAAAAAGACTGTTTTGCGTGCCGCCGCAATAGCCGCAGTGCTTGCTATGGCAGGCTCTGCTTCCGGATGCTATTTTTTCCCGGAGGAAGAAAAATTGCTCGATCCGCCTGTGCTTAAGGTGGAGGATGTTACATATTCTACCTATAAGGCGGTAAAGAAGACTATAATAAACAAGGCGAGTGCGACCGGCTACTGCGTATCCGAGCTTCAGCAGGACTGTTCGTTTACAGAGCGTGACGGAACTCTTAAAACGATATATGTCAGAGCGGGAGATACGGTAAAGAAGGGCGACCTTATCGCCGAATACAACACGGGAGATCTTGAATACAAGATACGCACTCAGGAGCTTAAGGTTCAGCAGGCACAGAATACATACGGCTCAAGCGGTGCTGAGAATGACCGTTTACAGCTTGAGATTGAGAAGAATACACTGGCGCAGCTTCAGAACGAGTACGATACCTCTAAACTGTATGCGCCGTGTGACGGACTTGTCAGCTTTGCGGAGCGTATGAACGCCGGCTCGAAGGTGCAGGCGTACAAGGTTATCGCTACAATAATAGATCCCGATAAGATATATGTAAAGGCGGCCGTCAACGATGATAAAAAATTTAAAAAAGGTCAGGAAGTTACAATAACTATCGACGAGCAGGAGTACAAGGGTACTATAGTAAAAACACCTGTTGAGGCAAAGGAACAGGGCGACGAGGATACAAGCTCGATATATGCCGAGTTCAAGGACAGACTGCCAGGATTTGGCAAGGTGGGAACGGTTGCGGATATAAGCTATATCAAGGAACAGGCGGAGAACGCAATCGTCATACCGAAGTATCTTGTAAAAACGCTGTCGGGCAAGAACTATGTACAGGTCTACAAGGACGGAGTCAAGAAGGAAACGGATGTCGAAACCGGCATAAGCAATGCTACGGAGATCCAGATAGTATCGGGACTTTCCGAGGGTGACGAGGTTGTTGTCAAGTAAGACGGCAAACTGAACAGGCTTTACTTTCGGAAGGAATAATACAAGATGTTTACTTTATTATGGCGCAAAATGCGCAATACAAAATGGATGGTGCTGTGTCTTTTCATCGGCTTCCTGCTTGCCGCAGGTATGATGAGCACTATTCCGATATATATGGACGCATCCTTACAGCGTATGCTGATAAAGGATATGGAGCAGTACCAGATTGACAACAACAAATATCCCGGTCTGTATTCCGTAACAAAGACGCTTCAGATAACTGCCGATACGAATACCCAGCAGGCAACGATAGACGATGTTGTATCTAAAACGGATTCAAGGATAAATGCTATAGGAATCGCCTCGGAGAACAGCAAGACAACGCTTATTGACGATTGTCTTTATATCGTAAACGGCGAGCGTAACGGTTCGGAGCTGTCTACAAGGCTGAAGCTTATAGGAATGACCGACAGCCTTGACCATATGAAGCTCGTCAGAGGCGAGCTGCCCTCAAAGACCTCTGTTGACGGCGTGTACGAGGGACTTGCTTCAGAGGACGCACTCAAAACGCTTGGCATAAATATGGGCAATACATATAAGATAATTTCGCTTGCGGCAGGTGTTGAGCCGTATTATGTTAAGATCACCGGCGTATATGAGCAGAAGACCGACAACGACAGCTACTGGGCAGAAACGCTCGACAGCTATCTCAATGCCATATTCGTTGATTACGATATGGTAAGAAACGACCTTATGCCCGCAGGCAGATTCAATGCGGTAAACATTGCAAGAAGATATTCTCTTGACTATCATACGCTTGATATGAACAGAATATCCGCTGTTACTGCGGAGCTTGGAAAGGACGATGCGTTCTATAAAGAGGCAGGATATGCACACGAATTCAACGTTGCGGATATAATCGGCAACTATACCGAGCGTGCGGAAAAGCTCACCCGTATACTGTGGATACTTCAGATACCCGCAATGGTAATGCTTGCGTTCTATCTGTTCATGGTATCTCAGCTGAACGTTGACAGAGAGCGCAACGAGATTGCCGTATTCAAGAGCCGTGGCGCAAGCTCGTGGCAGATATTCGGTATGTATGCCGCAGAGTCGGGCATACTCGGTATTGTGACGCTTGTGGTCGCACCGTTCATCGGACTTGTGCTTTGTCAGTTCCTCGGAGTATCAAACGGATTTTTAGAGTTCGTAAACCGCACGGGAATTGCCGCAAAGATAACCGGAATAAGTGTTATTTACGCACTGCTTGCGGTAGTGGTATTCTTCCTCACCACAATGATACCGATTATCCCTGCGTCAAAGCTGACTATCGTACAGTATAAGCAGAGCAGGACAAAGGTTGTAAAGATGTCGCTGTGGGAAAAGTGCGGTGTCGATATTGTACTTCTTGCGGTGTCATTCGGCTTCCTTTACTTCTACACAACCAATATCACAAATTCTATAGCTGAGGGTACTTTTGAAGCGACAGGCGAGCTTGACCCGCTTCTGTTCATATTCTCAACGCTTATGATACTGGGCTTCGGTCTGCTGTTTATCCGTATCTATCCGTATCTTTTAAGGCTTGTGTATTATGTACTGCGTCCGTTCTGGACACCCTCACAGTATATGGCTATAACCACCGTGTGCCGTTCACAGGGCGGCAAGGAACGTTTCCTTATGCTGTTCCTTGTAATGACCTTCTCATTCGGTCTGTTCTCTGCGAATACGGCGAGAGCTATAAACAACAATATAAGCGACAGGATTTATTATGAGAACGGCGCAGATGTCGTAATGAAGGAATACTCGCTTTCGACCTCGGAGGAAGGCGGCTCAAGCACCTATGTAGAAACCGACTTTTCACGTTATGAGGCGCTTGACGGCGTGGAGATCGCCACAAGAGTTCTTGTAAACGATAATGTAAAGCTGAGAGTTGCAAACAAGAATGTTGCAGATCTTACTCTTATGGCAATAGAACCTGATAAATTCGCACAGACAGCGTGGTTCAGAAACGATCTTCTGCCTATCCACTGGTGGAACTACTGCAACGCTCTTGTAGAGAGCCGTTCCGGCGTTATAATCTCAAGAGGACTTGCGGAAAAGTCGAATGTTTCGCAGGGCGATGTTATCTCGTTCAAGTGGGGCGGAAACGACAGCCTTGATACCACTGTTATGGCTATAGTTGACTATTGGCCCGGACTTAACCCCAACGAGTGCGACTTTGCGGTAATGAATTATAATTATGTAAGGGCGAGAACAGAGCTTGAGCCTTATCAGATATGGCTGAAGATGAAAGACGGCGCCACAAGCGAGGCTCTTTACAAGAGCATAGAGGAGTCTATGCTGCCGCTCGAAAGCGTGAAGGACAGCTCACAGATGCTGATAAGCGAAAAGACGGATCCTTCACTGCAGGGTATGAACGGTGCGCTGACGCTCGGATTTATAATCATAATGGTAATGACTATAATCGGCTTCCTTATTTACTGGATACTGTCCATAAAGGGCAGGACGCTGCAGTTCGGTATTTTAAGGGCTATGGGCGTTTCATTCGGTGAGATAATAGGAATACTGGGATATGAACAGCTTCTGGTATCGGGCGTTTCGATAATCTGCGCATTTATCATAGGCGGAGTTACGAGCGACCTGTTTGTACCGCTGTTCCAGTATATGTATAACGTAAACGAGCAGATACCGCCGTACAGAGTAGCGGCAATGCAGGCAGACTACATTAAGATGTATATACTTATTGCGATAATGCTTCTCGGAGGATTTGCAATACTCGGTGCTATTATCAGAAAGATAAATATCAACAAGGCGCTGAAGCTCGGCGAGGATTAATGCCGGTATAAAGGAGGAGTGTTTTTGGAGCTTGCTCTGGGAATATTCAAGAAAACACGTTTTTTGTTTGCACTGATCGCCGCAGGAGCGGCAGGTGTAGCAATAGTTACAAATAATAATACGGCTTATGTTATCTGCATAATCTTCATTGCGCTGACCATCGCTTCGGACGCAACTGTAATGGTGCTGAGCAGAAAGCTGAATATCCCTATAAAGTACCGTGAGAATTATTTCAGATTCGGCAAGAACAAAAAGGATAAGAAATAATGCAGAAGATACTGGGATATATAAGAAAAGCCGTACAGGATTTTGATCTTATACAAAAGGGCGACAGGATAGCGGTGGGAGTATCCGGCGGCAAGGACAGCCTTGTTCTGCTCGCCGGACTTGCACAAATGAGAAGGTTTGCGGAGTTTGATTATGACATAACAGCTGTCACGATTGACCCTGGTTTCAACGGTGTGCCGAATAACTATGAGGCGGTGGCAAGGCTTTGCGAAAAGCTGGACGTGCCTTTCAGCCTTGTTCATACGCAGATAGGCGAGATAGTATTCGACATAAGAAAAGAGCCTAACCCCTGTTCGCTGTGTGCAAATATGAGGAGAGGTGCGCTTCACGATGCGGCAAAGGCGGCAGGCTGTAACAAGCTGGCGCTCGGACATAACAATGACGATGTTATCGAAACATTTATAATGAACCTGTTCAACGAGGGCAGGATAGGATGTTTTTCGCCTAAGACCCACCTTGACCGCAAGGATATAACGGTTATCCGACCGCTTGTGCTTGCACCTGAGTCACAGGTGTTATCCGCCTGCAACCGCAATGGGTTTGAAATCATAAAGTCGGTCTGCCCTGCGGACAAGACAACGACGAGGCAGAAAACGAAAGAGTTTTTAAGGGATATGGAGCATAAGGACAAGGGCTTCAAGCTCAGGATGTTCACGGCACTCAGAAAGAGCGGCGTGGACGGCTGGGGATACCCCGATAAATAAACAACAAGAGGTGACCGTACTTGGCTGTTAAAAGACAGACGCTGAATATTCCCGAGCAGGCATTGCAGGTGCTGAAAATGCTTGAACGTGCAGGTAACAAGGCGTATTTTGTCGGACAGTGCGTAGCTGAACTGCTGAGAGGCGGCTCGCCTATGGATTATGATATTATAACTACGGCGGACTTTGCTGAAATGCTGTATGTGTTCCGTGATATGCGGATAGTTTCGCAAAACGAGGATATGAGCAGTGTTATGGTGTCGTCACTTGGACTTGTAATACAGGTGTCAAGCTATTGCGGCGAAATAAAGGACGGAAAAGCAGTCTATACCGACAATTATATTTTCGACCTAGTTCACCGTGATTTTTCCGCATTTGCAATCGCATACCATCCAAGAAAAGGATTCAGAGATCCGTTTGACGGTATGCCGTGCATAAAGGACGGCGTGATAACGCTGAAAGCAATAGGCGAATATCCCGTTGTAATGTGGCACGAAAACGACCTTGACGAAAACGAGTTGACGCTTAAACTCGAACCCAAGTCGAGCCTTGTTACAAACCCGTTCAATATGCTGACTGCACTTGAACTGCTCGGCGCAGAGAATTATGAGATCGACAGCGTTACAGCCGACGCAATAAAGGCGGACGCACCGCTTCTGCGTGATGCGGATAAGCACGAGTTGTCAAGACGCTTTACAAGGATTCTTCTTACAAGAAATATTTCGGGCGTGATGGCTCGGTTTCCGGAGGTATTTTCTGCAATAGAGCCTGAACTGCTGAAAGCACAGAGATATAAGGAAAGATATTATGACAGCACGCTGTGGGAGCATATTTCCAAAAGCGTTGAGTTTGCGCCTCCGCAGGCTGATATACGGTATGCTATGCTGTTCCACAATGTCGGCATTCCCGATTGCAGATGCCGTGATTCGCACGGCAACACATTCTTTTACGGTCACGGGGAGTACGGCAGGATAACAGCGGCGAATTTCTTCGAAAAGTACAGGGCGGAGCTTAAACTTCGCAGTGACACGGATATGCTGATAGAATCGCACGATATAAGCATCACGGAGGACAGGACGGCTGTTAAAAGGCTGCTTTGCGAGTATTCGCACGAGGAGCTTAAAAAGCTGATAAAGCTCCGTATAGCCGATGATACGGCGAAGCCTACGGTGCATGAGGGCGTTATAGCAATGTACCGCAGAACATTGACAATGCTTGATGATATAATTGCGTCGGGCGAATGCTACAGTATATCACAGCTTGCCATAAAAGAAAACGATCTTATCACGCATCGCCTTGTCGCAAACAAGGCGCAGGCAAGAGCTGTTATAGAGTCGCTGTATGAAGCGGTGCTGGACGAGCCGTCGCTGAACGTTGCTCCGATACTGCTTGATATGGTGAGAAAAAGCGTGCGCCGCTGAAAAATGTACGCTTACGAAAGGATTGATGTTATGCAGAACTGTTGCCTCTGGATAGGCGGAGTAAAGGTATCCGACCTTGACGGTATCAGGGACAATTTCAATATAACCGATGTTAAAGGCTATTATCTCGGCGGCAGACTTGCTGACTGGCTAAGGCTCGGAGGTTATGATAACGAAGCGGCAAGAATTGATAACATCGACAGAAACGGCGACGTGGACAAGGCTCTTGAAGATATATTCATAGGCTCTGCAGAAGAATCCGACAGCGAATACGGCGGTTATCATTTCAAGACGGTGACACCTCCGTTTTTAAAGCGTGAAGCAGGAACAGTTGTTTTATCGGCGGACGGTTCGTTCAGATTTCCCGTTATGACGGGAATCGGTTCTTTTGCCGGTTCTTTCACGGCATCTTCGTTTGCAGGTTTGTTCGGCTCTTATAAGCATCAATATGAATACGAATATGAATACGGCTCGGGTAAAACGAGCTTCGGCTCGTTCAATATCGGCAGTTTTGATATAACGAGCTTTCTTTCGGGCAGTTTTTCGTATGACGAGCTGTGCGTGGGCGGCAGCTTTACGCCTAAGGCACTTATGCTTTTCTTTTCGTCCGAACCGCTTAACCGCTACGGATACGGGATACATCTTATATGAACGGATTTCATTCATTTTCATCGGCGGCTTTTTTCACCAAAAACCCGGGTAAGAAGCTCACTATGAGCCTACCCGACATATACTGCACAGTGATTTCGGCTTTGCAATGGCGCAAGAACGGCAACAGCATAACTATGCTTACCGACAGCGCAGGAGCAGAGCTTTTTTTCGCTCTCGGCATAAACGATATATGGAACGATATAAGAATTGTCATTCCCGACGATCTTGACGGGATAGACCCTGTTATGTTCTGGGCGGGAGGAAAGTTGATTGCTTTACAGCAGTTTCCTGCACCGTGCGCAATGATAGATACGGATTTTATCGTGTGGGAGGATCCGCCGTTTGAGGATAAGATAATTGCGGCACACGAGGAGGAGCTTATGCCGTCTGTCTACCCTGATGTTTCATCGTTCAGGCTGAAAGGCAAGGTACTTGACGAGGGACTTGATTACACAACGTTACCGCTCAATACGGCGTTTTTGTATATTCCCGATGAGGATTTCAAGCAGTATTACACATCACGCTCCATAGCATTTATGAAGTCGGCGGTGTACGGCGGAGATTATCTTACATATATGGTTTTCGCCGAACAGAGATTGCTCCCTATGCTTGCAAAAAGGTGCGGCATCGGATACACAACGCTTCTTGACAAGGACAGGCTGTTCCTGCCTCAAAGCAGATATACGCATCTGTGGGGCGCAAAACAGAAAATGCGTGATGACAAGGCACAGCTTGACAAGTTCTGTGAGCGGTGCAGGGAAAGGATAAGAAAATCATACCCTGAGTATGAATATGTTATCGGGAATATCGAAAGAGCAGAAAAATAAGCTGTATACTACGGGCATCCGCAGTATACAGCTTTTATCATTTATCGTTATATCCGATTATCTTTATCAGTCTTATATCCGTATATCCGTATGCACTCATAGGATAATCAACCCTGTCGGTTGTATTGCTGTTAATGAGAAGATCGACAACGTTGCCGTCATCATCATATATTACCTTTGTTACTATCACGCTGTGGTGCGCCCAGCCGTCAACTACATACTGGATAATATCGCCGGGCTGTGCGGAGAAAATATTACCGTCTGTTTCGGCTACGATGCCCTTGCCTGTATTCTTATTGCAGTATTCGTAAAAATATTGCGTTCCCGACCACGACCCCGACCTTCCCGTAGGAAACTCGGAAAGGTCGCTTTCATCATCAAACCATTTCCACTGCTCACTGCCGCTCCAGTCCATAGGTATCCCCGAAGCAAACAATGACTGTGAAACATAGTTCTGGCAATTTCCGCCGTATATGGCATAGTCACTGTAAGCAGGGTTTCTGACTACGCTTTCGCCGTTTACCCATTTGTATGAATAAGCAACGGCTTTGTCACGGTCGTAGCTGTGCTTTGCGGTCTTTGAGGTTTTGAAGCTGTCGGGATCGGCGTTATAGTCCGCAAGCATCTGCTCCTGAGATGTAATATGTAAAGGGTGGTTTCTGCCACCAAATACATATGACTGCGGCTCATTTGTGGTGAATTGAAAAGCAGTTGTAGGAAAGGAGCAAAAAGTCTTATAACCGCTGGAAATCAACACAAAAAGGAGCTGAATTGCTATGAAATCTCTATTTGAGGAAATGGGCGGTACATACCGTCAAGTGGGCGATTATTTCATCCCCAACCTTATTTTGCCGGATGATGGCGAATATCAGCTAGGCAAATACGGGCGTATGCGCCGCAACTATCTGAAAGAGCATCGAAAAATCCTCTACACCAATTATGTGGTGGAAGGTACTCTGTTCAAGCACCTATCCGAGATTGACCAAGCCTGCAACAAGCGTATGGAAATCATCGTATCCGCTATGTCGGAGCAGGAGGGCGTGACCGAAGCACTCAAAGCGGCAGATCAAATGGAATGGGTACGCCGTAAAAATAGTATCCGCAACCGTGCGGAGGAAATTGTACTGGCTGAACTTGTATATGCTTAAACAAATGCCCGTTATCGGCTGTATGGCTGATAACGGGCATTATCTTTTGGATGGGGCGTTCTGTTACCTCATCTGTCACCTTGCAGGGTGACAGATAAAGAGTGCCAAGACCTGTTTTTAGTTTTGAAGGACTGTTTTGTATTGTTGAAAGCCTGTTTTTGATGTTCAAAGACCTGTTTTTTCGAGCAATCGCCTGCTTTGCTGAGACAAACAACTGTTTTCGGTTTCGAAACCAGTTGTTTGAACTAAATCATCTTAGTCAACATCTTGGTCAGTATCTTAGTCACTAACTTGGTCACTAATGGGCAATCGCAACTTTTCTCCACCAATCGCAACATAATCAAATAGGCAAACGCAACTTTGCACAGAGCAATCAACACCTTTTTAGACGCAATTAACAGCTTTTCACTTCAAACGCTACTTTTAGGTGGATAATACTACTTTTTCAATAATCAACCGCTACCTTTGACAAATCGAACGCTACTTTTGGGAAATGTTATTCATTATTTATCTTCCAATAGCCTTTTCGGTCAGAGCCGATGCGTTCAAGAATACCTTTTTCTTTCATTTCCTTCAATCTCTGCGATACCGTTTTTCTGCTGAGGGAAAGTTTCTCTGATATGGCAGTTGAGGTATATGCCGGATCTTCAGAAATAAGTGCAAGAATTTGAATGGATTTTTCATCCAAATTATCTGTCACCTTATCTGTCACCCTATCTGTCACCTTACGGGTGACAGAACGAATAACTCTATCCTCCGGTGCGGTAAACTCAATCATAATATCGCCGGGATTGATTGAATAAACGGGCTGCGGAACACCGTCTTTCTCGCAAGCGGAGCAGATTTTCTCAATTCCTCGTCCCCAGCTCTCGATAAAGCCTGCCAAATAAAATACATGGGCAATGTTCGGATTATAGGGACTGGAAGCGTGTTTACGCATCAAGTTCTCCAATGTCCAGTTTTCGGGCAGACAACCGCAGTTGGCAATATACAGTTTATCTTCATATACGCTTATCTGAATCGGAACACCGGATTGATATTGTTTGTGACACAGAGCGTTTAACAGAGCTTCACGCAGAGCCGCTTCCGGCACAAAATATCGCTCAATGCGCTGCATACCCTCGTAGGTGATCTTTGCTTTCATGTATTTCAGATATACAAGCTCCACGATTTTGTCAATCTGTTCCAAGATAGAGCCGTGTACCTCGTCTTGATACAACAGATCGGCATCGGTTTCAAAGAAGCCGATTTTAACATATGCGCCGAGCTGCCATTTCTCCGGGTCTTTCGAGAACAGGAGCATTGCCGCATTGGTCAGATATGAGCCGTTCATTAGATGCAGCTTTTCCATAAGTACATCCTTCGGTTCGTCCAAAACGCTTTTGTCAATGCGACCCTTTTTAGCCGCCCACTGCTTAAAGCGTTCTACAATGGAATCATCAATATCGTTCAAAGAAAATGCAGGCAAAGGAAGATTGTCCCAAGTAGCACCACGCTTACGCATCAAAAAGGCTTCCAGAGCGGGTCCGGTCAAAATCTGCCGTGTGCTGCCACTTCGGTAATAGTAGACACCCTTGCAGGAAATGCCTATCGGATAGGAAGGGACATCAATCTCAATGTATTCTTTTCCGTTTTCTTCGTAAAGGTTGACACCGACGATAATGCCCATAGCATCTCTGATCTTGTTGGGTACATCTTCAAGAAGCTTGCGGGCATTGGGCAAACCGATCACATTACCGTCATCATCACAGCCAATATAGATTTTGCCGCCCTGTGCGTTGGCATAACCGCAAATCCATTCCAGATATTCGTCTTTCCATTTGCTTTTCCATTCAATGTTTTGGCTCTCAGGCATTTCCGTCACCGTCCTTATCCTTATTTTTGCCACGGGTTTTATAAACATTATACTTATTTTTGCACTGCGGACTGCAGAAGATCGCACTCGGTCTGCTTGCCACAAAGGTCTGCAAACAGTGCTTGCAGATACGGATAGGCTTCTCCGTGTCAGTCAGCATGAAACTGAACATCATCTGTATCCCAAGTATAAGGGAATGAAAGTCCCATACAATCGTTGGCTTGTCGAGCAGAGCGATACGGTAGGTCGGTGCATTGCCGCCAAAGGCTTCCATGCCCTGCTGCATCAAAAGCCGCTGTTCGGGAGACATCAAATCATAATCTTCATAGAACAGCACAGAAGTCAGATAAGAAAATGCTAAATCAATAAACTGCTGCTTTATCCATTCGTAAGGCTCTGCGTATTCTCTCTGGAAGCTCATATTGACCGCCATCGGCTTATCTGTTGACATAGTCAAAGCGAGTGCCATCATCGCACGGTCATTGCTTATGTTCCACATGGATTCCACGCCACGCTTGACCACATCCGGCTTGACAAAAGGAAAGAACAAATCAAGATAGTCCATCGTGGACATGGATTCCTCACGGATAAAATGGTTTTTCGGCAGATACACCGCTTCATAGTCCATAAAGCTCGGTGTGGTGGGCAGAGCCGTCATCAGACCAAGCAGACCGTATTTCACCGCAAACTGCTGAATTGCCTTTTGTATCTCCTGCGGCGTTTTCTTCTGCGATTCCATCCGTCCAATATCAATGGCATCTAAAATCAGCCGCTGATATTCGCTCAGTGGATCGTAAATCCCCGGCTGTGCTGTTGCAGTAGGCGTGAGGTACAGCATACCATTATCCGCCTTTTTCCATTCGTATTCACTATATCGCACCCAATGTGAACTGGTACGCTGAAATATACTTTTCATAATCTCACCTACGCCTCCAATCATCTATTCCATACTTGGATAAAAGCTCCCGTGCCTGCTCCATACCGCTTTCGGTAATATATACCGACTTGGAACGGGAGGGATGACTGCCCTGCCGTATGTAATCTTTATCATCCAGTTCGTTCAGTATATCAAAATCGTAGCCTTTCCAAGCATAAAAATCCGTTGCTTCTTCAAATTTTTCTCCTTGCGCAAATCTGGAGAGATATAGAAGCATCAGCGTTAATTCCCGCATTGCTTCTTCGGCTTTTATCTTATCGCTCATTGCAAACTGTTCCTCCACTATGTATTGTAACCCATATTATCTATAATTATATTACGTTTTGCTGCTACTTTCAATATCTACGCCATTTTCGGTTAGAAATTCTTTTTCAAGCAAGGTCAATGGCTGCTGTTTCTGCACTTTTTCGGTAAGTGCGGCAAGCAGTTTTTTTCGTATCTTTTTGAGCATGGTATTCCGCACCTTGCGTATGTTGCGGTCTGACTGCCCACGAATAGCGGCAATCTTGACGGAACTATACTGCCGCAGGGCAGACAGGAACAGCAGGAACTTGTGATCCTCGTTCAGCTCCCGCAGGATGACGGACATATCCGCATCGGTCACAAGCTCGTGTATATCGTAAGGACAATAGAAAATGGAATCTATGAAATCGCCCTTGCGTTCCTGCCGTATCAGTACATCATTGAGCGTATCGGGGAAACACAGAGCATCCTCGGATGCGCCGTAATCAAGGGGAACATCGTCACCGCTTCGGTACAGCTCATGGTAACGCTCCTTGCGCTGACGGTTGGCATCGAGCCGGTCATACCATGTCACAAGATTTTCGTAGTCCTTGAGAGTTCGGGCAGAATCCTCCAACCGCTTCAAAGCCTGCGCCTGAAGCTCACGCTTTAAGAGTTTTCGTTCGGGCTGCTCGTCCCCGGAATCGTCGCTGTCATCCTCTATGGGGTTTTCTGCGGCATCGGCTTCTATCTCGTCGATTAGCCGCTGTTCCTTGGCAATCCTGCGCCGTGTCTTTTCGTATTCCTCGGCTTCCTCATCCTCGGCATCGGTATCACTGTCAGCAAAGACAGCTTTTTTCTTTTGCTTCCTTCGCTTCTTTTCGGGAGAATCATCGGTATCGTCATCATCGGAGCTATCTTCTTCCGCATCATCCCAAAGGGCGTTTTCATCCTCGTCATCGACTATGTAATCGAAATCGTCCGCTTCATATTCATCTTCGTATTCGGTATCTTCATCTTCACAAAGACCGTCATTTTCATATCGTTTGGGATCGCCGTACACTACCGGAAACCTCCCTTCAAAAATATTTTTCAAATTTTCTTCGATTTTCCGAAAAAACAGTTCCGCTAAACACCCCGTATTTCTCCTATTGGTGAGGGAGTAATATATTTTGTCTGCTTTTATATTACTTCAGATACTAAAAAAGGAGGAAACTGCCTATGACCAAAACCTATCGTGAGCTGACGGGAAAGGAGAAAAGACAAATCAAAAAGTTGGTTGTCTCCAAGTGTGCCAACTACGACAAGGAATACGGCTGCCTGCCGCTGGACTGTGAGTGCTATATGTTCGGGGTATGCTACTCATGCAGTGGGCTGTGCAGTTATTTTCGCAAGGCTGTACTGCCGGAAGATAAAGAACTGCAAGCCGTATTCGAGCCGATACCCCTTGCCGTCTGCAAGGAATGCGGCAAGCACTTTCAGAAGAACGGTAAACGTGCCTACTGTTCCGACAAATGCGCCGCAGAAGCAAGACGCACGCAAACGGCGGCAAGGGTGCGAAAGCACCGTGAGAAGCAGAAATAAGACACCTTGTAACCATTTTGCCCTCGAAAAGCCTTGTGCCGCAAGGTTTTTTTGAGGGCATTTCTGCGTGGGCAAGGGGTTAATACCTTTTGTCCCGTTTTAACCGTATAAATGGTTACAAACACTCGGAACTATCAACAGTATACACGAAATTTATGAATTTTTCAATCTATGGAGGAAATTTGCCTATGGTAAATAACGAAAACAAGAACTTTGCTTATACCACCCACCGCATCGGCGGCACAACCTATAAGGTCAAGGTTGTGTTCAATGATAGCGGCACAGAAACGATGGAAGATAAAATTTTACGAATTATTCGCAATGAAGTCCACACAAGTTGCGAAAATTATGATATAATAAATGTACCACAAATGAGCCGACAGTCTGAAAGGAGCGCATCATGATGAGCGTGAAACAGACTGTGGGACAAGATCCCAATAAAATTACTGCATTGTACGAGAGACTTTCCCGTGACGATGACCAGGTTGGCGATAGCAATAGCATTGTCAATCAGAAAAAATACCTCGAAAGCTATGCCGAGCAGAGAGGCTACACCAATATCCAACACTATACCGATGACGGTTGGAGTGGCGGCAATTTCAATCGTCCCGCATGGAAGCAGTTGGAAGCAGATATTGAAGCCGGTAAGGTTGCCCATGTGATCGTAAAAGACATGAGCCGAATTGGCAGAGATTATCTGCAGACCGGCTTTTACACGGAAGTGTTCTTCCGTGAGCACAGTGTTCACTTTATTGCGATTGCCAACAGCGTGGACAGCGATGACCAGAACAGCAACGAGTTTGCACCGTTCCTCAATATCATGAACGAATGGTATCTTCGTGATCTGAGCCGCAAACAGCGCACCGCCATCCGTGTAAAAGGCGAATCGGGCAAGCCTACCACCAACTGCGCCATCTACGGCTACAAGAAAATGCCCGGTGATAAGTACAGTTGGTATATCGACGAGGAAGCCGCCGAGGTTGTCCGCAGGATATTCCGTCTGACCATCGAGGGCAAAGGCCCCTATGACATTGCCCGTATCCTCTATGAAGATAAGGTGGAAACACCCGCTGTTTACTTCGGCAAGCAGAACAAGGGCGTTTGGAAAAGCAAAGAGGAATTTCCCAACCCATATAACTGGAGTGGTTATATCGTTGGGAGCATCCTTTCCAAGCCCGAATATATGGGGCATACAGTCAACTTCCGTTCTCACAAGCAGTCCTACAAGGACAAAAATCCCGTGATGAACCCCAAAGAGGACTGGCTGATCTTTGAGAACACCCACGAAGCCATTGTGGATAAGGAAACATGGGAGCTTGCACAAAAGCTCCGCAAGACACCGAGACGCCACGATACGCTGGGCGAAGCAAATCCTCTGACGGGACTTCTGTTCTGTGCTGACTGCGGAGCGAAGATGTATAATCAGCGCACAAGAGGTTCCGACAGCAAGCCTTATCCCTCCGATGCCTATGAGTGTTCCACCTATAAACTGGCAGGACAGAAACGCTCTGCCGCCTGCTGTAATCATCATATTTCCACAAAAGCACTACGAGAGCTGATTTTGAACACTATCCGCACCGTCAGCACCTATGCCATTTCCAATCAAGATGAATTTATGGAAAAGGTTCGCTCCGCTTCCCAGATCAAGCAAAAGGAAGCAGCAAAGGAAACCAAGCGCAAGCTGAACAAGGACAAGAAGCGTATTGCAGAGCTTGACAACATCATTAAAAAGCTCTATGAGTCCTTTGCAATCGGGCGCATTACCGATGAACGCTTTGATACCTTGCTTGCCGAGTACGAAGCCGAACAGAAATCCTTGCAGGCATCTGTGACAGAGGCTGAACAGCGTGTATCCTCTTTTGAGAAAGATACCGTCCGTGTGGAGCAGTTTATGGAGCTTGCAAGAAAATACACCGACTTTTCCGAGCTGACCACGATGATGATTAACGAGTTTATCGACAAGATCATTGTCCACGCTCCCGAAAAGGTGGACGGAGATCGTGTGCAGGAAGTGGAGATTTATCTGAAATTCATCGGGCATTTTGAGCTTCCCGCACCGGAGCTGACCGAGGAAGAAATCAAGCGGCAGGAACAGCTCAAGCGTCATCGCATCAAGAGCCGTGAACGGTATCAGAAGATGAAAGCCGGCGAACACGTCGTTGGACAACCGTTCAAGCTGACCTGCAAATGCTGCGGCAAGGAATTTGAATCCAAGCACTCCAACACTTTGTTCTGTGACCGTAATTGTCGGGCAAGGTATTACCGGCAGGAAGCGGCAAAGGAGCGAAGCCGTGAAGTCACCTGCGAACACTGCGGAAAGGTTTTCACCACGACACGAAGCAGCGTTAAATACTGCTCTGATGATTGCCGGTATGCAGCACAGATCAAGCGACAGGGCGAACGGAAGAAAACCTTGCGGGAAGCAAAGCACGAACAGACAGTGCTGGAAAACGAACAAAAAACAGCATAACGATATTTGAAGCGGATTGATGTATGTCGATCCGCTTCTTCTGTTTTCAAGTAGTCAAAGTGACCACTTGATTTTTTATGCCTGTTTTGCAATCAATGTATCATTTTGAAACTTTGATTCTTGATGTTTTTCGACTGTGGTAAGTTGTCAATCTGACAACTTACCAAATCATCCGTGGTAAAGTGTCATCTTGGCACTTTACCAAAATCACTACCTGTTTATTTGGCAAGTTCCCATTTTGGGAACTTGCCGTGATCTTCGGGCAACCATGTGGTAAGTTCCCGCTTTGGGAACTTACCATGTCCATTATGGCAAGTTGCCAATTTGACAACTTGCCTGCCCAATGTGGAACCGGTACTTATCAAATTCCCAAATTGGGAACTTGATATTTCGCCCCCCTAACTGAAAGTTCCCAATTTGGGAACTTTCACTCGGAACAATGTTTTTCGTGGTGGTAGTCAAATTGACCACCACCAAAACCATCAATATTTTTATATCGCCGTAAAACGGCAGAAAGGAATCTCTATGAATTTTATGAATAACAACACCAATCCCATCATCATCGGTATCGACCATGGCTACGGCAACATCAAGACCGCCCACAGCTGTTTCAAGACGGGCGTTGCCGCCTATGACAAGGAACCGACCTTCAAGAGCAATCTACTTGTCTATGAGGGCAGATACTATCTCATCGGAGAGGAACACAAGGAGTTTATCTCTGACAAAATGACAGACAGCGACTACTATATTCTCACCCTTGCCGCCGTTGCCCGGGAGCTGAATATCCGCAAGCTGACCTCTGCCCGTGTTCACCTTGCGGCAGGACTTCCTCTGACTTGGGTGAGCGAACAGAAGGACAACTTCAAGGCATATCTCCTGCAGAATGACTGCGCCGACTTCACTTTCAAGGGCGTTGACTATCACGTTGATTTTGTCGGCGCAGATATTTTCCCGCAGGGCTTTTCTGCGGTTGCCGATAAGCTCCGTGAGTTCAAGGGTATCAATATGCTCTGTGATATTGGCAACGGCACGATGAACGTCATGTATATCAACGAGTGCCGCCCTCTTGCGAAAAAGTGCTTTACCGAGAAGTACGGCACCAATCAGTGTATGCTTGCCGTGCGTGAAAATCTGATGAAGCAGTTCGGCGTGTCGGTGGATGAAACCGTCCTTGAACGTGTGATCCGTCACGGCACGGCAGACATCAGCCAGCGTTATCTGACCGCCATCCGTGATACCGCAACCGAGTACGCCGAGGGAATCTTCCGCAGACTCCGTGAGCATGAATACGATCCCGAACTGATGCGCCTGTATGTGGTAGGCGGCGGGAGCTGCATTCTCAAAAACTTCGGCAACTACGACAAAGACCGTGTTATCATCAACGATGATATTTGCGCTACCGCAAAGGGGTACGAGCTGCTTGCCGAGCAGAAGCAGAACAGAAAAGGCGGTATCGTATGAAGCAGATCTACACGACTACCCTACGCTTAAATCTTGCGGACGAGGATGACCGCCGAGCCTACGAGCATTTACAGCGGATGGATAAAAAACAGTATCGCTCGTACAGCAAGGCGATTGTTACCGCCATCAATGACCACTTTGAACGGCAGGCACGGCTTGCTTCTGATCCCTATCTGGAAACCCGTGAAAAAGAGGATGCTTTTCTTCGGCGTGTGAGGGAAGCCATTGAACAGGGCTTGAGGTTTGCACCCGTTGGTATGCTTCCGTTCACACCGCCTGCCGCCGTTGAAACTCCGTCTGCCGAGGATGACGAGAACATTTCGGCGGCATTGGACTTTGCTGACAGCTTCTGATACTACTATCGCCCTCGTTTGGTATTACTGTGATACCAAACGGGGGCGCTTTTACTACTACGAAGATTTACAGAAAAAGCGTGATACCAAACGGACGGATATTTGGTATTACGCTGTTATCAAACAACTCAATTTTTACTACCACAGGAGGATTTTCTATGACCACAGATGAGAAGAAATTACTGCAAGCCAAGCACAGATTGGAGGAAGCCGAGATGCGTGACCGTAATAAGGAGCGAAAAGCGAGGACACGGCGGCTGATCCAGGAGGGAGCGATTTTGGAGAAGGTCTTTCCGAGTATTACTTCCTTGAACCTTGATGAATTGGAGGACTTTTTAGGCGGACTAAGACGATAAACTTACGACGAGGGGCGTTCGGGCAACCGAGCGTCCCGTTTCTTTTATCCCGAAGGGCGCACTTACTCACCACCCCGAAGGGGCGGTGGTATCGCCTGCGGCAACCGTGCGCTCTGCGAGGCGGATGCGGCTTCTGCGGAAGCCTTATGGACAATGCCACATCACCGCTGTGCTGCTGTCATTGTCCACGCAGACGGCTATATGTTTTGCTTTTCCATCAAAACAGTTGTTTCCGTTTTGAAAACAACTCGCCGCCTGCCAGTGAAAAACATCAACCTGATGTTTTTCACTGCTATGGGTCTCGCTTCTCCTGCGACACCCATTTTCTTTTTGCGAAAAAGAAACAAAAACAAGGACGAGAGGACGGTGAGAACGAATGGCGATCTACCACTTGGAAGCTAAGGTGGTCAGCAGAGGTACGGGACGCTCTGCGGTTGCCGCTTCCGCTTATCTGAGCTGTACCAATATTCTCAATGACTATGACGGAGTACGGCACGATTACACCCGGAAGAAAGGACTTGTGTGGCAGGATGTGTTTCTGCCGGAGTTTGCGCCACCCGAATGGAAAGACCGGGGTGTACTTTGGAACGCCGTGGAGGAAAACGAAAAGACCAAGGATAGCCGTCTTGCCCGTGAGTTTGTTCCTGCGCTACCCATTGAGCTGACACCTGCACAATGGCAGGAGCTTCTAACAGATTTTATTCAAAACAGCTTTGTTGCCGAGGGGATGTGCGCTGACGTTGCGATCCACGATCCGCACCCGCCCGGTCACAATCCACACGCTCACATTATGCTGGCAGTTCGCCCTTTGGATGAACAAGGCAACTGGCAGTACAAGACCGAAAAAGAATATCTCTGTGTCAGAAACGGCGAGGAACGGGGCTTTACCGCCGCCGAGTTTAAGGCGGCACAGGCTGAGGGATGGGAGAAGCAATATCCCTACAAAGTCGGGCGCAAGAAAGTGTATATGCCGCCCTCCGAAGCTGAGAAGCACGGATATGAACGAGCCAACAAGCACCCGAAAAGCACCAAGTTCGGCAGACAGAATCCCATTGCCGAGCGTTGGAACAGTGAGGAACAGCTTGTGGAGTGGCGCAAGGCGTGGGCAGATGTGACCAACCGCTATTTGGAGCGATACGGTCACGACGAGCGCATCGACCATCGCAGCCATGCAGATCGGGGCTTGACCGAGCAGCCCACCATTCACGAGGGTGTGGTTGCCCGTGCATTGGAAAAGAAAGGCGTTATCTCTGACCGCTGTGAAATCAACCGTCAGATTAAGGCAGACAACGCATTGCTCCGTGAGCTGAAAGCAACGGTTAAGAAGCTGATGCAGGCGGTTAAGAACACCGTTCCCGCCATAGCGGAGGCAATGGAAAAGATACGCAGCAGTATGCTGATTTTCAGTTATCAGCTCCGTCATATCGGTGTAGGCAAATACAATATGGGCAAGCATCTCAAGGCAGTCAAGCCGGAGCTTGAACGCTATGCGGGATTGGTGCAGCAGATCAAGGACAAATCCAAGGAACGGAAAGCTCTGCTTGCGGAAAAGAAGGAAACGCCGTTCTATCAGATACCCAAGCTCCATGACCTTACTCGTCGTATTACCGAGCTGACCGAGGAATTGGAAGAACTGAAAACAGAAAAGGAAATGCTGCTTCGATCTTTGGATTGCTCCGACGATGCGGGTATTTCTGCGGTGAAGAAAGAAATTGCCACGTTGGAGGGTGCGCTGCAGAAACTGTCCGAGCAGGAGGCGAAATATTCTGCCGAGCTTGATGAAGCCTTGAAGCAGTATGCCGAGCTGAAAGAGCAGGCTGCCGGTATGGATGCCACCGAGCTGATGGACGCACGGCTTGCCGTTCGTGAGGATAAAGAACGCTCTGCTATTGACAGAGTGAAAGCCGCATACGGAGAGAAATACGATCCGATGATGATGCACGACAGCAAGCGGGATGTGGCAAATCTGCTCCATGAGGATGCGGAAGCACGCTCCATCCGTGAACGTTTGCGTCAGAAGCAGCAACAGCAGGCGCAACAGAAGCAGGATAAGAAGAAAAACCGAGACAGTTGGGAACGATAAAGTTTTAGCGGGAGTGCATTTTGTACGATGCACTCCCGCTTTTTCTGTTTTATTCGCAGGGTTGTTTCATGAAAGATTTTTAAAAGTATAAGAAGAGCGGATTTTATCGAGGGTTATACGTATTATACAAAGACGCGTATAACTCTCGACTTTTTATTCCCGTAGAGGTATAATGTCTATATAGTATGGGTGTACTCCACCTATACGGAAAGGAGGACATTATGCCAGTAACTGAGAAAAAGTATCCGGATTGGGTTCAGAAATATCGGACAAAGGGAACTACTGTGAAGAAAAAGGGAGATTCGTATTATCTCTATAAAAGGACATCCCGACGCGTGAAAGGGAAAAAGTATCCGCAGCCAGTCGATACATATATCGGCGTGATTACTCCGGAAGGAGTCATACAAAGTAATAAAAGAAAAATATCTTTAACAGACGCAGAGGTATGGGAATACGGATTTTCAAAAGCCGTCTGGGAGTTGTGTCCGGATGATTGGAAAAAACCATTGGGGGATGATTGGAAGGATGTACTTGCTATCATTCTTTTAAAACAGTCTCCAACCTCTTATATCCAGAAAAAGCAGGTGATAAAAAAGGAATCGGATTTTCATTATCAGTTTGCAGCCCAGATATCCTCTCTTTCCCGCAGGATCCATAAAAAATGGGGCATTGGACTGGAAGAATTACATCAGTTAGAGACAATCTATTTAGTGTGCCTGGATAAAACGGAAATCATTTCGAAAGTGAGTGAGGAGCAGCGGAAACTTCTTGAGAAAATACAAGTGGTGCTGGAAATGTGCTGAAAGAACATTTGTGACAGAAAATCTGATCCATTATTTTAGGCAGATTCCGGATTACCGGTGCGGCAGAGAGAAAAAACACGACCTTGCAGAAATGCTGGTATGTGTCACTCTCGGAGTCCTTTGTGGCAGGACAACGATCCGCAGGAGCCTTAAATGGTGCAGGAACCACCTGGAAGAGCTGCGGAAACACATGAAATTGAACTATGGGATCGCCTCGCCTTCCACCATTACCCGGATGCTGTCTGGGATAGATGAGGAGTTAGCCTTGTATGCTTTTATGGAATGGATCGGTGAGATCGTGGATTCAAAGAATACCCATCTCGCTATTGATGGGAAAGCATTACGTGGCGCAGCGGAAAAGGCGAAAAGCGGGACAACACCGATGCTGTTGAATGTAGTGGAAACGGTTCGGGGGTTGATACTTGCACAGCTTCCGGTCGATTCAAAGACGAATGAGATCACGGCGATTCCGGAATTGTTGAAACTTCTGGATATCAGAGGGAGCGTTATAACGATTGATGCGATTGGGACACAGACAGCAATCATGGAACAGATCCATGAACAGGAAGGGCATTTTGTATTGACAGTAAAGAAAAATCAGCCAGACGCTTATGAGGAGATCCATACGTTCCTGGATCAACTGGAAGAAGAAGCGGAGAAAAAAGGAAAAAGTGAAACTCCAGATCCTGTTATGCAGGAGTATCTTGGGAAATATGAAGAGATCAGCCAGATGGAAAAAAATCGGGACAGAAATGAGTACAGGACTTACCAGATATGTAACGATACATCAAATCTGATGAAAAAAGAATGGACACATGTTCAGAGCATTGGGCGGGTCAAGCAGGTGAGGATTCCTGTTGAAAAAGACAGCCAGGGGAATGATATCACTCCGACAAAAGAAGAGTTTTTGAAAAAAGGCTCAAGAAGAGTCCCAGCTCCTTCTGCTGAAGAGGGAATTGGGAAAGATATCCAGTGCACGGCACTGATTTCAGACCTAATCCTTACAGCAGAGGAACTGGGAAGCATAAAAAGAATGCACTGGTCAATAGAGAACCGGCTCCATCATGTACTGGATGACACGTTCAGGGAAGATCGCTCGCCAGCCAAAAAATCCCGAAACAATCTGTCGCTCATCAGAAAATTTGCATACAACATCCTACGCCTGGCAATGTACGAGACAGGAATGACAAATATAATGACAGAAATGATGGACTGCTTTTGTGACAATGCCGCCCTGCGGGAACGGTATGTGTTTCAAGGCATAGCCAGTTTGTATTGACTCTATATAGAGAATACCTCTAAAAAAAAGTCTTGTAAAGAGATAGAGAGATAGTTTGCGCTTTTTTACATGATCAGTTTATCAGAAACGATATGAGAGATGTAATAACAGGAGTGTAAAAGGTAGCAATGCTCGTGGATAGTTCATGAAACAACCCTGTTTTATTCGTGAAACTGGTAGATTTTTTCACATTTTGATGCTATAATTATTATGGATTTTTATATCCACAGAAACGATATGCTACTTTGATAACAAATTGATTAACGAATGGAGGCGAAATGCTGTGCAGCTTTTTTATGGAGTACCCGAAGATATTGAAAAATGGATGAGCCTTGTTACACAGGTTAGATGGAACTTTCCCGGTTTGGAAACACAAGAAAAGCTAAACGAGCACCGAGCCACCGTTCTCAAATTCATGGGCAAAAGACAGGCTATCTGTGTAAAGGAAGAAAACGAGATTGCCGGTGTTATGCTGTTCTCACGAGGACATAACATGATCTGCTGTCTCGCTGTTGCGCCCGAATACCGTAGGCATGGCGTAGCTTCTATGCTTATGGATGAAGCGTTGAACAATTTGGATAGAACAAAAGAAATATCGGTATCCACTTTCCGAGCTGATGATGAAAAGGGTCTGGCACCGAGAGCACTTTACGAGAAATACGGATTTATCGCAGATGCTCTTATTGAGGAACTGAATTACCCGAATCAGAAGTATGTTCTGCATCCTGCAAGATCAGAGCGAAAAGAACGACAGATCGCTATCAATACTATGGTTCGTGAGATCAGCGGTATTCTCTCGAATTGTGAACCGTCGATTTATATGTATGGCTCGTCTGTTCTGAACGATTTCAGATTGGGATGGAGCGACCTTGATATTCTCGTATTGACAAGCAAGCAAATAACGGAGGAACAGGCAAAATCGCTCGTTGGGCTTCGTCAAGCTATGCTTGTAGATGAACCCAATAATCCTTATTACCGTTCATTTGAGGGTGGGATGCTTACCCTGGATGCGTTCCTCTCAAAGAAAACTGACCAGGTGGTTTATTGGGGTACAAGCGGTGAGCGAATCACCGATAAATATGCGTTTGACAGCTTCGGCATGGCAGAGCTGATCGAGAGCAGCGTTCTTTTGTACGGAAAGGATGTACGGAAGGAACTGAAATATCCCACTTTCCACGAGCTGTATGCTGACGTTAAACGCCACTATGAAACAATCAGAAAATACGCACATACCACCGGACGGAGCTTCTATTCCTTCGGTTGGATGTTGGATATAGCTCGGTGCATCTATACACTTCGCACCGGCAATATCATTGCAAAGACAAACGCCGCAGAATGGGCGTTAGAAAACAGCCTTTGCCCCGATCCGGATGCCCTCAGCTATGCGCTGAAGGTTCGCAGAAGTCCGTTGGAATACAAGGATGATAAAGAGACATTCGACTACGCAGAAACACTTGCAGAGTCGGTACAGCGCTATGCAGATGTTCTGGAGAAAGAACTATACAAGTTAAGGAGATCAGACAATGATTACTCTTGTAGAACCATGTGATAAGTATTTGCAATCATACATTGAAGCCTACGATGAGTATAAGCTGAATGATGTGCAAACGTATGCTTTTGATGATGCCAGAGCTTATAACATCTTTGAAAAATACGATAACTATAGGCACGAACGGAACTTGAAACCAAACAGAGTTGGTTCTGATTACTACTGGTTGGTTGACGAGGAGCGTAACTACTTTATTGGAGAAATAAGCATCCGTCATAGATTAACCGACGAACTTAAACGCTACGGCGGTCATATTGGCTATGGTATTCGTTTTTCCGAATGGAAGAAAGGATACGGAACTTTGATACTTCGCTTGGCGTTGGAAAAGGCAAAAAACATTGGAATAACCACCGCTTTAATTACTTGCAATGACGACAACTACGGTTCAGCAAAAGTAATGGAGAACAACGGTTTTGTATTACAGGATAAAGTACCGAATGTTATAAACGGGAAAGCAATAACAACCCGAAGATATACGAAAGTATTATAATCTAATCACTAAGGAGGATTGCATGAAAGCCATAATTACCGATTTAGATAGAACATTGCTACATACCGACAAAAGCGTATCCGAACACACCATAGCTGTTCTAAAAAGGTGCCACGATCATGGAATCCTTATTATGGCTGCAAGCGCAAGACCTATAAGAGATATTCTGATCTATAACAACTTGATCGGCTTTGATGCTATAACCGCAACGAACGGAGCTGTCATTTCACTCCATCAAAAGCTATTGGAGATTGGTATCTCATGCGAAAGCGGCGAAAAAATACTCTCTGCTATTCTTGAATATCCCGATGTATTTCTTTCCATAGAAACAAACAAGGGGCTTTATTCAAACAGAGATATTCCAATATGGGAGCCTGTCATTTGGGATAAGTTTCCGACATTACCGGAGGACATCATCCTCTATAAAATCCTTGCAAGCAGCCAACAGAAACCACTATATGAGGGCATTGAAACCACGTTGACCAATGATGTGTACCACACCATCGCCAATAATGATCTTATCCAAATTATGAGCAAAGATGCCACGAAGTGGAACGGCATCAAGCAAATGCTCTCCCACTTTGGTGTTTCTCCGAGTGAGGCTGTCTATTTTGGTGATGATAACGACGATATAGAGCCTATAAAGAATTGCGGACTTGGTGTGGCTGTATCTAATGCCATCCCTTCCGTTCTCGACATAGCAGATCGAATTATCGACAGCAATGATATGGACGGCGTAGCCAAGTTTATAGAGGAAAATCTTCTGTAATAGAGAGGTTGGTATATGAAATTTATAACGAAAGAACCAATAAACAAAGGCTGGTCAAGTGATAAGAAATACTGTGTTACCGACGAAAACGGCATACGGTATCTTTTGCGTGTTTCCGATATTGCACAGCACGACACAAAGCAGTCTGAGTTTAATATGATGAAACAGGTTGCCTCCTTTGGTGTACCTATGTGTCAACCTATCGAGTTTGGCACTTGCGAGGACGGTGTTTATTCCGTCCAAAGTTGGATTGACGGCGAAGATGCCGAACAAGTCATGTCTGGCTATTCTGATACCGAGCAGTATGTATATGGCTTGGAAGCGGGACGTATTCTTCGCAAGATCCACTCCATTCCGGCTCCTGCAACACAGGAGGATTGGGAAATCCGTTTTAACCGCAAAATGGATTATAAAATCAAAAAGTACGGTGAGTGCCCCATCAAGTATGAGAACGGACAGGCATTTATCGACTACATAAATGAAACCCGTCATTTGTTGAAAGACAGACCGCAGGTGTATCAGCATGGCGATTATCACATCGGTAACATGATGATCGACAGAGGCGGTCAGCTCTACGTTATCGACTTTAACCGTAACGATTACGGTGATCCGTGGGAAGAATTTAACCGCATTGTATGGTGCGCTCAGAAAGCTCCTCTCTTTGCCTCCGGTATGGTGAACGGATACTTTGATGATAACGTACCTATGGAGTTTTGGCGATTGCTTGCACTTTACATTTCAAGCAATACTCTCTCGTCTGTATATTGGGCAATTCCTTTCGGACAGGATGAAGTGAATACCATGCTGAACCAAGCCAAGGAGGTTTTGTCTTGGTACGATAATATGCGTAATCCTGTGCCGACATGGTATTTCAAAGGATATTATCTGCAGTACATCGACGGGATTCCTTTTAAGCTGAAAAGTGCTTTTGACTTCAGCTTTATGAAAGAGTATGGAACGGTATTCAAGGTTTACGATGACCAGGATTCCGGAAACATCTGCTTTGGTACTGAAAAAGACGGTCAGCGTTATTTCGTCAAGTTTGCCGGTGCTTCTACCGAGCAGTACAACGGCGATCCTGCAGATGCTATCTCCAGATTGAAAGCTACTCTCCCTATTTACAGCGATCTGAAGCACAAGAATCTGATTGAACTTATCGAAGCTAAAGAAATCGGCGGCGGTTTCGCTATGGTATTCAAATGGGCTGACGGAGATTGCATGGGGAGAATGTACCCTGCAGCGCATCGTCGCTTTATGCAGCTTCCCGTCAATGATAGACTCGCCGTATTCAGCGACATACTGAGCTTCTTGGAATGTGTTGGCTCACGCAATTATGTAGCCATAGATTTTTATGACGGCAGCATTATGTATGATTTTGTGAACGGAAAGACTACGATTTGCGATATTGACCTTTTCCGCAAGCAACCGTGTATTAACGATATGGAACGTATGTGGGGCAGCTCTCGCTTCCAATCCCCGGAGGAATATCTGCTCGGAGCCGATATTGATGAAATTACGAACGTCTATACCCTTGGTGCTACCGCTTTTGCGCTCTTTGGTGAGTATAACCGCACACGGGAAAAGTGGCAGCTCAGCGATAAGCTCTTTGAGATCGCCACGAGAGCTGTGAGTGATGATCGTGCCAACCGTCAGCAAACAATCAGACAATTCACAGCAGAATGGGAGGCGGCACTATAATGAAAGCTATAGCATTTTGCGGACTTGCGTGTTGCGTTTGTTCCGAAAATAAAGGCTGTGTAGGTTGCCAAGACGGTGGCTGTGAGAGCCACGGCTGGTGCAAAAACTATAACTGTTGTAAAGAAAAAGGGCTGAACGGCTGTTGGGAATGTTCTGAATTTCCTTGCACCGGATGTATGCTTGATAAGCCCCGTATTCGTGCTTTTGCGGAGTTTGCGAAAAGGTATGGCGTGGACGAACTTGAAAAATGCCTCCTTAGAAACAAGAAAAAAGGCATTGTGTATCACTATGAAGGTCAGCTTGTTGGCGACTACGACAAACGCCAGAGCGAAGAAGAAATCATTGAAATGATTAAGACCGGAAAGTGATTGGTTTTTAGGAAACAGAGGCGGTGAGTTATGCAAAACTATAGAAATGGTAAATGGGTAAATCAAATTCTTTCACAACGGCGAGAAGATGGTCTATGGGGTAATTTTCACACACTTAGTTGCCCTGTTCCCGGTAGAAATTATACAACTGAGCAGGCAATACGAAGGCTCTATTATCTTGGATATACAGCCGAAGATGAAGTTATTCAGCCTGTTATTAAACGCATGGAGCAATGTATCAAGGGTGAGCTTGATATTGATAATTACTCAGAAAAGAAACACGATTGGGTTTTATTTGAAAAACTCATGTTGGCGGCTTGGTTGCGAATCTTTGAGCCGCAAAATGAAACTGCTCTTGAAGTGGCATACCAATGGGCACAAATCGTTGAAAAAGCTTTTTCCGGTGGTAGTTACAGCGTAGCTGATGATATTGCTGCGTTTACAGAGTGGAAAGGACGGAAACCCAAGAGTGGATTTGAAACTGGGTTTGGCATGTTCTATCATGCTGCGTTGCTTCCGGGGGTATTATCACCCAAAACAGAAGATTTGTTTTTGGATTATTACCTATCAAAGCCAGATGGAATGTACTACATTTATGACAAGCCACTAAATCAACTTCCAGAAGTATTTGCCTCACGCAAGTCAAGTTGTTACATCGCCGCAATAGAAGTATTGTCTCGTTATGATATGGCGAAAGAAAAACTGACTTTCGTTATGGATTGGATCAATGCCAACCGTAACGAAAATGGACAATGGGACTTTGGAGAAAAGGCAAAAGACGGAGTATATTTTCCGTTGTCCGACCGTTGGGATAAAACAACAAGAATTGCAGACAGTACATATCGGATAATCAAGTTATTCGGTCTGCCGTGTTACTGTGGTCATGATTGTTCAAAGTGTGTTACCTATATTGCAACACAATCCAATAATGATGATCTGCGCAGACAGGCTCAGAGCTTTTATAAAGAGAGTTTTGGACTTGACATTCCTCTTGAAAAATTCTACTGCGACGGCGGCAGATCCCAGAACGTGTTTGAGCTGTGCAAGGAATGTCCTTTCAAAAAGTGTTGCATTGAGCATGGTATAGATGCTTGTAGTAAATGCTCGGAATACCCTTGCAAAGATATTTCGGACTACCAAGAAAAGTATGTAAATAAGTACAATCAACTGGAGAACAAGCGATGACCATAGAAGAAATAAAAATTCGTCAGATGGCAAATCAACATTTGCTCCAACCGACAGATAAAATGACCGTCCTCCATGATCTTTGTGGTGTTCAAGCGCAATTCATGGTAAACGCTATGCACTCGCTGAAAATAAGGTGTTCAGATTATAATGAGGATACTGTCAAAAATGGGCTTGTAAAAAACTGGACAGTCAGAGGAACAGTTCATGTGTTTGCCGAAGATGATCTGCCATTATTCATTCATTGCAATAATGGGCAAGATTATTTGCGTAACGATTGGCGTGGATATACGTTTTGGAATCAGCGTGATAAATGGGCACTTACACCGGAGCGACAGGCTTATTTTGCTAATGTGATCTTAGATGCTCTTAAATACTCCGAGCTGACAAGAGAAGAATTAAAAGATGTCTGCAGACAAAACGGTATGACCGAACCCGAAGAAAGCAGTATGTTCGACCAATGGGGTGGCGGCGTTCGTGAAATGTGCGAACGTGGATTTATAAACTATGTTGTCCAGGAAAAGAAAGCTTTCTGCTTATCTCCTGCGTTTACTCCCATTCCGGAGCAAGAAGCAAACCTTGAAATGGCTCGTCGATACTTTACGCACATGGGACCTTCCACCATTCACGATGCCATGTACTATTTTCATGCAACAGCCGCACAGGTTAAGGATTGGCTTTCCAAACTGCCTGTATCAACAGCAGAATGTGAAGGTAAAACCTATTTTTATATCGACAACAATCAGACTTACGATCAAGGGATTCCAAAATGTCTGTTCCTTGCAGGATTTGACCAACTTCTTTTAGCTCACGAAAAAAAGGAAAGCTTGTTTTTAAGCCAAGAGAATTTGAGGGCGATATTCAATCTCGCAGGGATTGTAATGCCTGCATTGATGATTGATGGCGAAGTGGTCGGCAAATGGAAAAAGAAGAATAAAAAATTGTTGGTTACGATGTTCAGAACAGCAGCGCAACAAGAAAAAGACATAGTTGCCGATTTTGCCGGTACGCTGTGGAATGATATTGCATCAATAAGTTTTGATGAATAGGTATCATTCTGTGGCGTTATGCGAGAAAGACAGGTGAAATAATGCCAAGAGAAAGTAAAAATAAATTTGATATAAGCGGAGATCAGATTACTATCTCCCATCCGGATTGGGATTTTAGGGCAACCGCCACAATACGGGATGACTATGCAGAAGAACTCCAATCAGTTACATGGAGTAAAAACGGCGACTATCTTTATAATGCAAAACTCGGTGGGTATCTCCACCTTTACATAATGAAAAAATGGTATGGCGAAGAAACCTATGAGCAAATGAAAGAAGAAGGATATGTGGTTGACCACATGGACGGTGATAAGCATAATTGCTGTATTGACAACCTGTTCTTCTTAATAGAAAACGAAAACAAAGCAAAAGGCTTTACTGTAGATCAGTATAATAAAGAAAAAACACACATGGCTCTCACTCTTTGCAGAGACTTTGAAACAAAGCATTTCCAGATCACCATAGTGTTCAACTATCCTGCTATCGCAAAGATCAGCACGGTTGAAAGTCCTGCCGTGATTGATTTGGCATATTTGCTTTATGATCGTGATTATCCAGAAGTCATAAACGATGCGAGAACCATTTTGTACGACTACAACAGGGATTACACTTTTGAACCCGAAAAGCTCCATTTTGCCGATTATCATATCGAGGGAGAATACAGATTGCCCACGTCAAAAGAGGTATACGACAGATATATCGAGGGTGGTCATGGACATACAGTATTTTTCTTTATTAAGAAAGCACCAATGTTAGGTTGGAAAGCTGAAGAACAGAAACGGTTCTTTCATCTGAGAGGAACGCCCGTAACAGAAATCACAGGAGAACAAACATGAAAGTTATAATTGGTGCCGGTAAAACGGCATACGAAGGTTGGAAAAGTACACAAGAAAATGAGCTTGATCTGCTTAACCGAGCTGACTTTGAAAGAATGTTTGCAGAAGAAAAGCCCTCTGCGTTTCTTGCTGAACACGTTTGGGAGCACATGACATTTGATGATGGCTGTATCGCCGCACAGAACTGTTATGATTTTCTCGCTGACGGAGGATACATAAGGGTGGCTGTCCCTGATGCCAATTTCAAAAACGAGTGGTATCAAGGTATTGTCAAAGTTGGCGGTAATGGAGACCCCAATCATCCTGCGTACACCCATAAAATCGTTTATGATTACAAAACTCTGTGTGTGGCATTTGAAAAAGCTGGCTTTGTCGTTGATCTGCTTGAATACTGCGATGAAAATGGGACTTTCCATTATAAATACTGGAATGAACTTGATGGAAAAATCGGACGTTCATTGCGTTTTGATACACGAAATAAGGACGGCAAGCTCGGCATGGTGTCGATTATCATTGATGCCAAGAAGCCGATAGTTATAGGAGAAAAATAATGGCGACTTGGATTACACACTTAATGGTTGCGGATGGCGTTCTTGAACGTATTCCGAACTTAGATAGACATGGTTTCTGCGTTGGTAATATCGCACCGGATTGCAACGTAGAAAATGAAGATTGGACAGCCTTTACGCCGTCCAGAGAGGTAACGCATTGGATGCAGAGTGAACGAAAGAAAGCCTCGGATTGTGATGCTTTCTGCGACGAGTACATCTTGAAGCGTAACGACAAAATCAAATCTGCAGAAGAATATGCGTTCCTGCTCGGTTACTACTCCCATCTGATTACTGATGCAGCGTTTCAAGCTATGATCCGAGACGAAGATCGTGTAAGAGCTGTTTGGATGCGTATTAAGGCTGATGAAGAATTGAGCGTCTCCGGTGCCGGTATGGATGAAACATGGGATTCAGTAAAGAGGCTCATTCCTAAGAAAGATCGGATGCGTGAGATCTACGCAATGGAAGCTGAGTATCTGAACGACCACCCATACTCCGGTTATCTCACAGAGATTCTTCCGTTGAAATCTTTCCCCGATTATATTGATTACCTCCCCCAAGGTTGTATTGTTCGCAAGATCGGCGTGATGGGTTACTTGCCTGATCTCGACAAGTCCATAAATAAGTTTATTACTATGTCGAAAGACGAGTACGCAAACTTTGTAGAAGATACGATACAGCTTGTGGTTAAACAGTTTGCCGAAAAGAATTTATTAGACGTGTTCGATAACCTTTTGGTATAGTCAACAGAAGACCTCTTTTCTACTGTTTTTGATAAGGAAAAAGCATAAAATTTGATGTAAAATTGCCTTAGGCTTACCCTTAAAAACAGGTTATCGAACACGTCTATTGAATAATTTGTAACTTTTGCAGAGAACCCCCTTGACAAATTCCGTCTTGCTTGTTTATGTTGCTTTCTGCTTCCGCCTTGAGCTTTTTGAGAATGCCCGAATACATTTTGTCATAATCAAGGTTGTCGGGTATTTTCATATCCTTGAGATAATATTCTTCATAATCATACCCGAGATAACTCATTACACGTTTTTCTATGAGCAGGTTTACATCGGTGTCCTCCGCCAGAATGTCAAACCTGTATTTCCCGTCTGTGCCTTTGGAAATCTGCGCCTCAACCTCCATACCGCAGGACTCGGCAGGGGTATTGCATATTGCGAATGCAACCTTTTCGCTTATGGTATAGTTTATCGTGTAAACGCCCTTTTTCACGGTCGCACTTTCTACGTTTATCACAAACGATGCCTCGTCATAGCAAAGATCGGCAGAGCGGCACTGCCTTGCATATATCAGATATTGAAGCGAGGTATTGCAGAAACCTGCGTACAGCCTGCCGTATGTACTGTCGGTATTGAAATACTGCGACAGCGGGCTGTATTTCAGCTCACCTGCGTATTCGTATTTATCCGAGGTGTAGTCGAGCAACAGCTGCTTTATCTCATCGGGGAGCTTTACGCTGTCGGCTGTTGTGACATTTCCGCTTATAAGAGCAATCTTTTCAGGCTCGGCAATGTCATTCACAGGCACGGCATCGGCAGCAGTGACGGTGGTTTCGCTTTCCTGCGCCGATGAAGCACTGTCTGCGTCAATTTGCTTTTCGATATTCAATAAGGTCAAAAACGCACCGATTGTGACCGCCGCCGCAAATCCTATAAGGGCAAGCTTTTGCGGCTTCGAGCTTTTGTGCCTGTATCGTCTTTTTCTGTACAATGTATATTCTCCGTTTCTGTTCTTCCGTCATATTTATTATATTCTTTGAAACGCAGGTTTGCAATAGCAGCATCTTCGTTTTTAATATGATACATCCGCAACCTTAAACAAACCTAAGCCCTGCCTGCTTTGATATTTGTCAAAGTGCATAGGTATAAACTGCGTTTTGATGAACTGTGCACAAAAAGCACGATATTTAATTGACTTTGATATGCAATTGTGATAAAATCAATAGTATAAACAGCAGAATAACGTTTTGCTGTCTTAAAATTGCATATTACATAAAACAGGAGCAGACAAATGAATTACTGGAACAAAGAAATTGAATGTGCGCCGAGAAGCGAAATAGAGGCGTTACAATCCTACAGACTTTCACGCACAATAAGACGTGTATATGAAAATGTTGCACCTTATCGTAAGAAGATGGACGAGGCAGGAGTAAGACCCGAGGATATAAAATCTATCGCAGATTTGTCAAAGCTGCCTTTTACAACAAAGCAGGACCTCAGAAACAATTACCCCTACGGTATGTTTGCCGTACCAAGCTCAGAGGTCGTAAGAATACACGCATCATCGGGTACAACAGGCAAGCAGACAGTTGTCGGCTATACGGCTCATGATATTGACGTGTGGGCTGAATGCGCCGCAAGAGCGCTTACCAATATCGGCGGAACAAAGGATGATTACGTTCAGGTCTGCTACGGTTACGGATTATTCACAGGCGGTCTTGGTATGCACTACGGAACAGAAAAGCTCGGTGCTACCGTTATTCCCGCATCGGCAGGAAACAGCCTGCGTCAGCTTGAAATGTTCAGGGATTTCGGCACTTCTATAATCTGTATGACCCCTTCATACGCTATAAGCCTTATAGAGCTTATGCACGAAAAGGGCTTCAAAAAAGAGGATTTCAATCTCAAGGCAGGTCTGTTCGGCGCAGAGCCGTGGACAGACGAGATGAGAAAGCAGATTGAGGACGGACTCGGAATCAATGCCTACGACATCTATGGACTGTCGGAAGTAATGGGTCCCAGCGTGTCTGCCGAATGTCAGTATAAATGCGGTATGCACATCTGCGAGGATCACTTCATAGCAGAGGTAATTGACCCCGATACGCTTGAGGTATTACCCGCAGGTCAGCAGGGCGAGCTTGTATTTACCTGTATAACAAAGGAAGCACTGCCTCTTATCAGATACAGGACAAGAGATATAGCTACTCTTATCTATGATAAGTGCGAGTGCGGAAGGACGCATATCAGAATGCTGAAGCCCCAGGGCAGAACAGACGATATGCTTATCATCAGAGGCGTAAACGTATTCCCGTCACAGATCGAATCCGCACTGCTGTCGGTTGACGAAAAGGCTACCAACTACCTGCTGGTCGTTGACAGAGTGAATAATCTTGATACCCTTGAAATTCAGCTTGAAACCCGTCCGGATATGTTCGGCGACGGCGTAAAGACGCTTGAAAACTACACAAAAAGGGTAAAAACGGCGATAGATTCCGCTATCGGCGTAGGAATCAATGTAAAGCTGCTTGAACCCAAGACCCTTGCACGCTCAATGGGCAAGGCTGTAAGAGTTCAGGATAACAGGGCTATAAAGAACAAGTTTGAAAAGAAATAATTTGGAGGAGGTACAGTATGTATATTGATCAGATTTCGGTTTTCGTTGAAAACAAAAAAGGCAGACTTGCAGGTATTATGGAGGTACTGAACAAGGCAGGCATCGACATAAGAGCAATGACTATTGCGGATACGGCGGACTTCGGCATACTGCGTATGATAGTAGATGATACCGACAAGGCGCTTGAGGCACTGAAGGCTGACGGCTGTACAGCGGCTGTTACAAAGGTCATCGCATTCACTATCCCCGATGTTTCGGGAGCATTATATAACGTTATGGGCAAGATAAATGCCTGCGGAATAAACGTTGAGTATATGTACTCCGTAATGGGCAAGGTTGCAGGCAGAGCGGATATTGTTATCCGTGTCGAAGATGTTGAGAAGGCGTCAAAGGTGCTTATCGACAACGGCGTAACTCTTATCGAAAAGAAAGACCTCTGCAAGTAAGCGATAAGCAGAATATTCTCCGCTCCGGTGCGTATTGCCCGGGGCGGATTTTTTGTATACAGCAGGCAATTATGCATTGCGTTACGGCAAAAACTGTTATATAAATTTTACATTTCCGCTATTGACAAAAACATATAGCTGTGCTATACTCAAACCATAGGAAACGGCAGTTACCGCTGACGGATAACCGTGAATCAACACGGGTGCTGTAACTGCCTGCCCGCCGAATCAAGCGGACACCTTATGCCGACCGTCTGGGCAGTCCGAATAGGGCTGCTTTTTGTTTTGTATGCGGAAAAATATTCCGCTGAAAAGCAGCAAACGTGTATTGCGATTATTCGCAGGAAGGAAAGGTAAATTTATGGGAAACACAACTGACCTCAGCGTTCGCTTCAAGGATTACTGGGACGGATTCAAGCCCGGTGAATGGCAGGATGGTATTAATACCCGTGACTTTATAATGACAAACTTCACGCCTTACTCAGGCGGGCCGGAGTTCTTATGCGGTCCTACAGAGCGTACTAAGGCTCTCAACGCAAAGCTCGGCGAGCTTTTCAAAAAAGAGCGTGAAAACGGCGGTGTACTGGATATAAACACAGAGGTGGTATCATCTCTCTGCAATTATCCTGCGGCATATCTTGATAAGGAAAACGAGCTTATCGTAGGCTATCAGACAGACGCTCCGCTTCGCAGAGGAGTAAATCCTTTCGGCGGTATCAGAATGGCGAGAGGTGCGTGCGAGGCTTACGGCTACAAGCTGTCGCAGAGCGTTGAAGAACACTTCGAGTACCGTACAACACATAATGACGGTGTATTCAGAGTTTATACAGACGAGATGAAGCTCGCACGTCATATAGGCATAATCACAGGTCTGCCCGACGCATACGGCAGAGGAAGAATAATCGGCGACTACCGCAGGGTAGCGCTTTACGGTGTCGACTATCTTATAGAGCAGAAACAGCTTGACAAGAAAAAGGTCGGAGAAAACATAATGGACGTAGATACGATCCGTCTTTCCGAGGAACTTTTCCAGCAGATTAGCTTCCTGAAGAAGATGAAGGAAATGGCGGCTATGTACGGCTATGACATCAGCATGCCCGCAAAGAATACGAGAGAAGCTATCCAGTGGACATACTTTGCTTATCTTGCGTCAATCAAGGAGCAGAACGGTGCGGCAATGTCGCTCGGCAGAACATCGACCTTCTTTGATATTTACGTTGAGCGTGATATGAAAAGAGGCATTCTTACAGAAGAACAGGCACAGGAGCTTATAGACGATTTCGTAATGAAGCTGCGCAGTGCAAGACATCTGCGTACTCCCGAATATAACGAGCTTTTCGGCGGCGACCCGATGTGGATAACAGAGAGCGTCGGCGGTGTGAACAACAGCGGTGTTCCTCTGGTTACAAAGGGCAGCTACAGAATGCTGAACACCCTTTATAACCTCGGTTCTTCACCTGAGCCTAACCTTACTATACTGTGGTCTGAAAGACTGCCCGAGCCGTTCAAGAAGTTCTGTGCAAAGCTGTCTGTCGACACAGATTCGATACAGTACGAGAATGACGACCTTATGCGTATGGAATACGGCGATGATTACGCTATCGCCTGCTGCGTATCGGCAATGAAGGTCGGCAAGCAGATGCAGTTCTTCGGTGCAAGATTCAACCTGCCCAAGCTTCTGCTCCTCGCCATAAACGGCGGCTATGATAATGTTACGGGAATGAAGATAGGTCCTCAGATGGAGCCTTTACAGGGCGACAAGCTCGATTATTACGAGGTAAGAGGCAGACTTGATATTTACCGTGAGTGGCTGTGCAAGCTGTATGTGAATACAATGAACGTTATCCACTATATGCACGACAAGTACGCTTACGAAAAGACGCAGATGGCTCTGCACGATACAGACGTTGACAGAATGATGGCATTCGGCATTGCCGGACTTTCTGTAATGGCTGACTCGCTCAGTGCTATCAAATATGCCGATGTAAAGCCTATCCGTGACGAAAACGGTTATATAATTGACTTTGATACAAAGGGCGACTTCCCGAAGTTCGGCAATGACGACAACAGAGTTGATAAGATAGCTCAGAACATTATTCAGAGAGTGTCAACAGAGCTTCGTAAGAATCCGACCTACAGAAACGCACGTCATACCCTTTCGGCACTTACGATAACATCAAACGTAGTATACGGCAAGAAAACAGGCTCAACTCCCGACGGAAGAAAGAAGGGCGAGCCTTTCGCACCCGGTGCAAACCCTATGCACAACCGTGAAACAAACGGTGCTATAGCATCGCTGAATTCCGTTTCAAAGCTCCAGTACGATTACTGCCGTGACGGTATTTCAAATACATTCTCTATAGTTCCCGATGCGCTCGGAAAGACGGACGAGCAGAGAGTGGAAAACCTTGTTGCCGTACTTGACGGTTACTTCTCAAATTATGCGCATCACCTCAACGTAAATGTTCTCAACAAGGAGATGCTTATTGAGGCGTATGAAAATCCGGAGGCTTATCCCAATCTTACCATCCGTGTATCAGGCTATGCTGTCAACTTCCACAAGCTGACAAAGGAACAGCAGAGAGAGGTCATCAGCAGAACGTTCCACACGGTGATGTAACATGGAGTGCAGATACAGTGCAATACAGACGCTCGGCACGCTTGACGGTCCGGGAGTGCGGTTTGTATTGTTCCTGCAGGGGTGTCCGCTCCGTTGCGGATACTGTCACAATCCCGAAACAAGAGATGCAAGCGGCGGTAAAACAGCCACCGTCAAAGACATTATGGAAAAGGTGCTGAGATGCCGTAATTATTTCGGCAAGAACGGCGGTATCACGGTATCCGGCGGAGAGCCGCTTATGCAGGCAAAATTCGTAACCGAGCTTTTTAAGGAATGCAAAAGGCAGGGGATAAACACCTGCCTTGACACATCGGGCTGTATAATGAACGATGACGTTACGGAGCTTCTCAAGGTCACCGACCTTTGTATGCTTGACATAAAGATGACAAATGACGAGGACTACAGGAAGTATATCGGCTGCTCCCTTGACGCACCGCTGAAATTTCTTGACAAGCTGACCGAAATGAACGTTGAAACGTGGATAAGACAGGTGACGGTATGCGGCGTAAACGACGATGATACGAATATCAAAAGGCTTAATGATATAGCGAATAAGCACGAAAATGTCACTTTTGCGGAGCTTCTCCCGTTCAGAAAGCTGTGTAAGACGAAATACGACGATATGGGCATCGAGTTCCCGTTTGATATATATCCCGAAACTTCGCAGGATGTTATCAATGAGCTTAAACCCGGTCTTGATAAATTTGTATTCTGAATAATTTGTGTCCCCGACAGTACGGCTGTCGGGGATTTCGTCTGTCAAATGACAGCAGACCCAATAAGCGCCTGCTTTTTACGTCATATTCTCAAATTTTGCTCACATAGTGCATTTCTCCCAAATAATATTGACTTTTTTCCGATGATATAGTAAAATTAAAGCAGTGTATACGATTGAATAGTTGTATTTCGGTTTATATTTATTTTTCGGATAGGGGGCTGTATTTATGAGTAAGACCGTGTTATTTGTTGCGTCTGTTACAAAAAAGCATATCATACAGTTCCATCTGCCGTATATGAAGTGGTTCAAGGATCACGGATACAAGGTCCATGTATGTGCAGGCGATGATTTTGAGCCGGAAGAGGCAAGATATATACCATACTGTGACGAATATTACATAGTTCCGTTTTACCGTTCGCCGTTTGCAACGCAGAATTTCCGCTCATATAAGGAATTACGCAAGCTGATAGAAGAAAACGAGTACGAGCTTGTGCATTGCCACACGCCTGTGGCTGCGGCTATTGCACGTTATGCTTTCAGAACCGCAAGGAAAAAGCACAACACAAAGGTGCTTTATACCGCTCACGGCTTTCATTTCTACAAGGGCGCACCTAAGATAAGCCGCTTATACTATAGCGTAGAAAAGGCTATGATTCGTTACACCGACGGAATTATCACGATAAATGAAGAAGACTATCTTGCGGCAAAGAAAATGTGCCGCAACAAAAAATGCGATGCCTATAAAATTTCCGGTATCGGCATTGATTTAAGCCGTGTCAGAAATTCTACCCGTACAAGAGAAGATATAAGGGATGAATTCGGAATACCGCACGACGCTTTTCTGGTAATGTCAAATTCCGAGATAAATGAGAACAAGAATGTTGAATGCTCAATAACTGCGGTCGCCGCCAACAAGGGTGTATATATGCTTATCTGCGGTTCGGGAAAAAGTATGGAGAAGTGCAGGGAGCTTGTAAAGGAGCTTGGCTGTACCGATAGGATCATATTTGCAGGATACCGTTATGACGCAAAGGAGCTTCTGCACGGGGCGGATGCGTTTATTTTCCCAAGCTACCGTGAGGGACTCGGACTTGCGGCTATAGAGGCTATGGGGGCGGGTCTTCCGCTCATCGTTTCGGATAACAGAGGAACGAGAGAATATGCGGTAAACGGCGAGAATTCCATTGTGTGCGAGTGCAACAATGTGTCACAGTTTATTAAGGCAGTGCATTTGTTAAGCTCGGACGATGAGTTATGCAAAAAGCTCGGCAGAAACGGATATTCCTGTGCCGATAAATACGGAATTGAAAATTCGCTTGCCGAAATGGCAGAGATCTACGAAAAATACGTTGATATACCAACGCTAAAAACTGAAACGGAAGTGTTGTCGGGTGAAAACAGATAAATACAGAAGGCTGTTATCCTGCTGTCCGTCACTTCTTGATGCGGCAGATAAGACGGCAAATGATAAGAACGGCGCTTTACAGAATAATATTCCGGCACAGGTCACGGCATACGTTACCGCACCTGTGCTGTTTTGTTATGTCTGCTATATTCTCGACAGCGTAAAAAAGAATAATATAAACAGAATATTTTTTCTTTCCCGTGACGGATATATTTTAAAGCAGATAGCGGATATAATAATCGAAAGAAAGAAGCTCAAAATACAGACGAGCTATCTTTATGTTTCACGCTATTCGCTCCGCAATGCGCTTTATTACAAGTGCGAAACAGCGGAGGATTTCGAAAACGCAGGATTATTTACAGGCTATACATTAAAGAGTGCAAAGAATTTTTTAAAGAGAGCAGGACTTGATAATCGTCAACGTGCAGAGGTTTACAAAGAAATCGGTTTTTTTGATGACGAAAATAAAGACCTTGGCGACAGCGAATATTCCGCATTTTGTGAGAAAATTAAAAACGATCCTGCTTTGCTTTGTAAAATAAAAAATAATTCCGAAAACAATTATCATAATATAATGAAATATTTTGAGCAAAGCGGTTTATTCGAAAAAGGAAAAATCGCCGTTGTTGACAGCGGCTGGATGGGTACTGTGCAGAAAACGCTGACAGCGCTTGTAAACGGCAGAACGGACGAAAATATTATCGGATATTATTTCGGGCTTTACAGACGTGAGGACGATAATTATAAGGCGTTCCTGTTTGATGTAACAGATGCGTATAAATATGTTCCGACCTTTTGCAATAATCTGTTCGAGTGTTTTTGCAGTGCGCCGCACGGTATGACTACAGGGTACAGGAAATGCAACGGAAAAATCATTCCCGTGCTGTCCGATGCAAACGCAGAAATGGTAAAAATGGCTGAAATACAGACGAAAACAGCTGTAAGATTTACGGAATATGCGTGTAAAAATGAAAATTATATCCCGATATGCAAAATGAGAGATATATCCGCCCGACTTCTAAAGGCTCTTATGTACAAGCCCGATAAACAGGAGGCGGAAATTCTGGGAGCGTTCCCGTTCAGCGATGATGTGACCGAAGCGAAGATTCAGCGCCTTGCGGGAAACTGTAAAGGCAGTATCTCAAATATTCTTCTGCCTGTCAGAATTATCAGAAAGAAAAAAGGAAAAAGCATTTATCCCGATAAATATATTTACTGGCTGTACGGCAGTATTGTGCTGACAGGGTGTAAGCCTGCGTGGGTTTACAGGCTCAGTGTGCGGGAGTGGGAAAGGCTAAGACTGCTCAGGGAGAGAAGAAAATTATGCCGTTAATATCAGTAATAATGGGAGTGCATAACAGCGAAACCGAAATGCTCTTAAGTGCTGTCGGCTCGGTTTTGTCGCAATCGGTATCCGATATTGAGCTTATAATATGTGATGACGGGTCTGAAAACGGCATAGGGAAAACGCTTGACAGTATTAAAGACAGCCGTGTGAAGATGATTTCCTTCAAGGAAAACAAAGGACTTGCGGCGGCTCTGAATGCCTGTATTGATGTAGCAAGCGGAAAATATATCGCAAGGCAGGACGATGACGACATCAGCCTTCCGGGAAGGTTTGAAAAACAGACCGAGTACCTTGAAAATCACAGTGATATTGATTTCATCGGAACAAATTGCGAGCTTTATTCGTCGGGTGAGGGCGTATACGGCGAGCGTATAATGCCTAAAGCCGTTGACAAGAGGAGCTTTCTGTTCAATTCGCCGTTTATTCACGGCAGTATGATGTTCAGACGTGAGGTTTTCGATAAAGAGCGTTACAGAACGCTCGGCAAAAACCGAAAATACGAAGATTACGATTTATTTATGAGGCTTTGTGCAGACGGTTTCAAGTCCGCAAATCTGCCTGAGAAGCTGTACAGATTTCATTATGATAAGTCAACAAGACGTGTTTCGTTTTCGATGAGGTGCGACGAATTCAAAGTAAGGACAGAGGGCTTTAAAAGGCTCGGCCTTATGCCCATCGGATTCTTTTATGCACTGAAACCGATTTTGCTCGGATTTATACCCCGTAAAGCAATGATAAGGCTGAAAGAAAAGACTACCGGAGTATAAACGGGCGGGAACATAATCTGTATAACGAAGCACTTTCTGCAATTTTTTTCTTTGTTGCAATTGCACATTGTAATAAACACGGAAATGTGGTAAAATTAATTGTTATTTTGATGATTGGAAAAACTATGTGATAAGCTACTGTTAAGGGAGTTGAATTACGATTGAGCGATAAATTCAGTATTGACGATATATTGGCTGAAATCGGCAGTGACAATGACGTAAGCAAGAAAACCGCAAAAAGCTCAGGCGTTGCGGACAAGAAAGCACCGTCACAGTCAAAGCCGGGTGCGACCATGATACTTAATTCTATAGATGAAAAGAAAAAAACACAGGGTAAAGAAAATACCATTGAAATATCCGCAGAGAACCTTCAGCATCTGAAGGGTGTTGTCGGTGAAGGGCAGAGAAGGCCGAAAGAATCTGCACATCAGACGCAGAAAACGGCAGAGTCCCCAAAAGTAAATAAACCGGACAGTGATGTACATTACAAAAGCCTTTCGGAGTTTGAAGATGATGAAAAGCCTGTAAAGCATAGATTGAATGCGTCGCACGACAGCGTTTCACCGTCAAAACCGTCAAAGGAAAAGCCTGCGGTAAAAGCTGCCGGAAAACAGGAGAATAAGTCGCAGACAATATTCGGAAACGCTGATGAAAAGCCTAAGGAAAAAGCCGAAAAGGTAAGCGTATCTATCAATACAAGTGCGAATATGACCTTCAGGCAAAAGGTGAAGCAGTACAGATTCCTTTTTGAAGAGCTGACAAAGCGTGATTTCAAGAAGAAATATAAAAGAACGCTTCTCGGCGTGCTGTGGAGCATAATTTCACCGTTTCTGACGTTCCTTGTTCAGTATTTTGTGTTCGGATATATATTCCACCGTCTTGATTCGGGATTTGTAATCTACCTGCTCACAGGTACTCTGATGTTCAACTTCTTCACCAATGCGACTACTAACGGTATGTTCTCGATGTATTCAAACGGGGCGATATTGTCAAAAGTCAAAGTACCTAAAAGCCTTTTTGTGCTGTCGTCCAACTCTGCGGCAATCTTTAATTTCCTTCTTACACTGATTGTTTATTTTGCATTTATGATATTCTGCAAGATAACCTTCGGCTTGCATCTTTTATTGATAATCTACCCGATACTTTGTCTAATTATTTTCAATATAGGAATGAGCTATATCCTGTCCGCACTTTTCGTGTTCTTCAGGGATACGCAGTATCTTTACCAGATATTCACAATGCTTCTGATGTATATGTCGGCTATCTTCTATGAAGTCAAGCACTTCCCCGAGGAGCTGAGGTTCGTATTCAACATAAATCCCGTATATCACTATATATCATATATGCGTCAGCTTGTTATGCAGGCGTCCGTCCCGAGTTTAACGGAGCATATTATCTGTCTGTCGTTTGCACTTGGTATGCTCGGCATCGGATATTTTATCCACAGCAAGACAGAGCAGAAGTTCGTATATTATTATTGATGAGGAATATAAATGGTAATTGATGTAAAGAACGTTACGGTTCAGTATACGATAAGCAATTTCAGAGAGATCGGACTTAAGGAATATCTTATCAAAAAGATAAAGAGGGACATAAAGACCGAGCAGTTTACTGCGGTAGACAATGTTTCGTTCAGCCTTGACGAAGGAGATTTTCTCGGGATAATCGGCACGAACGGTGCAGGAAAATCGACCCTTCTGAAAGTAATATCCGGCATTATGAAGCCTGCAAAGGGCAGTGTTACCGTAAACGGAAAGATAGCGGCACTGCTGGAGCTCGGATCGGGCTTTGACCCTGACCTTACAATAAAGGAAAACATTTTTCTGCGTGGAGCGATGCTCGGTTATACAAAGGAATTCGTTACCGAAAAGTACAAGGATATACTTGAATATGCGGAGCTTACCGAGTTTGAAAACAGAGCCTTCAAGCAGCTTTCGTCCGGTATGAAGTCACGTCTTGCTTTTTCTATATCCTGCCTTATGGAGCCCGAGATACTGATACTCGACGAGGTACTTTCCGTAGGTGATGCGGCTTTCAGGGCAAAGAGCGAGGCAACTATGATGAACATTATCAAGAGCGGTTGCTGTACTCTGTTTGTTTCACATTCACTTCCGCAGGTACGCAGACTTTGCAATAAGGTGCTGTGGCTTGACAAGGGAAAGCAGATAGCCTTCGGTGATGTGAATACCGTGTGCGACAAATACGACAGATATATCCGCACCGTAACCAATATGCAGAACATAAAGATGTAAACTGACAGGAGCGTTTATGATATATCTTATTGATTTCGAAAATGTTCACTCTGACGGGCTTAAGGGAATAGAACAGCTCAGCAAGAAGGATAAGTGCTATATCTTTTACAGTGAACACGCAGGTGTGCTGACATTCAATATGCATAAAAGAATAACCGAGAGCAAAGCCGATATATTTTATGTCGAGGCACAGGTGGGAATGAAAAATGCGCTTGATTTTCAGCTTGTTTCCTATCTCGGATATATGATACGAGAAGCTCCTGAGGAAGATTATTGCATTATTTCAAACGATAAGGCTTTCGAGCTGGTGGGAAGGTTCTGGCAGGATAAGAACGTAAACGTTTGCTCAGCCGTTTGCCTTGAACAGGCTAAAGAATCCGGAGAACACAGCAGGCTTCATTCCGAGCTTGAAAAGCTGATAACAAACAGCGATGAGCTTGAGTTTGTCGAGAAGTGTATCAACGAGCTACTACCAAGTCGGGCATAAATAACCGTATCGTGAAAAAATACGGCACTACACGGGCAGGCGAGATATACAGGCTGATAAAGCCTCTGCTGACCGATAAAAAGGGCGACAAGAGGCAGAAATAAAAAACAAGGCGGTCATTGCTGTTATGCAGTGACCGCCTCAATTTATACGGCATTGAATTTTCCCGTCAGTCCTGATACTGTGACGTTATCCCAAAATATTCTTCAAGCGAAAGACCGCTCTGCGTTACCTTTGTGGCAAGGTCTACGCCGATGTATCTTACATGCCACGGCTCATACATATAGCCTGTTGAGCTTTCTTTGCCCTTAGGATAACGGATGATAAAGCCGTACTTGTAGCAGTTCTTGTCAAGCCACTTGCCTGCGGGATCGTACTGGAAGTCCTGTTCGAGAGAATTAAGATCGAATGTGTATCCTGTCTGGTGATCGGAATGACCCGGACGTGAAGAATATGTATCTGCGGCATCTCTGCCGTCCTGTGCTACATAGCGGTTGTATATAACGTCTTGATCCTCATAGGAACGGAAGCTGGATAAAATCCACAGTGAAATGCCGTCAGCGGCGGCGGCAGCCTGCATATCGTAGAAAGCGTCCATAGCGACAGGCTGAACACCGGGGTTATAGCTTGCGGGCAGAGTGTATGTCTTGTTCGCTATCATAACGCCGTCAAAATAAGTAATGCCGTCTATAACTTCCATTTTGTGCGAGCCGTTATATGACGGGGCTGACGGCTTTGATGTTTCGGGCTTCGGAGTTTCGGGAACGGTTGTTTCGGGCTGTGTTATTACATACGGATCTATGATATTCACCTCCATAGTAGCAACAAGTCGGAAATCATTTTCGTAGTACGCCTCAATAGTACAACTGCCCTCGCTTTTTGCTGTGATAACACCCTCGTTTGTGACAGACGCTACCGATGAGTCGCTGGTATAGTATATGGCGCTTGTGTGTGTAATATCCTCAGGCGAGAATTTTAAAACGGAATTATATACCTCTCCGACCTCAAGAGTAACGCTCTTTTTGTCAAATTCCATCGAATCGGGCAGCTCAAGTCCGTTTACAGTGACGCTTATATCCTTTGAAAGCCCTGTTACGGAGTCGGTTACCGTGACTATGGTTTCGCCCGTGTTCACGCCCTTTATATTTCCGTCCTTGTCAACGGTCGCAACTTCCGTGTCGGCACTTTTCCAGCTGAGCGATACATCCTTTGCGTCAGAGGGGGTCAGCTTTGCAGTAACCTTCTGTTCCTCTCCGCCGTCAAGTGACAGAGCCGCAAGAGATACATCGAGCTTTTCGATTATATCCTTCTTTACAATAACGATAATGCTGTCGGAAAGCTCTCCGCTGCTTACCGTAATTTCGGTTTTTCCGTCCGACACACCTGTGATTTTTCCGTCAAGTGAAACGGTCGCAACAGACGTATCCGCACTGACATATGACAGCGCATATTCCGTGTCTGACGGCTCGGTTTTCACTTTGAGTTTTTCAGAATGACCGATACGCAGTGTAATATCACCGCTGTTTGTTATCTCAAGCCCTTTTATGCTGTCGCCGTTATTGCCCGTGAAAATCAGCGTTACAAGCACGGCGCACATTATTATCAGCAGTGCTATACCGCTGTATATCATAATATTCGCTATCAGGCGGTTACGCTTTTTCTGCGCTGTGGTTTTTCTTTTCGGATATTGCGACGAGGACGCTTTAACGGGCGTTGCGGCAGGCTTTGGCTTGAATTTGCCGTCAAGCTCGTCAAGCGGAATTATATTATCGTCCGTTCTTTTTTCAAACAGTGCCTTTATATCATCGATACTGCTTGTTTCGTACTTCTTTTCAGGCTCCATATTTTTATATCCTTTCAAATAAACCGTACAGACGGTAAGCTCCGCTTTTATGTACGGCAATACCTATACAAACGTTACAATTAATGTAATTATATCATAACAACCGTGTTTTTGCAAGTGCTGTTGCGGTTGACAAAACCGTACAGTTGTTGTACAATTACAATATGGATGTGAATACAGGATTTGACTTTTTCACAAGGCATTGTGCAAAGGAGGATCATATGAAATACAAAAGATCGGTATCGGTTCTTCTTGCTGTTTTGGCGCTGATTCCGGCAATGATGACAGCAGGCTGTTCCGAAGAGAGCCATATTATAACTCAGCACACCTCACGTCCGGACGGTACGGCATCTTCAAAGCCGTATGCCACCAACAACAGTCTGACAAAGGACGATATAACGCTTACGGTATGGGAGTCAAAGGACGGCCCCGATGAATTTATCAGAAAAGCGGGAGACAGCTTTCACAAACTTTACCCTAACATAACGATTGAATATGTCAACGTAGAGATACCCGACGCTATAATAAATCTTAAGGATAAGAACAGTACGGTAAAAAGACCGGATCTGTTTGCATCTCCCTGCGACATGGCAGGGGAGCTTATCGCCAACGATCTTATACTTCCGACAATCGACACATCGTTTGTAAATACAGTGGCAATGACTTCTGCAAGGGATTCCGTGATGTACGGCGATACTATGTACGGCTACCCGGTTTCCTGCGAAACGTACGCCCTTTTCTACAATAAGAAATTCGTAGATCTGAATGATATTCCGTCAACGTGGGAAGGTATGATAGGCTGGAGCAAGGGCTTCAATACGCTCTATCCCGGCAAATACGGCTTTATTTTCCACGCAGATACGGTATATTATCTTGCTATGCTGATGAGCAGGGACGGGAATAAGCTGATGAGCGGCAATGACTACGGCTTGCTTAACGAATCCGCAAAATACGGTATGGATCTTCTCGGACAGATGAAAGAAATATTGCCGCCGAACGTTACGGATTTTGAATATGACGATTATGACAATCTGTTTCTTAACGGCGATGCGGCTTTCATTGTGAACGGACCGTGGTTTGTAAGCAAGGCCGATGCCTCCGGCATAGATTACGGCATAGTAAACCTTCCGTCTTTTGAAAGCGGAAGCAATACATATTCCATTGCAGGTGTCAGAGTTATGTATGTGTACTCAAAAAGCGAGCATCCGAAAGAGGCGGACGAGTTCGCACGCTATCTTCTCAGCGAGGATATGCAGAGGCTCAGAGTAAAGATGACAGGAACCCTGCCTGCCGCTAACGTGGATATAGATGAAAAGCTGGACGGATTTGTGAATCAGCTGGCATTCTCCTATGCTATGCCGAACACGCCTCAGACGGCTCGGTTCTGGGAATACGGGATAACTGTTACCAAAAACGTTTATGCCGGCAAGGACCCCGACGAAGAGCTTAAGGATTATGTCGATTATCTGAACGGTACAGACACTCTCGATAACGAAAGCAATATCACCGACAGCCTAGACAGCAGCACCGAATAATTTTATTTTAACGGAAGGATATAACCTATATTATGCCAAATGCCGAAAAAAGCATATCACTTGAAAATGCAACAGATGTCGGCGCGGGACTTACCTCGAAAGAGGTAAGCGACCGCATCGCACAGGGAAAAGTAAACGGAGATTTCAATATACCAAGCAAATCGGTAAAGCAGATATTCAAGGATAACTGCCTTACATTCTTCAACCTTATCAACATAATACTGGCGGCTTTTGTCGTTGCGGTAGGCTCGTTCAAGAACTGCCTGTTCTTAGGCGTTATCATATGCAACACGGCAATAGGTATATTCCAGGAAATACGCTCAAAAAGAGCCATCGACAAGCTGGCTCTTATTTCTGCGCCTAAAGCGGATGTGCTGAGAAACGGCGAAATACAGACTATAGCCGTAAAGGATATTGTTCTTGACGATATAATGATTTTGTCGGCAGGCAGACAGGTCTGCTCGGACTGCATAGCGGTAGAGGGCGACTGCGAGGTAAACGAGAGCCTTGTAACAGGCGAAAGCGACCCTATCGTAAAGCACAAGGGCGATGAGATATTGTCCGGCTCGTTTCTGATAAGCGGAAATGCAAAGGCGCAGGTTATCCGCATAGGCGCAGACAATTATGCCAATAAGATAACAAGCGGCGCAAAATATATCAAGAAGAATAACTCAAAGATGCTCGCAAGCATAAACTATATACTGAAGATGATTTCCGTATGTATTATACCGATGATACTTCTGATGTTCGGCAAGGAAATGCTTCTTGCACACAGCACGTTCACCGATGCCGTTGTAAATACGGTGTCGGCTATAATCGGCATGATACCCGAGGGTCTTGTGCTTATGGCAAGTATGGTGCTTGCGGTAAGCGTTATCAGACTTGCAACGAACAAAACACTTGCGCAGGATTTGTACTGCGTGGAAACCCTTGCAAGAGTTGACGTTCTCTGCCTTGATAAAACAGGTACGATAACCGAGGGCAGAATGGAGGTATCCGACGTTATCTCTCTTGACGGCAACGATCACGAAAAAGCTCTTTGCGAGATGATATATGCGCTTGGCGATAATAACCCCACTGCGCTTGCCGTAATGGACAGATACAAAAAAGACGGTTTCCTGCCCGAAAGAGAATGGTCGGCAAAGACGGCGATACATTTCTCAAGTGCGAAAAAGTGGAGCCTAGCGGCTTTTGAGGATAAAGGAACATATATTCTCGGTGCGGCTGAATTTATTCTGGGCGATGCTATGACAGATGCTTTGAGAGAACAGATAAAGACGCTGTCGGAGGGCGGATACAGAGTTGTGCTGTTTGCACACAGCGACAATATGCCTCCCGAAGTTGAGGGCGGCGCATTGCCCGAAAATATAACTCCTGTGGCGCTTGTAAGAATCACCGACTGCATAAGAAAAGAAGCCCCTGCAACGCTGAAATATTTTGCGGAGCAGGACGTTGACATAAGAATTATTTCGGGCGACAGCCCCGTTACCGTTTCGGGAGTAGCACAGCGTGCAGGGCTTGAGCATTATGAAAATTACGTAGACGCATCAACATTAACAACCGATGAAGAACTGTGGGAGGCGGCTGACAAATATAAGATATTCGGCCGTGTAACGCCGTATCAGAAGCTGGAGCTTGTAAAGGCGCTGAAAGCCAAAGGTCATACCGTTGCGATGACAGGCGACGGCGTAAACGATGTCCTTGCACTGAAAGAATCCGACTGCTCAATAGCTATGCAATCCGGAAGCGATGCGGCACGAAACGTATCCAACATCGTCCTTCTCGACAGCAATTTTGCTTCAATGCCGAAGATAGTAGGCGAGGGCAGACGCTCTATAAACAACATCGAGCGTTCAAGCGTGCTGTTCCTATACAAAACTGTATACTCGTTTTTAGCGGCGCTTATGTTCTGCTTTGTGCCTATGGGTTATCCCCTTCAGGCAATACAGCTTACGCAGATTAATATGTTCACAAACGGCATACCCTCGTTCTTACTTGCTATGGAGCCTAACTTCAAACGTGTAAAGGGCGAATTTATAGAAAACGTTCTGCCGAGATCCATAATGCACGGACTGCTGATAACGTTCAATTTTGTCGGAATAGTGCTTATGCGCTATATTTCGAGCTGGATGGACATAATTCCCAGAGAAACCTTCGATTACAGCATCGAAACAATGTCAACCATATGCATAGGTTTTGCGGCGTTCGTGATACTGTTCAAGGTATGTATGCCCTTCAAGCCGTGGAAAATAGGTCTGTTTGTTTTCCTGATAGGCGGATTTACGGCTGATATATTCATATTGCGTGATTTCCTGCTCGACCTTAAGCCTATGTGCTTTGAAATGGTAGTTATGACAGGAATCCTTATGGGCGCAACTGTTCTTATAGAGGCTCTGTCCTCGTTCTTTGAACGGCATATAACCGATAATCTGCTGGCGTTCCAGCGGTACTGGAAAGATGTGTTTATAAGAATGTCGGCAAAAAGAAAAGCCGGAAAGGAAAATAAAAATGCCTGAAACGACAGTTGAGATATTCAGCGACGGAGCGTGCAGCGGCAATCCGGGTCCCGGAGGTTACGGTGCGATTCTCCGTTGGAACGGAAAAGAAAAGGAGCTTAGCGGCGGCGAAAAGCATACCACCAATAACCGTATGGAGCTCACCGGAGTTATCGAGGCACTGACGGCACTGAAATATCCGTGCAAGGTGATACTTACCACCGACAGCAAATATGTTGTGGATTCTGTCACAAAGGGTTGGGTCAACGGCTGGAAACGCAGAGGCTGGAAAAAATCCGATAATACCCCTGCACTTAATGTCGATCTGTGGGAGCGGCTGCTTCCGCTGCTCGATACGCACGATGTGAAATTCCGCTGGATAAAAGGCCACGCAGGACACCCCGAAAATGAACGTTGCGACAGGCTCGCAGTAAAAATGCGTGATTACTACAGCGCATTATAATAAGCCGAAAAGAAGGCGTTTTTATGAAAAATGAAATCAAAGAATATAAGGAATATATAAAGCAGCAGGCGGCAGATCCTGACGTTGACAAGAAAGCACTTGCAGAGCAGCTTCTTGTAAGGATAGGCTTCTATCAGCACGAAAGGCTTATCCATCTCATAGTAACGATGAGCTTTGCGATATTCTTCCTGTTGTCGCTGATACTGGTGTCGATAAATGTTTATTTTCTTGCACTGTCGGTTCTTCTGCTTGTACTTCTTGTTCCGTACATAGCACACTATTATTTTCTTGAGAATTCAACGCAGGAGCTTTATAAAGTGTATTACTCGCTAATTTCGGGGCAATAATTCTTGCAGACGAAAAATAGTTGTAATTGTTTAAGCAAAAATCACACAAAACCGTGAATTTATTACCAAGTTTCGTTTAATCCTACAAAATTATCTTGCAAATATGGATTTTTTCGGTTTTCTGTAGTATAATTATAGCATTAATCTGCCGAATCAGTCGCATTATGTTTGTTTTTTCAGTGTAACAAGAGGGGTGAGCCGATGAAAAAAGATATATTTTCAATTCCGAACATACTGAGCTTTGTGCGAATATTGCTTATCCCGATATTTGTATGGTTATATGTCACCGCAGGCACGAGCGGAGAGTATTATCTTGCCGCCGCAGTTGTCGTAGCGTCGGGAATTACCGATTTCCTTGACGGACAGATAGCACGGCGATGCAATATGATAACCGAGTTCGGCAAATTTCTCGATCCGCTTGCCGATAAGCTGACGCAGGGAACGTTGTTCCTTTGCATAGCGATAAATTATCCGCTGATGTGGATACTGCTTGCTATATGGCTTTTGAAGGACGGCTTTATGGCAATTATGGGACTTGTGCTTTTAAAGACAAAGCAGACAAAGCTCGACGGCGCACGCTGGTACGGCAAGGTCTGCACCGCTATTATCTATGTTGCGGTACTGGCTCTGCTTTTCTTCCCCGGAGTATTCCCGGAGGGTTCGCCTGCATCATCCTTACTCATTCTTATCTGTATAGGCGTAATGCTTCTTTCCGGCATTCTTTATTCGGTAGCACTTATAAAGATGTGGCTTCACAATGAAACGATAGCCAAAGAGAACAGAATGAAGCTCAGGGAGATAGCAAAGGAAAGCACCCACGAGCATAGCAATATCAAAAGTGAATAAAAATGCGACCTGCAGGATAAAACCTGCAGGTCGTTTTTTGTTTTCAATGGTGTTGGATATGTCTTTTATGCTCTGATAATTTAATAAAAGATTACACGCTTTGCCAAGCACTGATTTTAGCTCCCTTTACACAAGGGAGCTAAATTGTGATACTTCTGTTTTTTATATCTATACAACATTCTCAATTTCGTTTTCTACTATGTTGAAGCGCTTGAACTCCGGTATGGATTCATCAAAACTTTTTATCAATATGCTTTCGTCGCCCGAAAGACTGTACATTGCCATTATTCCCGAGGGATAAAGCACTTTGTCGAGCTTGCCCGTTCTCAGTTTATCATATCCGTTATAAAGCGGGATATCGTTCTTGCGGCTGAGGTAATCGATCATAGCAAGCAGGTAAAGACATTCGGCGTACCACTTGCGTTCGTACAGCTTGCTTACCTCGTCACTGCACAGCATATCACGGATAAAGGAAAGCTCGCCCTTGTCTTTTACAAGGTGGCAGATGTTGCTTTTGAATATTTCAAACGAGCTTCTTTCCATGTGGTTTTCCTCCGTTTCGCTGTTTTTCTGATTTTAGCACAGTATTTTTATGCTGTCAAGAAGACTTTTTCCAATCATAGCAATTACAGGCTTATGAAAATGCCGTTTATTATTTCGTTGCGTTGAATTATGCTGTTTTTTATGTTATTATAAGGTAGACGGTTTTTATGCGGTCAATTGACGTTATAGATTCAATTAATGTCGGAATTTTTTCTGTGTACTATAACAATACAATGATAACGTCAACGCCGAATTTAAATATTTGAACATAACGGATTGGCGAAAAATGACAGAAATTTCGGAGAAATTAAAATGACTGAATTAAGTATTAAAGATTATATTCGCAACGGGCTTTTCTTTGAAGCGCAAAGCGTGGCGTTGGATTTTGTTTCATTTCTTGAAGAAAAAGGCGTAGACTTTTACAAGGACAACTGCGATTGTTGGAAAGATAAAATCTACTATCAGTGTAAATTCAACAATTGTTGTGTATGCTTTATTTCAATCAAAGACCCCGATGAGCCGCAAGATCTATGGACTGTATGGTCTGATGATATAAAATCGGAATGGCTTGATAAATGTGATGTTGATGATGAAATAAAAAAGCTTGCGTGGAAGTATGTAGATAACTGCGGTCATTGCGGCTCATGCAAAGGCGGACGTCGTAAAGTCATTTTCGGACGGGAGTTTGAAGCTGTCTGCGGTTGTACATTCAGGGTCGATAATCCGACTATTGAAGATCTACCGTTTCTGAAGGAAATAATCAGGCTGTGCATAATAAACTTTGAAAAGGAAACAAAACAGTGAATATCAGAACTTTGAACACAGGCGAATTAAATCTGCTGTTTCAGCTCTTTGACTACAACGATCCCGATGAAATGATAGCTGAAAATACAGTAGATATTAACGAGAGAAAAATCGATATATTCGGCTTGTTCCAAGAGGACAGACTGATAGGAGAGGTACGCGCCGCTTATGTCCATAACGATGAAAGGCATGCCGTAAGAAATAAGCGTGTTTATCTCTTTGCTTTCCGTATTCATAAGGATTTTCAAGGCAGGGGATACGGACAATTTTTGTTGAATGAGGTAATTTCCACGCTTTCGCAAAAAGGTTATTCTGAATTTACGATCGGCGTTGAAGATGATAATGAAACGGCTGTACACATATATTCAAAGTTTGGATTTACGCAGTTGATCGGTAAAATCAGCGAGGAATATCAGGCGGATAGTTATGAATATGGGTTGTATCTGAGAGCGTGAGGAGTAAATATGCTCCGATTTACGGACAGATCTGATATTATTGAAAACGACAGGCTCTTTTCCAGACATGAGATGTTCGGAAAGGAGCTTTTATATTTTGAATAAGTCACTTAAAATTTACCCAATGTGAACAAATCTTTGTTGAGTTTTGATATATACAAATTTCTCTTTCGGGTATAAAATATAAAGGTTGCTGTTTGTCCGCAGGACAAATGAACAGAAAGAGGGAGAGAAATGATAAAGCGTTATTTCAAACGTTTAAAGACAGAATTCAAAGGCTATAATGCAGGAAAATTCGGAAAAGATGTGCTTGCCGGTATCACAGTAGCGGCTGTGGCACTTCCGCTTGCGCTTGCATTCGGTATATCGAGCGGTGCGACTGCCGCCGCAGGACTTATCACGGCACTTATCGCAGGCGTTGTAATAGGTCTGCTTTCTGGTGCTTCGTATCAGATCTCAGGACCTACGGGTGCTATGGCGGCTATCCTTTGCTCACTTGTGGCTACATATCAGATACAGGGTGTGTTCATTGCCTGCTTTATGTCGGGTGCTATACTTCTGCTGTGCGGAATATTCAAGCTCGGCGGACTGGTACAGTTTATACCCACACCTGTTATCACAGGCTTTACATCGGGTATAGCAATAATCATTGCATTCGGTCAGATAAACAACCTTACGGGACTTAAGTGCGAGGGTGCTTCTACTATAGATAAGATAGTAAGCTACTTCAACACGCCTCAGACACTGAATTTCGAGGCAATAGCAATCGGCGTATGTGTTATAGTGTTTATGCTTATATACCCCAAAAAGCTCAATGCTATCATTCCGTCGTCGCTTATGTCTATTATAATAGCAACGGCGCTGAACTTCATATTCAATTTCAATGTCGGCATTGTAGGCGAGATACCGCAGACGCTTTTACTTAATGACCGACTTGATATTACGGCGATAGATTTTGACACGGTCAAGAATCTTATATTCCCTGCAATAAGTATTGCGGCACTCGGACTTATCGAGAGCCTTTTGTGCGGAGCGAGCGCAGGCAGAATGAAGAATGAGAAGCTCGACAGCGATCAGGAGCTTGTAGCACAGGGCATAGGCAATATGCTGATACCCTTTTTCGGCGGTGTGCCTGCGACAGCGGCAATCGCAAGAACGAGCGTTGCCATAAAGAGCGGCGCACAGACAAGAATAGCCGGTGTAATACATTCACTGGTGCTTTTAGCGTCAATGTTCCTGCTCGGCGGCGTAATGTCAAAGATACCTATGGCGGCGCTTGCAGGTGTGCTTATCGTAACTGCGTGGAGAATGAACGAGTTTGCGGTAATAAAGGACATTTTCGGCAGAAAGATAAAGACCGCAATGTTCCAGTATCTTATCACAATGGCGGCAACGGTTATATTCGACCTCACTGTCGCAATTATAATCGGTATACTTTTCTCGGTCATCATGTTCGTGCTTAAGGTTTCGGATATGACGGTAAACGTTGCGGATGTTGACCCTGCTAAGATAGATATAGCCGACAAGGACGGAAAGCTTGGCGGTACAAAGGTCGTATATGTCACAGGTCCGCTTTACTTCGGAACATCAAACAAGCTGTCGGAGAAGCTGTCACATCTTGAGGTCGATGACGGCGGAAAGCTGATATTCTCAATGCGTGGCGTGCCTATAGCGGATATTTCCGGTGTACAGGCTATGAAGGAGCTTTGCGACAGCCTTTCCGCAAGGAAGATAGAAATATACTTCTCGTGCGTACAGCCTGCCGTTGACGAAATGTTCCACCGTTGCGGACTTATAGAAACCTACGGCGAGGAGCGTTTCTTCTGGAGTACCGATAAGGCGATGAAATTCATAGCAGGCGAAACCGCAAACGTCTGCCCCGTCTGCTCCGCAAACACATCAAATACAGCCGTAACCGCAGAAACGGCAAGCGTATAAATCTAAAAAATCAGCCCGCAGGAAGATAAAACTCCTGCGGGCTGTTGCTGTATGCTAATCGTCTTTGTCAAAGCCCTGTGACATTACAATATAGCTGATAAATACTAAACCGAATATAGAAAGTGCTATCAGAAGTTGATCTTTGATATTGCAGATTATCAGAATAAAACCGACAATAAGAATAATCAATCCTAAAACAAGCCAGAAGGTTGTTATTGCATTCTTGCGGGCACTGTTAGTGTCCTGATAGATGTCATAGCGACGATGAATTCTCCTGTTGCGATTTCTTACAGAGGGCATTTCATCCTCCTCGTTCATCATATCTTCAAAAAGCTCGAAGGTGAAAAAATCATCAAAGGCATCGTGCTTACCGTTTCCGTTCCAGTCAAACATAATATCGCTCCTTTCACAAGGACTTTGTTTATGTTGTTATTGTAGCATAGACAGTGTACAATAAAAAGGACAAATATCTTAAAATCAGAATAACGCTGTGTATTTGTTGCTGACAATTTCAAATAAAACGAGTATAATATTAATGATATTTTTGTAAGGGTGGCGTTGCTGACGTTGCCCTTATTTTATTAAGTAAATTTATAATTTTGTGCGTTCTCCTCGCAAGGCTGACAGCAAAAAACAAGCACCGCAATCAAATAGGCTTACTGTGACTTTCAGTATGTTAAATTACATTCAATACGGCAAATAGGACGAATCATCTCCCATAGCATCAAAGTGTCGCCTGTAACGGCGAGGGATAGTGAGGTCTGAGAAATATCCTATATCAGACAGAACGTGCGAAATAGCCGTAAATCCATCGTTATAGAAGCGTGTTATACGTTTCTTCCTGTCGGTAATTCCGCAGTAGTCATGCGGGCATACGAATGTCCATTCGGCAGAGCGGTCGTCAACTATTACTCTGAAATATTTATCAATGTCATTCTGGCTTATGCCGAAGTTTGCAAGCAGTATATGATGCTCAAAGCTGTCGTCAAGCCGTGACATAAGTACAGTTTCACCGTCAAAGGATATTGCAAATATCAACGGTTCTTTTTTAGCAATATATTCATTTACCGTTTTTTCGTCCGGGTATTTACGATATGTCATAAATTCACCTGATTTCCGTATTTAAAAGCTGATTCCGAATCTTATATATTAATTATAGCATTTCCGTCAGAAAATTGCAAATCCTGCCTTGGTGCGTTCTCCTCGCAAGGCTGACAGCAAAAAAACAAGCACCGCAATCAAATACGGTTGATTGCGATGCAGTTTTTTGGCACGCCTGATGCGATTCGAACGCACGACACATAGCGTCGGAGGCTATTGCTCTATCCAGCTGAGCTACAGGCGTAAATATAAAGGGCTGACGTAAATCAGCCCTATTATTATAACACGATTTTAATGTTTCGTCAACATTATGAAAGAGAAATCACTTTAAAAGCGATTCGGTAGCCGCAATCTTTACTGCAACGCAGAATACCTCCATAGCCTTTGCAAGCTCTGCCTCGGTAGGATATGTCGGAGCGATACGGATATTGTTGTCGTGAGGATCCTTGCCGTAAGGATAAGTTGCACCTGCGCCCGTCAGAACAACTCCCGCCTGCTTGCAAAGCTCAACAGTACGCTTTGCTGTGCCGTCAAGACCGTTAAACGAGATGAAATAACCGCCGTTGGGCTTGTGCCAAGAGCCGAAGCCTGTAGGAGCAATCTCCTTGTCGAGCATATCAAGAACAATCCTGAACTTAGGCTCGATTATAGCTCTGTGCTTCTTCATATGCTCCTTTATTCCGTCAAAATCCTTGAAGAAACGAGCGTGTCTTAACTGGTTGAGCTTATCATAGCCGATAGTCTGGAACGTCATCTGGCTCTTGATAAACTTGATGTTTTCCGCACTCGCACCAATGAATGCAAGACCGCCGCCGGGGAATGAAATCTTCGATGTGGACGCAAACATAAATACCATATCCTGCTTGCCTGTCTTTTTAGCTTCTTCAAGAAGGTTCAGCAGAGTGTCGGGAGTATCTGTAAGGTGATGAACGCAGTAAGCGTTATCCCAGAATATTCTGAAATCCTTTGCTTTAGGCGAAAGGTTAGCAAAACGCTTTACCGTTTCGTCCGAGCAGGTGATGCCTTCGGGGTTGCTGTACATAGGTACGCACCAAATACCCTTGATAAGCTCATCTTCGCTTACCAGCTTTTCAACAACGTCCATATCGGGACCGTCGGGAGTATAAGGTACTGTAATCATCTCAATGCCGAGGCTCTGGCAGATAGCAAAATGTCTGTCGTAACCGGGAGCGGGGCAGAGGAACTTTACCTTCTCGTTCTTTCCCCAGGGCTTGTCGCCGCCGAGAACGCCGAGCAGCATCGCTCTTGCCATTGTATCGTACATAAGCTGAAGGCTTGAGTTACCGCCGATGATTATTTCATCGTGAGCAACACCGAGCATAGGCATACAAAGTCTTTTTGCTTCTTCTATACCGTCAAGCACACCGTAGTTACGGCAGTCAACTCCGGTTTCCGACATATAATCACCGTCAAGACAATGCGTCAGCATATCAAGTGATAAATCAAGCTGTGCGGGAGAGGGCTTGCCTCTTGACATATCCAGCTTCAGACCCTGCTTGCAAAGCTCGTCATACTGCTTTTTAGCTTCTTCATTCAGCTTTATCAGTTCATTCTTTTCCATTATCGCAAACTCCTTATAATAAAGAATTTTAACGCAGTTTTTCACTGCACCCATGCTTTAATTATAATGCAAATGAAGCTGTTTTGCAAGCGTTTTTTCGTTTTCTTGCAAAGAATTATGCAATTTCGTCAAAAAAACGTTGCACAGTAACATAATTATGGCGATTAGCAACTATAAAATATCCATTAAATGTTTAATCTGTGCAACTCTTAATTTTAATTTTTGCATTAACCTGCAAAGGCAGCTGTCACAACGCCGTTGTTGTTAGTGAATGTAATGTCGGCGCTCACCGTTTGCTCGTCAAGCCCCGATAGATTCAGCGGAACACTGCAGCGTACATTATATGTCCATTCAAAAGTAAGCGTAGTGCTTGTCTTGCCGTCAAGAAAAGCAAGGCTCATATCAAAATCTGTGCTGTCGCTTAGAAGAGCGGTTGCGGATAACGCATCGTCATATATTACGGGAAGAGTAACATTCTGACGTGTAAGCTCAGTAGGCATTATGTTCCGCAGGGATATTATCTTTGAGTTTCCGTCCGTATATATATTAAGCGTAAGGTCGGCACAGTAGAAGCCTACCTGCTTCTGATTATCGAGCGGTATATCCTCCGCATATCCCTGCACGGCAAAATAACCCGTTCCGTAGTCCGATAAGGCTATATTGAAGGTGGGATGGAACACCGGCGTTCCCTTTGCAAGAATTGCGTCATAAGCCGTCAATGCGCCCTCAACGCCGTCCTGCACATCAAGCAGGGCAGTGTCGACCTCTGCCTTGTCAAGCCCCGAATAATAGCTTGCCGAAACGGCAAAGTTTGAGCCGTCACTTATAATTTCCCTGCTGCTGCCGGCGTACACGGGAGTTGTGCGTGTAAGCAGCATATACAGCAAAAGCCCTATTCCTGCGGTAACAAGCACAAGCAGGATAACAAGTACGATTTTTTTCATTCATTTCCCTTTCAGAATTGTTTTATATGCAGTAAAGATTCATATCCCACGCAGGAATATACGGGTGCTGTCTTAAATACAGCTTGTATGACGGATTCAGCTCCGTTACCTTTATAGGCAGGGCAAACATATCCTCCGTGCGATGATAGAGTGAAACGAGCAGCTTCGGCTTGTCACGCTTTATTACCGTCTTACTGCCGTCAAGAGCCTCGCTCTCACTGCCCTCAACATCATATTTTATATAGGTTATACGCTCGTCCTTTACAAAGCTGTCAAGGCTTCGCATTTCTATTTCCTTTATCCGTGACGGATTGACAGGCTTTCCCTTTTCGTAGGGGATAAGCGATGAATTCCTTCCGCCCTTTGATATGAACTCGCAGACCGTATCACAGCTCCACGCACCCGCATTTACCGTTCTGAAGTCATAGGGACTCAGCTTGTAGTGTATGCGTTTCATCTTTGCGTAATTCTTCCCGTCAGGTTCCATCGCAAAGATTTTGTTGAACTGTCCGCCCGTCACTTCCAGAAACTCGGTTATCGTGTCGCCGTTGTAAGCGCCGAGATCCGCATAGGTTTCGTTGCCGCCGAGGTCAAGAATTTCATATCCTTCCGCTTTATCCGTCTGATTGCGTAAAAGCGGGTGTATTCTTCCAGTTATACGATATTCAAGCCAGCCGTCGAAAACCTGTTTTGATTTCTCGTCCGCAAGCATCGAGTAAACTCTTTCAAGCTCGGCTCTGTGCTCCTCGGCATATTCTTTTGTGAATAATCCTCCGCCTATTACCGGAACATCGGGAGCGTATAATTCGTGCCTGTCAGAAATGGCGATGATCCGCTGTATCACCTCGTCAATATGAGTGCCGAAAGCAACGAGTATGATACAGTCACCGAACTGCCGTTCAATATCGGACAGCTTTTTCACCTCAAAGCCCGCAAAGCTGTGACCTCTCACGAAGTCGTCGCTCGCCATGAATCCCGATATTTTTATATTCTTCAAGGAGCATACATCGAGTATTTTCTGTGCGCCGTCACCCATACCGTATATTATTATCGGCTTTGAGGTTTCAGCCAGATGATCCCACAGAGAAACTGCGCCTGTTATATCGTACATTTGAACATTCCTTTTCCGTGATTATTCGACCGTTACCGATTTTGCAAGGTTTCTCGGATGGTCAACATCAAAGTTTTTGAGCGCCGCAGTATAATATGCGATAAGCTGTAACGGTACTACAGCGACAAGCGGCATAAGAAGATCTCTTGCAAGAGGGAGCATAACAGGATAATCAACATCGTTCCCGTCAAACTTCATATCCTCACCGCATACCATTACAACAGTAGCGCCTCTTGTCTTTACTTCCTTTATATTGCTCATCGTTTTTTCGTAAAGATCGTGCTGTGTGGCAACTGCGATGACCGGCATACCGTCTTCGATAAGGGAGATAGTGCCGTGCTTCAGCTCGCCTGCGGCATAGCTTTCCGAGTGGATATAGGAAATTTCCTTCAGCTTAAGACTGCCCTCCATACTGAGCGCATAGTCAAGACCTCTGCCTATATACAGCAGGCTGTCTGCGCTTATCAGCTTGGACGCTACCTTCTGGTACTGTGTCTGATCGTCAACGCATTTCTGTACCTTTGAGGGAATCTGTGAAAGCTCCGATATAAGCTGTCTGCACTGTTCTTCGTCAATTGCATTTCTTGCATACGCAACACGGAAAGCAAGCAGATACATAAACGCCGCCTGTACCATATATGCCTTTGTGGAGCATACCGATATTTCAGGTCCCGCAAGGGTATACATTACCATCTTTGCTTCTCTTGCTATTGATGAGCCTACCACGTTTACTATCGCAAGCGTGTCTGCGCCTATTGAATTTGCCAGCTTCAGAGCGGCAAGCGTATCTGCGGTTTCGCCAGACTGCGAGATAATAACAACAAGATCGTCCGGCGCAAGCAGAGGATCACGGTAGCGGAATTCCGAAGCAATATCCACAACAACGGGAGTGCGTGCCAGCTTTTCTATAACGTATTTTCCTACCATGCCTGCGTGCATTGCAGAGCCACAGCCTACTATATAGATATGGTGATAGCTCCTCAGCTTTTCATCGGTAAGACCGCATTCTGAAAAGTCGGGTAAGCCGTTCTTGATACGGGGATTTATCGTCTTTTTGAGTGCGTCGGGCTGTTCGCATATCTCCTTGAGCATAAAATGAGCATATCCGCCCTTTTCAGCCGCCGAAACATCCCAGGTAGCAACCTGTAATTCCTTTTCTATGACATTCTTGTGCATATCATAGAACGTAACGCCGTCGGCTGTTATATCTGCAACTTCTCCCGGCTCAAGCAGATAGTATTCTCTTGTGTATTCGATTATAGCGGTAACATCGGACGCAATAAACATTTCGCCATTTCCCTTGCCGACTATCAGAGGGCTTTCTTTTCTTGCCGCAAATATGCGGTTCTTATGTTCCCTGAACATTATGCCGAGCGAATATGCGCCCTCTATATCGGCAATCGTCCTGATTATTGTATCTATAGGGTCGCCGTCATAGTTGTAGTCGAGCAGCTTTGCCACAGCCTCCGTGTCGGTCTGGCTCTCAAAGCCGTATCCCTTCGATATGAGAAATTCCTTCAGCTTGCGGTAGTTTTCGATTATACCGTTATGAACGATTGATACTCTGCCGTTTCCTATCGGGTGAGAGTTAATGTCGCTCGGCTCGCCGTGCGTTGCCCAGCGTGTATGACCTATACCTGCCGTAGCTGTGAAATGAGGCTCGTTTTCGAGCTTTTTGATAAGCCCTTCCTTGAGCTTGCCCTTTGCCTTGACGGTTTTTATTCTGTCGCCCTCAAACACGGCTATACCTGCCGAGTCATAACCCCTGTATTCCAGCTTTGTAAGTGAGTTTACAAGTATTGCGGTGCATTCTTTTGCGCCTACATATCCTACTATTCCACACATGATCTTGTTCCGCCTTTCTTTAACCGGATGAGCAGCCATACTGCTCTGTAATAGTAATAATCATATTCTGTTTGTTATTCATTAAGTACATTTATCTGTAAGCCGACAGTCTGTGTGACGGCTTATATAAAAACAGTATATCACATTAAGCTCCAAAAGGCAATATATTTTGTGTTGACTTGAGTTATCAACTGTGTTAAAATGGTGTTGTAAATCACATTTAATGTGATGAAATAATTTACGGAAAATACAGTTATCCGTCATTAAGGAGGAAAATTATGGAGTTAGGATCACAGAACGTGCAAGAGCTGACAGGCTACATTGAAGAAATGTTTTCGGAATATATGACATTTCCGACAATTTTATTCATAGTTGCCATTGTGGTGGCTTTATCGTCAATAGCTTGCTTTATTCTTGCGCCGTTTTACATAAAAGGAAAGGCAAGAGGAGCAAAAACAGCCGCACAGGTGATTTCTGTCATTGATTTTATCATCGGCATATTACTCATTTTGGCATTCATTATCATTACATTGTTGTTTAATATAGCGTCGGACGGTTTCTTTGATTCGGCTGACGAATTTTTGAAAGCAGTGCTCGGATTTTTGATAGCTCCTACGAGATTCGGTATGTCGCCCTTGTCGGTTTTCGGCTCAGAGGTAGGTATCGGCACGCCCATATTGTTTTATGCCTTGTATTTTGTTACGGCAGGCTTGCTCGGACTGGCGGCATTTATCGTAAGCTGTATAGCAAGAGGAAAATTCAACGCCGCAAACGGTCTTATAAGAGGCGCAGCCGCACCTGCGGGAGCACCTCAGTACAACCCTTATCAGCCTTACGGTCAGCAGAATATTCCGCAGGGCTACCCTCAGCAGTACGGACAGAATATTCCGCAGGGTTATCCCCAGCAGTACGGACAGAATATTCCGCAGGGTTATCCTCAGCAGTATCAGCAGAATGTTCCGCAGGGTTATCCTCAGCAGTATCAGCAGAATGTTCCGCAGGGCTATCCCCAGCAGTATCAGCAGCCCGTTCCGCAGGGCTACCCCCAGCAGTATCAGCAGCCCGTTTTGCAGGAAGTGCCGCAGAATATACCGCAGGACAACGCACAGTATCAGCCTGTTTCACAGGAAGTACCGCAGGACAACGCACAGTATCAGCCTGTTTCACAGGAAGTACCGCAGGACAATGAACAGTATCAGCCTGTTTCACAGGAAGTACCGCAGGACAATGAACAGTATCAGCCTGTTTCACAGGAAGTACCGCAGGACAATGCACAGTATCAGCCTGTTTCACAGGAAGTACCGCAGGACAATGCACAGTATCAGCCTGTTGCACAGGAAGTACCGCAGGATAACGCACAATATCAGCCTGTTCAGCAGGATATACCGCAGGATAACGCACAATATCAGCCTGTTCAGCAGGATGTGCCGCAGGCGGATACAAACACAGAAGTTCCTGTTCAGGCGGCTGTGGCACAAGCAGCTCCCGTACAGCAGGCTTCGCCGGCATTCTGTGGCAATTGTGGCACTCCGGTAACTCCGGGTGCGTCATTCTGCCGGAATTGCGGCAATAAACTCAATTGACAATCGTTTAACGGGCTGCTTCAGGCAGCCCGTTAACTTTTTACATTTCATCCGTAACACCTATGATAATTTTTGTTGTTTTTAACAATAGAAAGATATGCGGCAATGTGCTACAATTACTATCGGTGATGTTATGAAAAAGAAAATCAGAGTCTGCGAAAATTCTATGGTGCTTGTATACATTCTCGCAATGTCCGGAGGATTTATGGACGCATACTCCTATATGTGCAGGGGAGAGGTATTCGCTAATGCCCAGACGGGAAATATTCTTCTTATGGCGGTGAATCTGGCAAAAGGCAATTTTGTTGTCGCACTCAGATATTTTGCTCCTGTAATGGCATTTATAGCAGGCGTTGTGCTTGCACAGACGGTGCATCATATCTTCAAGGGCAGAGCACTCCACAGACGGCAGATAGTTATTCTGTTCGAGGCGGCGGCACTCTTTGCGGCGGCATTTATACCGTATGAGCTTAATATCCTTTGCAACTGCATTATTTCTCTTGCCTGCGGCGCACAGGTAGAGGCATTCAGAAAGATAAGCATAAGAGGCGCATATCCGCAGAGCTACGCCTGTGCCACCACAATGTGTATAGGCAATATGAGAACAGCGGCTTCATCTATATGCGAATATGTCGCTCATAAAAACAGGGACGATCTGAGAAAAGGCTTGCTTCTTTTCAGCATAAACGCAATGTTCGCCATCGGCGCTATCGCAGGCGATCTGTGCGTGACAGCAATAAATCAGTGGGCTGTGATGATATGCGCCGTGTTTATGACTATGGCGTTTATAATTATAACAATGGAAGAAAAGGAAGAAGAAAAAGATGCCGTGTAAAACAGGCATATATAACTTAAGGCACCGCATAAGCGGTGCCTTCGTTGTTATTATTGACTTGTTTATCCTCAGTTCTTCTGCATTAAAGCTCTGTAAGGCTCAAGGAATGATTCTACTGTACCATAGTATGTATCACGAAGATTTGTGTAGGATTCGCCGAGCTTGAACGGTCCGCCGAGTACACAGCCTTTGCCTTCGCTGTCGCCCTGCTGGAGCATATTTGTAAGGTCGGTTGAGAATCCGAAGCAATCATCAAAGAGGAATGTGAATTTGTCGCTTGTTGTGTCCTTCAGATCGGAATAGATCTGGTACAGATCTTCAGACATTGCCGAGTGATTTTTTCTCTCTCTGCGTGCTGCACCACAGCTGGGGCATTTTTCTATAGTCTTGTCTGCAGTAGAAACGCCGCATTCGGGGCATTTGGGATAATAAAGATGCTCAGCCGTCATTTCAGCCTTTGACTTAGCAATCAGCTCAGGGTCGATTTCATTAAGACGACAGATTTCCATATACTTGAGAGCAGCCTTTATGTTCTTTGCACCTGCGGGAACGAGATAACCGAATGTATCGGTGTTGGTGTAGTATTTATCAGCCTTGTCATCTCTGGGTATCGGAACGAATCTTATATCCTGATCCTTAGCTGCAGCCTGTGCCGTTGTCCAGCCCCAGTCAAGACCGAACTCTGCGAACAGCGTCTTTGTATCGGTAAGACAAGTGTCGGGATTTGAGTATTCGGAGTTTACCATACCCTGATTTGCAAGGTCGGCAAGGAAGTCCTGGCATCTCTGGACGTCAGCGTTCTTCATGTTGTTGATGATCTGCTTGTTCGGACCGTCAACATCTATAAGCGTTGTGCCTGTAGAAACTATGAAGGGCATTGCAACGAAGCCTGTGGGCATTACACCGTAGTAATCATCGCCGATGTTGCACCATTCGGTCATTATATCCTTCCATGCCGTCCATGTCCACTTGCCTTCCTTATAAAGCTCCAGCGGGTCTGTTTTGATACCTTCATCGTCAAGAGCAGTCTGGTTGTATATAAGTACAACGCCGGGATTTACACGGTAGGGAAGGTAATAGTGCTTTCCGCCGTAGTTGAAGTTTTCAATCATATCCTTCATACCCGACCATGTATCGCTGTCAAAGTCAACATAAGCATCAAGTGAAGTATAAAGGTTGTTTGCTACACCGTGAGGGTATGACTGCCACTCATAGCGTACCATATCGGGAGAGTCGGAAGAAGCAACAAGCTGTGCGAGCTTTGTAAAGTATTCCGTTGAGCTTGTCGAAATTGTCTCTACCTTATAACCTGCGTCGTTGAACTTGTCAACGATTTCCTTGTCGTCTGTGTTAAGATCATAGTAACCGAGCCACTTGAGTGTGTCACCGTTTGAGGGTGCTTCTACAATGTTGCCGCCGTTTCCGTCAGTAGAAGAATTATCACCGCTGTTGCTGTTTTCGGTCGTGCTTGAATTGCCCTGCGATGTGCCGGCATCGCTTGCAGAACCGCTTGTGGTCGTTGAACCGTTGCAGGCTGAGAGCATTGATGTTGCCATAGCCGCTGTGATTGCACAAGCGAGAATTCTCTTTGAGAGTTTCATTTCAGTCCTCCTTAATGTTACTCTTGCGTGTATACGTTTACACCAAGATGATTATAATTATATTATAACCGAAAAGTGAATAAATTTCAATTCACTATTTCCACAGTTTGTTAGTTTAAATTTCAGCTATTTTGCACAAAAGTGCAGAGCATAATATGTGAAAATTTAATCAAATATATGTAAATTTAAGTCATAACATTAAGGAAATTTAAGTAAACAGCTTCGCACGGCAAATCGCATCCGCCGTAAACGGCTCTGTATTGCCAAAAATCCGTATCCTACGGTTTGCTTTGTCCGTACTGCCTACAGCGAGAAGCCGTCTGCGGCATTACCTCACATCACAGCTTGAAAAAAGCACAGAATATCACGTTATTTGTTAAGATAAGACGATAATTCCTTTGTCAAGGCACGCTTTGAGCAGCAACCGTTTTGTTTCGCCGTTGCTTTCAAAATAAACCGTGCCGATTCCCGCTTTGTCGATATTCTTTATTACACCATTGCCGAAAGAGCTGTGATATATCCTGTCGCCAGCCTTGAGCCTTATATTCTCTGTCTTTTTCGGTATCGGCTTTTCGGCGGTAACATTGAGCTTTTCAAGCTCCTCACTCTTTATATATGTTACCGTGCGGTCACGGTCCGTTAGCATTTCGGCAAGCGTTTTAAGCTCTGTCTTACCGCTTGTGTAGCGTATGCACAGCTTTTCCGCACAGCAGGCGATGATAATGCCTCTGCCGTTTTTGCTGTCGCAGTAAACACGTCCGAGCATATCTCTTGCAAACAGAGAAAAGAATATATCGTTGCTGTCCGTGTATTCTATCGGCAGATTTTTATCTATCTCGTCAAGGAATTCCGAGCTTTCGCCCTTGCACGAAAACAGATACAGCTCTTTTTTGGCTCTTGTCACAGCAACATAGAACAGTCTCCGTTCCTCCTCGTACTGCTTTATATCCTCCTTATCGTTCAGCTTGTCCTTAGTGATGCACGGCAGTACATTGTCTATTACATCGAGCAGATAAACGCAGTCGTACTCAAGCCCCTTGCTTGAATGCACGGTAGACAGCGTGAATTTGCTGTCAGGATCGTCCTTATGCTCCGCCATAATCCCGCTCAGCTCAGAAAGCCTGTCTATAAGCTCCGCACTGCTGTTTACGTTTCTCGCAAGCATACGGAGAATATCATATTTATTTTCGTCAAGCCCGTTCTTGTGGGCATAATCAGCATACTGCATTCCGTGCAGGATGATGCTCAGCACTTCAGTGGCACTGCTGTTTTGCGCCTGCCGCATCAGTTGAGCCGTCTGTTTTATATTCCGCTTTGAATTTACGCTGATTTGCGTACCTGTATCAATGCCGAGCAGTGCGTCGGTTATCGGGATATGCCTCTGAGAGCTTATTTTGCAAGCCGCCTCTGCGGTCTGCTTTGTTATATAAAGCCCTATTTTATAGTATATCGCCATAAAGCTGTCAATGTCATACGGGTTATTGATGAATCTTATTATTTCCGTGATGTCAAGCACAGGCCTGCTTGTGAAAAAGGTCTTTTCGCCGCCCTTCAGCCTGTATGGAATGTTGTTCCTTTCCAGCATATCGACAAGAACAACCGCACTGTCGTTGTTTCTGAAAAGCGCCGCTGTCTGCTGTTCGTTTCTTGCGGCAATACCGCACAGGAAGTCATATTGAACGTTTCTGCGTTCACAGCGTACAATTCGGACGGGGATACCTGATTTGTTCACAGCACGGATAGTCTTTTCACGTCTGAAACGATTGCACTTTACGAATGAATCCGCCACCCCGATAATTTCTGGAGTAGAGCGGAAATTCTGTTCCATGAACAGTATCTGTGCGTTTTTATACGTCTTTTCGAAGTCGATGAGCGCCTCAGGGTACGCTCCTCTGAAAGCGTAGATGCTCTGATCCTCATCGCCCACCATAAATATATTACCGCTTTTTACGGCAAGCAGACGAATAATCTCGTGCTGTATCTTAGAGGTATCCTGCGCCTCGTCAACGCAGATGTAGCGGAATCTTCCGTTAAAGTATGCAAGTATATCGGGATATTTCCGGAGTATGTCAAGAGCCGTCACCATCTGATCGTCATAGTCCATAAGCGAGCGTGACGACAGCGCAAGGTTGTACTCCGTGTATATTCTGAGCGTGTCATAGCCACTGCCCGAAAGCGCCTCTATCTCCTCGTCTGACAGCATCATATTCTTTGCAAATGTTATCATAGCGCCGATGTCATTTATGGTAGCAGTATCCGCAAATTCACCTGTGACAAGGCGATAAACCTCGCTTATCAGCCGTTTACGGTCGCCCTCCCTGCTCATAAGATGCGGTACGTTTTCATCCGTGTATATCGTGGAGAAATACTCGATGATCTTGGCGGACAGACCGTTTATTGTTCTTATTTCAAGACCTGCGCCGCATTCGCTTCCGAAACGGTCGACAAACCTCTTTTTCAGTTCAAGCGTAGCGGCTCTGGTATAGGTCACCGCCAGTATCTCAGAGGGGCTGATGCCACAGCAATTTATCATATATCCAAGCCTCGTTATAAGCACGGTCGTCTTTCCGCTGCCGGGTACGGCAAGCAGTAAAACCGCTCCCTGTACAGCCTTGACAGCGGTATTCTGCTGTTCGCTCATTTCAGCCATAAAGCGTTTTTCAAATTCGTTTTCGGTCATAGAAAGCCCTCCGTTTATACGGTTATTTTATCATAAATAATCTCCCCGTGCAACAATATAACGGATGGCGGGAAATGAAAAATGTGAAAATTTGCGAAAAAGGCTTTTCATAAAGCAGATTTTGTGGTATGATAAATATATATGTACATTTTGAGGTGAGAAGATGAACGCACAGGAATTATCCGCCCTTATAAAACAGGCGCAGACAGGCGATACGGAAGGTTACGCACAGCTTTACAGAGCCGTGTACAGACCTGTATATAAAATAGCGAGAATGGCAATGAAAAGCGAGGATGCCGCTGTAGAGGCGGTACGCCTGACAGTGCTTGACAGCTTTGCGGCACTGCCTGCGGCAAGGCTTACTTCATCGCCGCAGTTCATAGAATGGCTCGTAAAAATACTCTGCACTAAGATAAGACACATCAACAAAACAGGCGGCGAGCTATGCACAAAGACAGATAGCGGCTCGGAGATAAGAAATGCGCTCAACGATCTGCCCGACATAGAGCGCCTTGTACTCAGCGTCAGCACAGTGTGCGGATGCAGTGCGGAGAAAACCGCCAAGCTGTGCGGCTATACCGAAGAAACGGTAGGAGTCTGCCTTACCAATGCAGAGGTAACACTGAAAGCACAACTGCTTTCAGAATCGAATATCTGACGGAGGAAAGAAAATAGATGGTTAGTCTGGAACAAAAGATAAAAGAATACGTTTCTTCCGTAGAGATACCCGACAGAGTAAAACCGGAAGAAATAAGGAGATTGCTCGAGGATAACGGAGATATGACCGCAGGCGTATTTCTGCGTAAGCTCAAGGAGCTTAAAATAAGCGGTTCGGATTTTCTTGAGCTTTTAGGAAACAGCAAAATCGGCAATATGGAGTTCAGAAGAATAGAGGAAAACCCTCATCTGAAGTTCGATGAGCTTTTGCAGATACTGGATAATTCCGTTCTGAGCGGCGATGATTACCGTATGATTATTGCGGTTGCCACTCAGCGCAAGGAGCTTGCAGAGCAGAGAAAGCGCCGTGAAGAAGAAACGCTTCGCCGTATGACTGAGGAACTTAGCGCAAAAAAGAACGTTCATAAAGAAGAAGAAACAGGAACAAGGCAGGAAGATACAGCCGATATATCCGAAAACACATCCGAAACCGACGCACAGGAAGCACCCGACAGTGAGAAGCTTTCAGCGGCTGAGGCACTTATTCTTCGTATGCAGAAAGAAATTGACAGCGAAGAAAATGTCGAAACTGTAGAAAATACATCGAATTATACAGATAGTAATACGGATTTGCCCGAATCTGAGCAGAAAAACGTTGAGGAAACTCCTGCCGCAGAAGCCGAAGAAGATAATGCAGAAAAGGAAAGTATTGCTAAGCAGGAAGAAAGCACCCCGACCGATAACTCCGACAGCGACAGCAAAAGCGTTACTATGGAGTTCTGCATACCGGCACCGCCTGTCGCAGAAGCTAATACTGCAGGCGAGGAAGCGGAAGATTTTGACGGCATAATATCCGATGATGAAAAGATAGGCAGTAACGCAAGGGAGATAGGCAGTGCCATAGGCGAGCTTATGGACAGCAATGCGGATTATGACGTATCCGACGATAAGGATGATTGCGTTGTCATAAAGCGCAGAAAGGGCTGTCTTATCACGTCGTTTATAGGTGCGGCAGTGCTTGTCGCAGGAGGAATTACACTGAATCAGCTCAGAGCCTGCGGAATAATTCCCGACCTCACATATGATATTCCCGGAAAAGTCGAGCAGAACATAGACAGCTATGAAACGCTTCTGAATGAAGCCGCAGCTGCACGGGACAAGATAAGCTATCAGCTTCCCGACACCTTTGTGACGGTCGAAAAGAAGCCTGCCGCTCTGCCGAAAAACGTGTACGGCGATAATCTGGTCGCAACGGTAAAAGATACAGAGATATGCGGCGCCAAGGAAAAGGACGGCAAGCTCAGCGACAATTTCAGCTTTGAAACAGATCTTACCGATGCAGGAATAGTTAAGTGCGGAGAGTATTTTGCGGTTGTCGGCAGTAAGGACAACGCAACGGTTATCCGCACCTATGACGAAAGCGGAATGTTAAGCGGAAAAGCGACCGATGAATATATACTTTCGGGAGAACTTGTTGATTTATATACAAACGGTAATAGAGTGTTTGCCGTAACGAAAGACAGCTTTGATATTGATAAAGCCGAATCGGAGAAACCGGAAACGTTTGTTCCTGCATACACGCATAAAGGAACAACGCAGACTGTTGAATTTAAAAATATGCTGATACCGTCTTATGTATGCGGACTCAACTATTATACCGCAACAATGATAGCCCCTGCAGGAGATAATGAGGTTATGACGAAAAGCGTCATAGTCGGTGACATCGGCGGATGTTCGGTTAACTCAGACGGAATGTATGCGACCGACACGAGCAGGATAAACAATAAATATTACACACAGATTGCCTATGTAATGTTTGACGATCTGATGAGCAGTATGATAACCGGAGTATCCGATGTTGCGCTTAATCCCGGTCTGGTTATTGCGATGGATGATAACTTTGCGGCTTTCGGAGAAATATATACCGGTGATGAACGTCATAATGTCATTATCACAACGAGCAAAACGCTCGGTAATATAAATTTCTGTGAAGGCATCGCAGACGGACAGCGAATAGCTTCGATAAGCGGTACGGGAAAAACCGTTACCGTAACATCATACGGCGATGAACCTATGCAGTACAGCGTGAATGCCGACAACGGCGAACAGGCGGAAAACACAGAAAACACCAACAGCGTGAAGCTGAGCGACAATGTGACAGCACAGGTCACCGTAAAGGCTGACAAGGACGGAAACAGACAGGGCATACTGCTTGCCGTAGGCGGCGACAAGAAAGCGGAGGTCACCATCACCGCAGAAAGCAATACTCCGGGCGATTGGAACAGCTATCTTACAAGCCCCGTGTGCGACGATATTTCACAGCTTGCCTATTATGAAAAGGACGGAAAGATAACGATCGGAATACCCGTTATGTACTTTGACGGAATATCGCAGGTCAGCGTTTGCAAGTTCTACAGCTATGCCGACGGAAAGCTGTCCGAGCTTGGAAATATAACGCTGTATGACGAAAAGTACACCACGCTTTACTGCGATATAATCGACGGCGACAAGCCGTATATACTTACGATGTGGGATAACCGTGTGATTACGGCAAGCATTGATAAGATAAAGGTAATATCGGATACCGTTTTCAAGACGGTTGAAAAGAAGGACTCAGCAACCGACAGCAAAACAGAAAGCAATAACGACAGCAAAACAGAAAGCAATAACGACAGCAAAACAGAAAGCAATAACGATAGCAAAACAGACAGCAAGCCCGAAAGCAATACCGAAAGCAATACCGAAAGCAAAACAGACAGCAAGCCCGACAGCACCGCTGACAGCAAGAGCGAATAAGGTGGTAATATTATGCACGAAAGGCTTCTGACAGCGGCGATAGAATATGACAAGGGCGACCCTAAAAGGATACAGCACTTTATAAAAGTACACAGCTTCGCAAGGCTTATCGGTAAGCAGGAGAAGCTGTCTGACGAAATGATGAAAGCTCTTGAAACGGCGGCGATACTTCACGATATAGGCATTCACGAGGGCGAACGGCTCTACGGCAGAAATGACGGCGAGATACAGCAAAAGCTCGGTCCGGGTATCGCAAAGGAAATTCTTGTGTCGGTCGGCGGATATGAGGATGTCGCAGAGCGTGTGATGCATCTTATCGCCCGCCACCACACATATACGGATATTGATGGCAAAGACCTGCAGATACTCATCGAGGCAGATTTCATAGTAAATCTGTACGAGGATAGCGCAAGCGAAAATGCGGTCAGAAATGCGTATGAGAAAATATTTGTCACCGAAAGCGGAAAAAAGATACTGAAAGACAGCTTCGGATTATAAAACGGCGCCCTTATCGGCAGACACCGCAAAATACAGGCTTAAACAAAAACAAAAAGGCTGATGATAAAAGGATTATTATTAGAGCCACGAAGTGAAATATATCGCCAACACCGCCGAAAACATTTTCAGCGTCGATAGGGCATTAATAATTTCGTGACCTTATCAAAGCAACTGCACTGACATTGACCCTTCAAAAAACCGCACTATCCCTTACTTTGCACCAACACCCTTGCCTCCCTTGTCAAAGGTGAGGTGCTGTCACCCGAAAAAAATTCGGGCGACTACCGGAGGGATTGCCACACCAACCCTCGCCCATATCAACCCTTCCAAAACCGCACTATCCCTCGAAAATCGCCAACACCCTTGCCTTTTAATGAACGCTCTGTTGGTTTCGCACTATTCTTAGCCAAGTGCTATCACCCTTGCCTCCCCTCGAAAAAGGGGAGGTGGCACGGCTGGTAAAAGTTAGGCTTTTATCTATACAAAGCTTAGAAAATCTGTCCTTAACATCTCTCAAACAAATCCGAGCCGTGACGGTGGGGATTGTAGTTGTTTAGCAGTTGTTTTCCTAATTACTTGGTTCTTTCCCTCGTTCATATTGACAGGTGTACCTACTCGAATAGCGAACTCGAGAAGTGCTGCCCGACAAAAAGAACTATCGGTAGCTCATTATCATAGTTAAAGCTGAATGATATAATAGAAGTACATCAAATAAAAGACTTTCAAAAAGCTAAAGGCTGACGCATAATCACGTCAGCCTTTTCTGCATTTAATTTTATGTCGCTCAGTTCTTGCTCAGATATTCATCAATGCTCTGAGCCGCCTGCTTACCTGCACCCATAGCGAGTATTACCGTAGCCGCACCTGTAACTGCGTCACCGCCGGCATAAACACCCTCACGAGTCGTCTGCATTGTGTCTTCGTTAACAACAAGACAGCCTCTCTTGTTGGTGTCAAGACCGGGAGTTGTGCTTCTGATAAGGGGGTTGGGAGATGTACCGATTGACATGATAACCGTGTCAACGGGAAGCTCAAAGTTGCTTCCTTCCTTAGCGATAGGCTTACGTCTGCCGCTTGCGTCAGGCTCGCCGAGCTCCATCTCAATGCACTCCATAGCTCTTACTCTGCCGTTCTCATCACCGAGTATCTTGACAGGGTTGTTGAGGTTCTTGAAGATGATGCCCTCTTCCATAGCGTGATGTACTTCTTCCTTACGGGCAGGCATTTCTTCCATACCTCTGCGGTATACAATGTATACATTTTCGGCACCAAGACGCTTTGCGCATCTTGCAGCGTCCATTGCAACGTTACCGCCGCCGACAACTGCTACCGACTTGCTCTTGATGATAGGCGTATCATAATCATCAAGATAAGCCTTCATAAGATTTGTTCTTGTGAGGTACTCGTTAGCTGAGTAAACACCGATGAGATCCTCGCCCTCGATACCCATGAATGAGGGAAGACCTGCACCCGAGCCGATGAAGATAGCCTTGTAGCCCATCTCAAACAGCTCGTCAACCGACAGAACACGGCCGATGACCATGTTTGTCTTTACTTCAACACCGAGATCCTGAAGGTTTTCTACTTCCTTCTTAACTATAGCCTTGGGAAGTCTGAATTCGGGGATACCGTAAACCAGAACACCGCCTGCTGTATGGAATGCTTCAAATACTGTTACTTCGTAACCCTTCTTTGCAAGGTCGCCTGCACAGGTAAGACCTGAAGGGCCTGCACCTACAACTGCAACCTTCTTGCCGTTCGACTGGGGCTTAACAGCCTTTGCATCGCTGTGCTTCATGTGATAGTCTGCACAGAAACGCTCAAGACGTCCGATAGATACGCTCTCGCCTTTGATACCTCTTACGCACTTGCCCTCGCACTGATTTTCCTGAGGACAAACACGGCCGCTGATTGCGGGGAGGCTGTTTGTGCTTGTGATTATCTCGTACGCTTCTTCAAACTTGCCCTCTGCAACCTTCGCTACAAATTCGGGTATTCTTACGTTAACGGGGCAACCGCTTACGCAGGGCTTGTTCTTACAGTTAAGGCAACGTGATGCTTCTTCCATTGCCATTTCTTCTGTATATCCCATTGCAACTTCGAGGAAGTTCTTGTTTCTTACGTTAGGGTCCTGTTCGGGCATAGGAACCTTAGTTAATGACATATTAGGCATTTTCTTATCGTCCTTTCCTTACTGCTCAGCCTTGTAAAGTCTGCAGTGTTCTCTGTCGTGAGCTTCTTTTTCCTTGTATGTCGAGTTACGCTTCATCAGCTCGTCAAAGTTTACTAAATGACCGTCAAAGTCAGGACCGTCAACACACGCAAACTTGATTTCTCCGCCGACATTTACACGGCAGCCGCCGCACATACCTGTACCGTCGATCATAATAGGATTGAGTGATACAAGTGTCTTAATGCCGTAAGGACGGGTAACCTCACAGACAAACTTCATCATAGGTACAGGACCTATCGCAACAACGAGATCATACTTGTTGCCTGCGTCAATAAGGCTCTGGAGCTTGTTTGTAACAAAGCCCTTTTCGCCGTATGAGCCGTCATCTGTCGTGATATAGAAGTTTGTGCTTGCCTTCTTGAATTCGTCCTCAAGGATAACTATATCCTTGTTTCTGAAGCCTGCGATAACATCAACATCAACACCCTCGTTGAATAACTGCTTTGCAGAAGGATAAGCGATAGCGTTACCTACGCCGCCGCCGATAACACATACCTTCTTTGCACCCTCAAAGTCTGTTGCCTTACCGAGAGGACCTACAAAGTCGAGCAGTGCATCGCCCTCCTTGAGCTGTGATAAAAGCATAGTAGTCTGACCTACTATCTGGAATATGATGGTAATAGTACCCTTTTCTCTGTCATAGTCTGAAATGGTAAGAGGTATTCTCTCGCCCTTTTCGTCAACACGCAGAATGATGAACTGACCTGCCAACGCCTTCTTCGCAATGAAGGGAGCGTCTACCTCCATCAGTACAACGTTTTCGTTGAGCTGACGTCTTTTGAGTATTTTATACATTGAAAAAACCTTTCCTTTCGTTATATATGGGAGCATCTGTAAAAATACAGACGCTTCAAATCGCCACACATAAGTATAGCAGATTGGCGGAAAAAATTCAAGCGTTTTCGATATTTATATATTGAATAGCACCATTACTTAAAGTAATGATGAAAAACGACCCGTCACGGCAAAAACTCTTTGCATCCCCGATTTTATGCGGTTTGAGCGACCTTGTGACACACACGTCATATATCGACCTTTTTCTCATTGACAAAAACTGCATTATGAGATATAATTATAATGTTATTGTAAAATTGGGTTATATGTGTAAAGACTGAGAAATGCCTTTATTCAAATCCGGGAGGCTTAATGAAAAAGAAAAAATCGAATAAGCTGAATCTTATTATTTGCGCAATTGCATTCGTATTCATGATCTTCTATGTGTATTTTGTGGACGGATTTGATAATCTTGTCAATTCAATTCAGAAGATAAATGTCGGATTCCTGTTCATAGCAATGGGCCTTATGATAGTATACTGGTTGCTGGAGGCGCTCGGTGTTCATGCGGCACTGAGGGCTACATACCCTAAGGCAAAGTTCAGCAGAACATTTATGACGACCCTGCTCGGACAGTATTTCAACTGTATCACTCCGTCGTCAACGGGCGGTCAGCCTATGCAGGTGTATTACTTCACGAAGTTCGGCGTTCCTATGTCACACGCAATGACATCTCTGCTGAGCAAATTCATAATGTATCAGTTTGTGCTGACAGGCTATTCCGCCGTGGTGCTTATAGCCCGTTTCAATAATTTCTCGACCGATTACGCACCGCTTATGGCGCTTGTAATTCTTGGATTTATCATAAATACTATCGTAATAATACTGCTTTTTATGCTGGCGTTTTTCAAGAAGCCCGTAAAGAAGATGGCTGTATGGGCTGTAAAACTTCTTGCAAAGATACACATTTTCAAGTTCCGCTTTATAAAGAGTGAGGAAGACAAGATAAAGAAAATCAGATCCGTAGAGGATATTGTAGACGAATATCATGATAATTTCGTGTTCATCAAGAAAAAACCGTGGCTTATCATAAGACTTATCATTTATAATGTAATTCAGCTCACGGCTTACTTCTCAATCTCGTATGTAATTTATCTCGGCTTCGGACTTTCGGGTACGGATTATCTGACGATTATTTCCTGTCAGGCATTCGTTCTGATGATTTCCGGTTTTATGCCCCTGCCGGGTGCGCTCGGTGCGGCGGAGGGAAGCTATACGCTGTTCTTCAGCAATATATTCATCGGCTCGGACGGCACAAAATATGTCGGTATCTCAACATTTATATGGAGATTCTTAACGTTCTATCTTCCGATAATCGCAGGACTTATTCTGTCCACATTTGTCGGAAAGTTTATGAATGTCGAAGCCCCCGACAAGTCAACGATCAAGCTTACTGAAGAAGAGCTTAAGGGCGACCCGATAGACTGATTGCTTAAAATTTACAAAATAATCTTACGGCAGAGGGTGTATGCTTTCTGCCGTTTGCTGTATCTGGGGCGCAAAGTGAAACAAGCCGAAAACGGCTCTGCAAAGCCAATGCAACCGCAAATTTACATGAAAATATTCAAAAGCAACATGAAGTTTATAGACCTTATACGCTGATCATGCTAATATGACGACAGACAGAAAAGCTGTCGGAAAGGATATGTATATATGAGCTTAGGAACAAATATTCAGTTTTACAGAAAGCAAAAAAATATGACGCAGGAGGATTTGGCAGAGTTTATGAACGTGTCACGTCAGACTGTGTCAAAGTGGGAATCTGACACTGCGTTTCCCGAAACTGATAAGCTTATCACGCTGAGCGATTACTTTGGCTGCACGCTTGACGAACTGATCAAGGGCAGTGCAGAAGAAAACTTTACGGAAGATGCCGCAGGATATGATAAGGAAATGAACAGCTTTACAAGGGCTATCTGTCTTGGTACCGCAACTGTGCTTGCAGGTGTTACCACACTGCTTTTTACGGTAGTTCTGGGACTTGATGAAACCATAGCTGCGGCGATATTCATGCTGTTTGTGACAGTTGGCACGGCGATATTTATAGTAAGCGGCATACGACACGACAACTATGTCAAGGAAAATCCCAATATCAAGCCGTTTTACAGCATAGAGCAGATAAAGGCATTCAGAAATAAATTCCCCGCTGTTATCGCCGGCGGTACGGTGCTTGTACTGTTCGGCGTAATTGCATTGATGGTAATGCAGAGCTTTGTCGACAAGGTTGTACCTGATGTTATGACCGAGGAAAGCTTTGATGCGCTGTGCGCGGCGGTTCTGCTTTTATGTGTTACCGTTGCCGCGCCTATGTTTATATACGGCGGTATGCAGTATGCAAAGTATGATATTGAAGAGTACAACAAGGAAAATAACCCCGACAAGCCGTTCGCGGACAGACTTATGTCGGCTATATCCGGCGGTATAATGCTTGCGGCGACTATTGTGCTTTTTATAATGGGATTTTGTTTTAATAACTGGGAATTGTGCTGGATAGGTTATCCGATAGGCGGTGTTCTTATAGGGATTGTAAACTGTATATTCGGCGCTGTAAAAAAATAAGCAGATACTTGCATAATTTTTGTGAATATGGTACAATTAAAGAGCGATAACTGTTACAGTTCTTACAGCAACAGCTATCGTAATAAATAATTTGAGGAATTTTCACCGTGAACCCTTTATTGATTGTACTGTATGTTTTACTCGGATTGCTTGCGGTATACGCCGTACTGTTTCTTATTGCGGTACTCCGTGCCATATTTATGAAGAAAGAATTTGCTGATGATAAGCCGTTCGACCCGTATAAGGACGGTATCGACTGCGACACCCACGCAGAACATCTGTCAAAAATAATACAAGTACCTACCGTAAGTATCCGTGGCAGAAACGACAACACCGAGATTTATAAATTCCACGACCTGCTTGAACAGCAGTACCCGAATATCCACAGGGTATGCGAGCGTGTCGATATTGACGGAGCGTTGCTGTTTATATGGAGAGGCAAGGATAAGAACCGCAACCCGATATGCCTTATGTCGCATCAGGACGTTGTTCCTGCCGACAGCGAAAAGTGGAAGTACGACGCTTTTTCGGGTAAGATAGCCGAGGGCAAGATATGGGGCAGAGGTACGGTCGATACTAAGGGCGCATTATGTGCCATACTCGAAAGCATAGAGGAGCTTATAAAAGAGGGCTTCACCCCCGTGTGCGATGTCTATGTCGGAAGCTCCAACAATGAGGAAATAACCGGCGACGGCGCAGTAAAGACTGTTGAATATCTTTATGAAAAGGGTATACATTTCGATTTGGTTATGGACGAGGGCGGCTCGGTAATGTCATACGAGGACAGCGTCAAGGGCAGAATGGTAGCCCACAACGCTATGATAGGGATACTCGAAAAGGGCAGAGCCAACATAAAGTTCACCGCAAGGAGCAGAGGCGGTCACGCAAGCGTTCCGTTCAACAATAACCCGTTTGCAAAACTGTCAAAGCTGATGTATATAATCGAACACAGAAACCCGTTCAAAAAAAGGATAACCCACCCCGCAAGAGTGCAGTATCACGCTATGGCGCCGTATATGCACCACTTCAGACACCGCCTGCTGTACGGAAATCTGTGGCTTTTCGCTCCGATAGCACCGTACATAATGCACAGGATAGGCGGTCCTGCAGGAGCGGTCGTAAAGACCACCTGCATATTCACTATGGCTGAGGGAAGCAAGGGTGCAAACGTGATTCCCGAAAAAGCAAGCGTTACCGCAAACTGTCGCTTTATGGTGCACGAGCCTTTACCTCAGTCGTATAAAAAGCTCGGAAAGCTGTGCCACAAGCTCGGCATTTCTATGGAAATGCTGGCAGGCTTTGACGTTCCTCCTGTTGCTGATATGAACTGCTATGCGTATAAGTATGTCAACAAGAGAATAAAGGAAACCTTCGGTAATATTCCGAGAATACCTTATATAATGCTTGCAGGCACCGACTCACGTCACTATACGAAGATATGCGACTGCGTACTGAGATTCGTTCCGCTTATGATGACGGGCGCACAGCTTAACAGCGCACACGCAATAAACGAAAACCTCAGCGTAGAATCGCTTGAACGAGGAATAGTTTTCTATCACGATTTCATAAAAAATTATGGCTCAGAGCTGTAATGCGGACATAACCGTGTCCGAAATCTCTGAAAGATAATATAAAATGATTTTTATTAAAGCTGTACTGTAAAATTTATTGCTGACATCGCCGAAAAGACTTTCCGTACTGACAAGGTGTTAATATTTTCGTGAGTGTATCAGTGCAACTGCACTGACATTGACATTAAAAAAACCGCACCATCCCTTGCCCCGCACCATCACCCTTGCCTCCCCTCGAAAAAGGGGAGGTGGCACGGCTGGTAAAAGTTAGGCTTTTATCAATACAAAGTTCAGAAAATCTGTCCTTAATATCTCCCAAACAAATCCAAGCCGTGACGGTGGGGATTGTTCCCCCTTAGCACTATCATTACGCTGTTACCCTCTGACATTTAAAAGGGTGAGGTTCTGTTGTTCGGTCAAGCTGAGCCAACTATGGTGGGGATTGTAATTGCTTAGAAGTTGTTTTTCTAAGTACTTTGGTTCTCGCTCTCTTTCATATTGACAAGTGTATCCATTCGAATAGCGAACCCTAGAAGTGCTGTCCGACAAATAGCACTATCGGTAGCAAATACTTAATAGCATAAAATAGATATATTTGATAATGTCCTTTTCCTACAACCTGTTGCGGCGGATCGTTCCGCCGCTTTTTTCTTACCCACTCGGCATTTTTGACGAAAAAACACCGCCCGAATTGCAAAAGTCATTGACAATACCCAAATTAGATAGTATAATAATATAGTACGCAGGCGAAATTCGCCATAGCGGAATTCGGAAACACGGTAATTCACCGTAATATAACATGGAGGCTTTTGGTAATGAGAGTTTACAACTTTAGCGCAGGTCCTGCGGTACTTCCCGAAGAGGTACTTAAAGAAGCAGCAGATGAAATGCTTGACTACAAAGGAACGGGTATGTCCGTTATGGAGATGTCCCACCGCTCAAAGGCATATGATGCAATTATAAAGGAAGCAGAAAAGGATATCCGTGACCTTATGAATATCCCCGACAACTACAAGGTTCTGTTCTTACAGGGCGGTGCGTCACAGCAGTTCGCCGCAGTTCCCATGAACCTTATGAAGAACGGCAAGGCTGCTTACATAATCACAGGCCAGTGGGCTAAGAAGGCATATCAGGAGGCACAGAAGTACGGCGAGGCTGTAGCTGTTGCATCATCGGCAGATAAGACATTCTCTTATATCCCCGATTGCTCGGATCTTGATATTCCCGAAGACGCAGACTACGTTTACATCTGCGAAAACAATACTATCTACGGCACAAAGTTCTGGCAGTTACCCAACACAAAGGGTAAGGATCTTGTAGCCGATGTATCTTCCTGCTTCTTATCAGAGCCTGTAGACGTAACAAAGTACGGCGTTATCTACGGCGGTGTTCAGAAGAACGTTGGCCCTGCCGGTGTTGTTATCGCTATAATCCGTGATGACCTCATCAGAGATGACGTTAACCCCGCAACTCCCACAATGCTCAAGTGGAAGACACAGGCTGATGCCGATTCTCTTTACAATACACCTCCCTGCTACGGTATCTATATCTGCGGCAAGGTATTCAAGTGGATAAAGAAGATGGGCGGCCTTGAGGCTATGAAGGCTCACAATGAGAAGAAGGCAAAGATTCTTTACGATTTCCTCGATCAGTCCAAGCTGTTCAAGGGTACGGTAGAGAAGAAGGATCGTTCGCTGATGAACGTACCTTTCGTAACAGGCAACGAGGAGCTTGACGCAAAGTTCGTAAAGGAAGCTACAGCAGCAGGCTTTGTAAACCTCAAGGGTCACAGAACCGTAGGCGGTATGAGAGCTTCTATCTACAACGCTATGCCTATCGAGGGTGTTGAAAAGCTCGTTGAGTTCATGAAGAAGTTTGAAGCCGAAAACGCTTGATTATAACCGTATAGGTACAGGAGGATATACCAATGTACAACGTAAAGACATTAAATAAGATTGCCGCTTGCGGTACAGACCTTCTTGACAGAAGCAAGTACACTGTAGGCGACGATATAGACAATCCGCAGGCAATACTCGTTCGTTCCGCTTCTATGCACGAAATGGAGCTTGGCGATGATTTACTCGCTATCGCAAGAGCAGGTGCAGGCGTAAACAATATTCCTGTTGACAAGTGCAGTGAAAAGGGTATCGTAGTATTCAATACTCCAGGTGCAAACGCAAACGCAGTAAAGGAGCTTGTAATACTCGGTCTGCTCATCAGCAGCCGTAAGGTCACAGCCGCTATCGACTGGGCAAAGACCTTAAAGGGCAAGGGCGACGAAGTAGGCAAGCTTGTTGAAAAAGGAAAGAGCCAGTTCGTAGGTCCTGAGATAAAGGGCAAGAAGCTCGGTGTCATAGGTCTTGGCGCAATCGGCGCATTAGTTGCCAACGCAGCCGCTGAGCTGGGTATGGAAGTTATAGGTGCAGACCCGTTCCTTTCTGTACAGGGCGCTCTCAACCTTTCAAACAAGGTTAAGTATGTAAAGAGCAACAAGGAAATTTTCGAAACCTGCGACTATATCACAGTACACGTTCCGCTTACTCCCGAAACAAAGGATATGATAAACGCAGACGTTATCAAGACAATGAAGAAGAACGTCCGCATTATGAACTTCGCAAGAGGCGGTCTTGTTAACGAGGACGCAGTTGTTGAAGCTCTCGCAAACGGCGGTATGGCGGCTTATGTTACCGACTTCCCCGGCGACAAGATACTCGGTGTTGACGGTGTTGTTGCACTTCCTCACCTCGGAGCTTCCACTCCCGAAAGTGAAGATAACTGCGCTGTTATGGCTGCAAACGAAATCAAGGACTATCTTGAGAACGGCAACATTGTAAACAGCGTAAACCTCCCCAACGTTTCAATGTCAATGACAGGTGACGCTAAGATTTGCGTTATCCACAAGAATGTTGAAGGTCTTATCGCAAAGATTACAACCTGCATCACTGAGGCAGGTATGAACATTGAGAACATGGAGAGCAAGTCAAAGAAGGACTATGCTTATACGGTTCTTGACGTTAAGGGCAATGCAGACAGCGTAGCCGACAAGATAAGAGCAGGAGAAGCTGTGATTTCTGTAAGAGTTATCAAGTAATCAAAAACAATCAGATAAACGATGAACCGCCGTGTTTCGCACGGCGGTTCAATCTGTCAAAACCCTCTATATTTTTGAAAATGGGGTTTGGGGCGTAGCCCCAAGCGGGGTGAGGGCGGCAGCCCCACACTCAGCCCCTTCCCACGGGGAAGGGGTTTGGGGTTAGGGATTGAAAACAAGCACTTTTTTGGAAAAACAGACTTTTTCTACAGTCTGGAACCGCCGTGTTTCGCACGGCGGTTTTATACTTATGTACAGAATACACAAAATCCCGCCGATAAATTCGGCTATAATTTAACGCTTGCTACCTTGCAACGCAAGGTACATTGTGTTATACTTAATACAACGAAACAGAAAGGAGCGGTGTATGAATCCACAACTTAAAAGAGGAACGCTGGAACTGTGCGTACTGGCCCTGCTGTCAGACCGTGATTGCTACGGTTATGAGCTTGTAAATGCAATTTCGGAGAGCATCCATATCACAGAGGGGACAATTTATCCGCTTATGAAACGGCTTAAAGACGAGGGGTGCATCACCTCCTATCTTGTAGAATCAAGCGAGGGTCCTTCAAGGAAGTATTATTCGCTGACCGACATCGGCAGAAAGAAGCTGTCGGTACAGATAAGCGAATGGTCGGATTTCTATAAGTCCGTCAATAAGATACTCGGTATTGATTGAAGAAAGGAATTGAATTATGACTTACAACACTAAAGCAGAGTTTATGGCGGCTCTGAAATCACAGGCTGAGAAATATTCATTATCGTTCGGGGAAATGGCAGAGGATTTTGAACGTCATTTCTCGGAGGGAAAGGAAAACGGAGAAACCGAAAGCGAGATATGCGCAAAGCTCGGAGATCCCGTTGAGATAGTAAAGGAGTATGTCGGGGAGAATTCGGAAAATGTACAAAGCAGTAATAGCAATGAGCAGAATATCACTGCCGGGGTAAATCGTGTTGATAGCAATACAGGCAAGATCAGCGGCGGAATGATAACAGGTGTTATACTGCTTGATCTGTTTGTACTTGACTGGGCATTGCCTACGTTGGCATCACTTGTTATAGTTTATATTGCGGTAGCGTTTGCTTTTATTGTTTCCGGTGTGGTAAGTATCATTTCCGTTATACTGCCGTTTGTTTCTGACAGTGTTACGGCACTTCTGTTCGGCAGAATGTTCAATGTATTTGCAGGAATGGTTATCCTTGGACTCGGCGGAATTATGGCGCCGTTCACGCCAAACGTTATAAAAGGTTTTGCAGGTGTGATAAAAGCGGTAGCAAGACTTCATGTAAGAACGTTTGCAGGCAGAAAGGCAGGTTTCTGATGAAAAAGATAATACTGATAATATCAGCCGTTTTGCTGGCATTAGGAATTTTGGGCTGTGCAGTTACGGCATTGCCGACATTGCTTGAAGGAGAGAAGTATATGAATAACATAATCGACAAAAACTCAGAAAAGCAGGAGTTTACTTTTACAGATACTTTTTCAGAACTTGATATAAGCGTACTCAGTGCAAATGCAAATATTTCATACAACAGCGGTAACGAGGTAAAGGTAAGTTATGTTACGGTGGACAAAAACAAGAAAATAGAATGTAATATCACTGACGGTACGCTTAACATTAAAGAAAAATCAGGATTTTCATTCTTTTCACTCTTTACACTTGCAAGCGTTCCGACAAAGATAGAAATATCATTTCCCGAAAGCTACAGAGATAACGGTACGCTTGAAAATGCAGATGTAACGGTAGCTTCAGGCTCGCTGTCGGGAGATATGCCGCATACTGAAAAAAGTACAAAAATTCAGTTATACAGCGGGAAGATAAACTCAAGTGTTGCTGCAGAAAATTTTGATATTAATGTATCATCGGGATTGGCTGATATATCTTCAAGAACTCATAAACACAATAATGTAAATGTATCGGTACTCAGCGGTAAGACTACACTTGACGGATTCATAAGCGAAAAGAGCAAATATAGTCTTACCTCCGGTAAAATCGCTTCACTGAATGCAGGCGGCGGTGAACTGTACACAAATGTTACATCGGGTTCGCTTACGCTTGGCTGTGCAGAAAAGATTACAGGCATAGATGCAAAAGTAGCAAGCGGAAAAGCGCATATCTCCGCACCAAAGGACACAGGGGCACGGGTAGCATACAGCGTTGCTTCGGGTTCGATAAAAATCGGTCTTGACGGAAGAAATGAAAAACTTACAGGAAGCGGCAGTATTTCATACGGAAATGCCGAAGCAAATGTTAATGTCAACGTTGCAAGCGGAAGCTTTATTCTTGATACATACACACTTTCGGAATGATTCTAAAGGTTACAAACCGGTAACAAAATAGTTACAGTTTTGTCATAAATATTGACTTACCTTTTTTTGCATGATATATTGAAATCAGGAAAAAGAACATATCTTACAGGTGTTATACTATCTGATTCAACATCGACAGACAGGAGGATCAAATGAAGATTGCAAAAAACATAAGTTTAGGTATCGGGATGCAAGTATTGGTGTTGCTAATGCATATACTTATCCATTCTATTATGTACGTTATGGACGGCAGTTTTGATGACATCCAAATAGCTTGCTCATTCGTTGCGGTAATACTTATAACGTATCTGGCGGTTCTTTGTTTTGATTTGCCAGTATACGCAATATTCTGCGGTGCGGTTATTACATTTCTGTTTGTCTTGATATTTGAAAACGAGGGGGTGTATTTATTATACTATCTCCATAGTGGAAGTTCCCCATTTTTTAATCCCGATGTTTATACCGATGCGGTAATTATAGTATTAGAAATGCTTGTTGTACAATTGCCCTCTTTCGCTCTGGCAAAATTAACAAGATTGGTCTGCAAAAAAACTAAACTGTAGTGTTCCGGTATAGGAGGCTTCATGAAGCATAATTTTACAAGCAGAAAGATTATCGGTTCTTTGTTTTTCCCGATATTAATATGTCTGATATTCGGAACTTCTTTTGTCATTTTTTCTATTGGCAAAGAATTAAACGCTTTAAGGCTCGGCTGTTTGTTCAGCGCTTTACTTGGCGGATTTCTTCCGATAGTAATTACTCTGATCACCAAAACCGATACAAGCTTTTATCTTAAAGACAGGGCTATCGTGCCGGCAATTTCTTTAATTTTTATCTTTATTGCTTGTCTTCTGAACGAACTGTTGGATTCTATCTATTATGCATGGTGTGCTATTTTCTTGTTCGTTATTTTATCAACATTTTATTTTCTGCGAAAGTGCAGAACGGGTTTAGAACGGTTAATTGTCATTATTTCAAATCCGATTCTCTACATAGCGGTGTGTCTGATATGCTTCGGTTATGATTTAACTGTATTGCTTGATTAATAATGTATATACGGGTTATACAATTATATCTGTTATGCGGCTGATGCTTTTTTGGGCTGTCAGCCGCTTTTCTGTATAATGAAAGCCCTCATTCGTCCGCAGGTAAATGTTCGGCAGTTGATGCACCTGCCGAACAGCCGGAAAAGGTTACAAACCGGTAACAAAATAGTTACAGTTTTGTCATAAATATTGACTTGCAGTTTTTATGTGATATACTAAAATCAGGAAAGAAAATACACCTTACATTACATCAATGAAACGTAAAACTATGAAAGGACTGAAAATTATGACAAAACTATTAAAAACAATCACGACAATAGCTGCACTTGCAACTACATTAATCACGGTAAGCATTTATGCGTCCGCTCAATCGCCCGTTGACAACGGCAGTAATGCAAGAGCAGAAATGGTACAGAACGGACTTATTGCAGGGCAGACAGCGGAAAGCAACGCATTCCCCGGCTGGATAGTGTTAAGCACAGCAGGTGCGGCAGTCCTTGTAGGAGGAATTATTGCAGGCTCGGTCATCAGCAACAGAAACTCAAAGGACGATAAGCGTTAATAATTACAGATAAGATTTACGGACAGCTCCACGGCTGTCCGTTTCGGTTTATCCGGTGCAATCCGTACAAAACGGTATCCGCACCGCAAGACGCAGTATAAATAACAGCGTATTATAAACAGAAACTCAGCTTTTACTTGAAATTTTATGAAAATGTGCTAAAATATAATCAGACAGAATTGCGTGATACGAACAGATTTCACTGTCGGTATAATGCGCCAGAAAGTAATACTCCGGAGGGTAAAATGTCTGAGGTAACTAAAAGGGCACTTGAGCAGTCGCTTAAAAATCTTCTTCTGAAAAAACCGCTTACCAAGATAACGATAAACGATATTACCGAGGATTGCGGCATAAACCGGATGACCTTCTATTATCATTTTAAGGATATTTACGACCTTGTGGAATGGTCGTGCCTTGAAGACGCAAGAAAAGCACTTGAAGAAAAGAAGACCCACGATACCTGGCAGGAGGGTTTTCTGAATATATTTGAGGCTGTGCTTGCAAATAAACCGTTTGTTATGAATGTCTACCGCTGCGTCGATCGTGAGCAGGTGGAAAAATATCTGAAACCGCTCACAGACGGTCTGATAATGGGAGTAATAGATGAGCAGTCGAAAGGAATAACCGTGCGTGATGAGGATAAGGAATTTATCGCACGGATATATTCGTATGTGTTCATAGGGATAATGCTTGACTGGATAAAAGACGATATGAAGGAAGACCCGAGGCTGATAATAGATAAGCTCGCATTGCTTATAAAAGATTCCGTTTCCGTTGCGTTGAATCGTTTCAAGCTGTGAGCCGGTTTTATCAAAATGCCCGTTTTGATAAAAATTTATACAATTTACAGTGCTGTGCTAAAGATTTTAGCACGGCGCTTTTTTTGTTTATTGAAAGAAGTCGGAAATGTGGATATAATAAGGACAGAAAATAAATTTTCAGGAGGTTTTTATGTATTACTCAGCAGGAACTTATGAAGCATTCGCACATCCCGAAAAGCCGAAGGATGTCGACAAAAAGTCAGCTTATATCATTGGCACTGGACTTGCCGGACTTACGGCAGCCTTCTATCTTGTAAGAGACGGACAGATGAAGGGCGAGCATATCCACCTTCTTGAGAAACTGGAGCTTGCGGGCGGAAGCTGTGACGGACGCAAGGATATTACAAAGGGTTTCTATATGCGCGGCGGTCGTGAAATGGATAATCATTTCGAGGTAATGTGGGATACATTCCGTGACGTTCCCTCTATCGAAACGCCCGGTGTATCGGTGCTTGACGAATACTATTGGCTCAACAAGCACGACCCCAACTATTCTCTCTGTCGTGCAACGGTAAACTGCGGCAAGGACGCACATACAGACAAGAAGTTCGAGCTTGACAAGGAATCGGCAATGGCACTCTCAAAGCTCTTCTTAACGCCCGAAAAGGATCTTGAGGACAAGAAGATCTCGGAGGTTCTCCCCGACAGCTTCTGGAGCACGAATTTCTGGCTGTATTGGCAGACGATGTTTGCTTTCCAGCGCTGGTCGAGCGCTCTTGAAATGAAGCGTTATCTCTGCCGTTACGTTCATCACATAGACGGACTTCCGGACTTCAGCGCACTGCGCTTCACAAAGTACAATCAGTACGAGAGTATGATACTTCCGCTTGTAAAATATCTTGAGGCACACGGCGTTCGCATCGAATACGGAATGGACGTGAAGAATGTCATAATCAAGGATGACGGCGGCAGGAAGATTGCAAAGCAGATAGTCTATATAAAGGACGGAAAGCAGCAAACGATAGATCTTATCGAGGATGACCTTGTGTTTATAACAAACGGTTGCTGTACCGACACATCCTGCTACGGCGATCAGACCCACGCCCCCGATTTATCCGGTGTAAAGAACGGATTCGGTGAATCGTGGGATATGTGGAAGGCTATTGCGGCACAGGCGAAGAACGGCGAATACGGCAACCCCGACAAGTTCTGCAGCGATGTTGACGCTACGAACTGGATGAGCGCCACAGTAGCGACCTCGGACGATGAGATAATCAGATATATTATGAATATCTGCAAGCGTGACCCACGCATGGGCAAGGTAACAACGGGCGGCATTGTCACCGTAAAGGACAGCACGGAAAACTGGTATCTTTCGTGGACGATAAACCGTCAGCCACAGTTCAAGTCGCAGGATAAGAATATGGTTCTCGTATGGCTGTATTCCCTTAACACAAACAAGGAAGGCAACTATGTAAAGAAAGCAATGCGTGATTGCACAGGCGAGGAGATCTGCCGTGAGTGGCTCTACCACATCGGTGTACCGACAGAAAAAATCAATGCGCTTGCCAAAAACTCCTGCAACACCACAACGTGCTATATGCCTTATATAAACGCATTCTTCCAGCCGAGAAAGGAATCCGACAGACCTAAGGTAGTTCCGGACGGCGCAGTAAACTTCGCTTTCATCGGTCAGTTTGCCGAAACGCCCCGTGACACCATCTTCACTACCGAGTATTCTATGCGTACCGGTATGGAATCTGTCTACACCTTGCTTGACATAGACCGTGGCGTTCCTGAGGTATGGGGAAGCAAATATGATGTCCGTGAGCTTCTGCGTGCTTGCTACTACGCTATAGACAAGAAGCCAATAACGGATATAAAGCTCTCATTCAAGGAAAAGATGCTGCTTAAAGTCGTAATGAAAAAAGTCAAAGGCACCGATGTCGAACTGCTCTTAAAGGAGAGCGGCCTTATAGAATAACATCTGCCGGCAAAATAAATATCAGCAAAGGCTCCGACTTGAACTGTCGGAGCCTTCAGATTGTTGATAAACTGATTATTATTAAAGCCACACAGTGAAATATATCACAAACACTGCCGAAAACAGTTTCAGTACCGATAAGGCATTAATAATTTCGTGAGTGTATCAGTGCAACTGATCTAACATTGACTCTTCAAAAAAACGCCACTAACCTGAGATATATGTACTAATAT
>ERZ827458.104-NODE-104-length-153773-cov-7.306308_pt1 | contig 153773 bp, 136 predicted proteins | sample MGYA00519706_ERZ827458 | MGnify/ENA primary metagenome ERZ827458 (study PRJEB31778, sample SAMEA3449309) | human gut metagenome | biome: human gut; feature: human-associated habitat; material: faeces | place: United Kingdom | collected 2010/2012 ... | reverse complement strand
ATCGATAAATTACCAGCATCTCTCATGCCTTTACCGGATGAAAAACCGGTGGCATGTATCTTTTACATGAATCCACAGATATCGGGAATCGTTATAAGGATATTCCAAAGCACAATATTTTAGAGCATGTGCTTACAACTATGGACTGTTATCTTTGATCATTTGTCGGATCATCATTCAGGGCACCCTCCGGGGTGTCTTTTTTTATGTCATGTAATCCCATGCAGACTTTAAGCCGGCGGATCAGAGGGCTTTTGTCCTCAAATTCGTCAAATACGTCTTTTATGGAATAACCTTTCCTGCCGATTGCAGTGAGAAACTCTCCGTATTGTATCCGGTTGATTTCGTCCATGGATAATTCTTTGAGATCCTGCATGGATGGCTGACCAGCTTTGATCCTTTTTATCTGTTCTAAGTCGATCACTTTTTCATTCTTACTCAATGTCCTGCCCCCTTTCCTGTTCTTATCATAGCACAAAAGATCGTGGTTTTGATATATTTTTGTGATGTCATATTGTCTGTGATCACACAGAGAGTATAAGTATGGTATGAAGTTTATTCTGTTTAATCTTTAACAGATGTAAGAATTTGCCATTTTGGCAGGTAATAGGAATCAGATGGTTGTAAGCGGTATTACCGCAGTAACACGGGGATTGCCGTGATGATATAGATACTTGCAGGCAGAATGCCGGTGTAACCAATTTACAGGGCGTTTGTCTCTGTTTAGATAAAGAAAACATATATAAAAACGAGCGGATCTGGAATAATTCAGATCCTTTTTTCATGAAGGAGGAAAAATTATTATGAGTAAAACAGTATTATTTGATACCTGGACATGGAACTATGATTTTGATGATTCTATGCCGAACTTAAAAAAAGTCGTAGAAGACGCTGGGAAAAAATATACCACATCTGTGGGGGCAATCAGCAAATACAATGAACAGCGGAATGGAAAACGCGCAACGCTCCATGTGCCGACAGTGCAGGCAGTCTATGCGCTGCATAAGATTTTGACGGCAACGGAACAACACGGTGCAATTGGAGTACAGACCGGCAGCAAGGGGGAGGTACAGTATTATTGCGCAGAAGTCGATGTTCAGACTGCAACTGCAACTGGAAAAGAGCGGATCGCTGCGGTATACAATGCAAAAAACGGCAAGTTTCGTGCCTGCGCGTTGGATGACGCCGGAACACTTTTAAAATATCCAGTGATTGCATCGGGAAGCGATGCAGGACAGATGTTTTTATTACTTCTTGCGTTTGCCAGTACCTTTGATCCTCAGAGTGGTTTATATTCGAAAGAATTTGACGAAGATTTCAATAACTATTTTGCGGAGAAAAATCCAATGACGCGGGATGCGGAATGCATGTTCCGGATGTGTGACAACATTTATCGGAGAGTGGAGACGGTAAAAGGAGATAACAGTCTGCCTGTTGATATTCCATCATCCGGTAATGTTCCGGCGCTTACCAAATTGAAGATTGACCAGGGAGAATATGCACCGGATCGTGTTTTGGTCGGAAATTTTCAGATATTAAAAGGTGATCCGCTGAAAAAGCGTAACCCGGCAACAGGCTTAAAAACAATGGAGGACTATACAAAGGCATTTGCCTTTGCCGTAGATCTTACCGATGAGGAAAAAATCCATATTCCGGTTATGCCCGATTCATATAAACCGTCTAAATATCTGTATGAGATGGCAAGCATGGCAAAAGCCGGAATGCGCAAGTTTATGCTTCGGGGAATGGCTGGAACAGGAAAAACGACAGATGCGGTTGCACTCGCACAGGCGTTAAACCTTCCATATCTCCGTTTTACCTGCTCAGAGGGTACAGATGAGATGGAACTGGTCGCAAATATGATCCCGAACACTGCCAGAGCAGATGAGATGGATTTTTCTGATCTGCCATCGCTGCAGGACATCATGATGGACCCGGCAACGGCGCTTTCGAAGGTTAGTGGTAAATATGAGGATGGGATCAGCGACAGCGAGGCATTCAGACTTATCCTGAGATCCGTTGCTGACAAAGGTATCAAGCAGGCAGAGAAAGAAAAAGATTTTGTTATGGTAGAGAGTGATATCATAAAAGCCTGCCGCAGACCTTCTGTGTGTGAGATACAGGAGCCTGCGTGTATTGCAAAACCTGCTACGCTGGTTAAACTGAATGGTCTTTTGGATGGTGGAAGTTCCATTACCTTATTAAATGGAGAAGAAGTTAAACTGAATGAGAACACCGTGTTCGTTTTTACAACAAACTCGAATTATCGCGGATGCAGGGCATTTAATGAATCCGTGTTATCGCGTATGGATGAGATCATTGATTACGATGGTATGACAGCGAAGGAACTTGCTGCCCGCGTGATCGGAAAGGTGAAACCGCCACAGGAAGAGGTTGATAACGTCCGCACTATGGCAGAGGTGATCCTTGATATCCAGAAATACTGTGAAACAGAGGGAATCAGTGGTGGCGTATGCTGTTCCCGTGAGTTTGAAAACTGGGTGATTTCGTATCTGGTCAAAGGTGATATGAAAGAATCCTGCCGGTGGACGGTCATCAGTAAAATATCAGATGACAAGGAGATACAGGATGAAATCATGAAAAATGTAGTATCAAATAAGATTTGATGAAGGTGGACAGGGCGGCAGCCCTGTCTGTTTTGAGAAAAGGAGGATATAAAAATGGCAAAACAGATAAAATCGGAGCGTCAGAGACGCAATGAGATAAAGAAGAAATTATCGGATGAGGAAATATTTTGCTCAAAAAAATTTTTAAATGAATTAAGTTCCATGAACAGGTATCTGCTCATGGGAACAAAGAAACGAATCCAGGTACATGTTTTCTATGACAGAAGTGATCCCGAAGTCGCCTGCACAAATGGAAATGACGAGAGGATCAATGCCGGGAACAATATTACGGTGTCATTTCCGACCAGGGAACTTAAAACATTGAGTATTATAGGCTTGAATGGTCATGAGATTGGTCATGTTAAGTTTTCAGATTTTTCAGATCTGAGTGCATATGCGCAGGCACTGAATGATTGCAGATTTTATCCGGACATGCCGGTTCCTGAATCTAAGGAAGAAGACGAGTTCCTTTCTGAATGGGAAGATTATGCAAAAAATAATAAGGAAGCAACTGCCGCAGTCGTATCACAGGTAGCATTGTTTTTAAATAATGCGATTGAAGATGTCTGGATGGAAGCTCATATGTGCGCAAAATATCCGGGAGACATCAGGAAGGGGATTGAATTGAACAGTTTCCGGTTGATGGAGCAAAAAGAAAGTATCGAAAAGATGATCCGGGATAATGCAAAAGATTTTGATGTCATGTTTTCTTTGGTGTTACAGTATGCAAGACACGGTGACATCAATAACTGGGAACGGGCAGAAAATCGGTATACAGAGTTCCTGTCAGATGTGGAAGATCTGATTGATGAGGCGGTTGTTGATGATGACCATAAAAGACGGAAAATGGCAGTAAACCAGATTCTGCTTCGCATGTGGCCGGAACTTAAAAAGGAAATTGATCAGATACGTCCAGGAGAGAGCAAAAAGCCCCAGAATGGAGATACGGATGCCAGTCAGAGCAATGCAGGTAATGGTAATGAAAATAGCCAGCAGGGTGCAGGTGGGGCAGGCGCAGATAATTCTTCTGGAAATGGAAAGAACCCAGCTGCGGGTAATGCAACGCCGCTTACGAAGAAAGAGCAAGAAAAAGTAAATCAATTTGCTGAAAAACTGGCAAAACTTGATCCGAATGCGTCCAAAATGCCGCAGGGCATAAACGGCAGACCGGGCAAAGACGGAAGTAATGTAAGTGCAGGTGCTGGAAAAACAGGAAAGGAATCTTCTGATCTTGGAAATGATACTGGCGACAACGCCAGCGATACGATGGAAAACCGCAAAGAGTTTCGTAAAAATCTGAATGCGGCACTGAAAGGATCTGTAAAAGAGGAAGGCGGTCGTTTTACAACAGAAGGGAGAGAAGCAGAGTTTTTAAATAACCTGGAAACAGAAAACGACATATGGCAGCCGGAAGTGAACGGGATAAATGACAGGATAGAGGAAGTATTGAACGAAATGGCAGAAGAACAGATGAAATCTGAACAGGAATACGCCAGAAAACGTGAACTTGAAACGGCTCTGAGAGAATGTGATCTGACCAGGCTCCACCAGGTGCCCAGAAAAATATTCAGGGTCGGGGATGTACCGCAGGCGTATATCAACGCCTACAATGCAATATATCCACAGGTCAAAAAGACATCAAGAAAACTGCAGGACAAAATGCTTGAAGTTCTGCAGAAACAGCAGGGAGGAAGAGAAAACAGCCTGTTTATAGGCAAGAAAATGGATAAACGTCTTTACCGGCAGGATGGAAGGATCTTTTGCAAAGATATTCTTCCGGAAGACGGTTTAGATCTTGCAGTGGGGCTTGTTATTGATATGTCTGGTTCCATGAGTCAGGCTGGGAGAATTGACACTGCCAAAATAGCTGCACTTACACTGTATGATTTCTGCCATGCACTTGATATCCCGGTTGCAGTTTATGGACACCGGGTAAGATCAAATGTGGAGCTTTATAATTTTGCTGATTTTAAATCCGTTGACGGTAAAGACAAATACCGCCTTATGGGAATCTGTGCCGGTGGATGCAACCGGGACGGGCTTGCATATCGTTTTGTTGGTAAACAGCTTGCCGAACGGACGGAATCAACAAAACTGCTGATCATGATCTCAGATGGACAGCCGAATGACAGTGGCTATGGAGGAGCCATTGCAAGGGATGATCTTATGAGTGCGAAACTTATGCTGAAAAAACAGGGAGTGACAACGTTTGCTGCGGCGATCGGAGATGACAGAGAGGTGATCGAAAAGATATATGGAGATGGATTTTTAAATATTTCAGACTTGAAGAAGTTGCCGGCGAACATTGTGCGCCTGGTGGAACGTTATATTGTATAGTAGTACAAGAAAATCCCATGCTGCTTTTGTGGTATGGGATTTTCTTGCGTTTTGACGGTTTCAGACGTATCTATATCCGAAAGTATTTTAAAGGAGGATGTGACATGGAGTATGAGAAACGCAAAGTTACCGTAGACCAGGCACTGTATACGGCTTCGGATATTGTGCATGAATGCGTTGCGGTTTCAGATATCGAGTGGTATATGAAAAACATCCGTGATCATGATGCGGGTCTGTTCATGCATAGTATGCGAGTCGCGTTCTTAACGGCGGCGCATTGCTGTTTTACGAAACGGACACCAAAAGAAACGAAGGCTGCTGCAACCGGCGCATTGATCCATGATGTTGGAAAAATCTTGATTCCCAAAGATATTTTAGAGAAGCCGGGGCAGCTTACTATGGAAGAATATAAAATTGTGAAGAGACATCCAGAAATGGGATATGCTTACCTGGTCACGCACCAATCTAAGAGTAAGAAGATATCAGACATGGCAAGAAAAATTGTACTGCAACATCATGAAAACTGGGATGGCAGTGGGTATCCGCAGGGTTTGCGTAAAAAAGAAATTGATGAGCTTGCTAGTGCGGTACATATCTGCGATGTTTATGACGCACTGGTTTCGAAACGAACGTATAAGGAGGCTTTCCCGAGGGAGAAAGCAGTACATATCATGCTGGAAGATTGTGGAAGTAAATTTTCGCCTATACAGCTTGAATATTTTTTGACATGGCTTTCAGCCACAAATGAGGAAACACTCGAGAGCAGGATACGTTTTTGGTAGTGTAGTTGTCACCAGATAGGATGGGGATATATGTATGGTATGAAAGTAGTGTCTGTATGGTACAGATGTATGATGTGTCTGATAAGACAGGTATTGAGTGATATAGGAATCATCTGAAATGGCAGTCAGTGCCATAGTCAACATGGGAAATCCATGATTTTATAGATAACAGGCGTGAGCCTATATAATATGCGGTAGGAAGTATATCTTCCTTTATATATAAGGAAACTTTTGAATTAAGAATCTGATCTTTCAGGTTCTTTTTTATGTTAAAGGAGGCAAAAACATGAATGAGAGTAATGAAAAGAATGTGTCACATCAGATTGGAGTGTATAAAACGGGCAAGTGTCTGATTGAGCTTACAGACAGTTTAAAGGCATCTGTTTTGTATTTCCCGGCACACGTTCACGCACAGGGCACAAAGTACAAAGCAGACAAAGACAGCCAGACGTCTAAAAAGGAAGAAAGTTCGCTTATCAGGATCAATATGCTGGACTATTCGAAGGGAAAAGGAGAAAGTGCGGTAAGTACATATTTCAATATTTCGCCATATGAAGCAGAGTATTTTTACAGCAGGGTCTATATTGGAGTGTATGATTTTCAGTATATGGCAGAAAAAATCTTTGGTGAGCCTGACAAAGACGGAAAGTCTGTCGTAACTAAGCTGCGCGTGATACGTCAAAATGAGTATAATGGACAGATAAAAAACTATCCATGGACAATCATGATTGAAAATGGAAAGGGAATCAAAGAGCAGAACAGCAAGACTGGCGGTTATTCCTGCCGCTCAGGTTCTTATGTGTGTGAAGCAAAGACGCAGATCAATATGACCGATGTTGATTTTTTCTGCCTTTTCTCAAAGGCGCATAAGGCAGTGGATAAATGGGAACGCAGGCAGGATCTGAAAGAATTTTTTAATAAATTCTATCTGCTTCTCAAAAAGGAATGACAACGTTGTTTTTCTTGACAATTATGGCAAAAATGCCATAAAATATAAATGTACAAAGGAGAATCATATGTCAGGCTTCAATGTAGAGTTTTACACAAAATCAAACGGCGAAAAACCAGCTAAAGATTTTCTTTTAAGCCTTGATGAAAAAATGAAAGTAAAGGCTTTTGGGATAGTTGAATTGCTGCAGGAATACGGAAATCAGTTAAGGGAGCCATATAGTAAGCCTTTGGAGGATGGTATTTTTGAACTCCGAATAAAGGTCGGAAATAATATTACCAGGGTTTTCTACTTTTTTTATTATGAAAAGCGGATAATATTGACAAATGGCTTTGTGAAAAAATCGCAAAAGACACCAGAGATTGAGAAACTGCTTGCGAAAAAATACAGGGAAGATTTTCTGAATCGTGAAAAGAGAGGGTGATACAATGAGTGAATTTGATAATTTATTAAATGAACAACTTAAAGATCCTACGTTTAAAAAGGAATGGGAAGATATTCAGCCAGAAATGGATATTATCCGTTCTATGATTGATTTACGGATTTCGCAGAACCTGACACAGGAAGATCTTGCGAAACGAACAGGAATCAACCAGTCAGATATCAGTAAAATAGAAAATGGAACAAGAAATCCATCTTTAAAAATGATAAAACGCCTTGCGGACGGAATGGGGATGAATGTAAAAATCGTCTTTACGCCTAAAAGGGGCGGAACATCAGAAAAAGCAGAAATTCTCCATGTGAAAAAAACACGTTCCATGTAGAGACTTGGACTCGAAGCCGTTGGCTCCTTGACAGGAGCCGACGGTTTCTTTTTTTATTGGTAAAATTTTTATCTTTACAAAAACGTACGTTCGAATATATAATCTCTATATATTAAAATTAGATTAGAAAAGGTGTGGAACGATGGAAAGTATTTTACAAATCAATATACCCGTGCAAATGATCTCATGTACGGATACAAATGGTCGTATTACGCCAATACGGTTTCGCTTTCGTGATAAAGACGAAACAATTGTCACGGTGACAATAGACAAAATTCTGCAATCCGAGCAAAATATCAACAGAATTGGAGCAGAATTTCAATGTGAAGCATTTGTTCAAGGTATGAAGAGATCCTTTACGCTTAGTTATAATTATGCCGCTCATGAGTGGCATCTTTCTCGAATAATGGTATAGGAGACAGGATAGGAGATAAAACTATTTGTTTAGCAATTTCGCCCTCTATGAAGGCATTAGGGATAAAAAAATGCGGTCGGTTTTTGAAATTCCAGGAGGTGTGGATTATATTATGGCGCCGCCCCGGATGCAGAAATATATAGACTATGCTGCAGAAATCTATGAAATTTACCTCAAGTATATTGCTAAAGAGGACATACATGTGTACTTGATTGATGAGGCATTCATGGATGTGACGGACTATCTTGGCCTGTATCATATGACCGGGCTGGTGGCACGGATCGATGAAGCGAGCCGTGTGATTCAGATTGTCAATACAAAATTCCGGTTTGATGATATACTGGACATAGATGTAGAAATTTAATATTGAAGGAGGGGAGCATACATATGTGGAAATATGATACAGATAGGATATTACAAGAAAAACAGAGTGAACGTAAAAAGAAATTCCTGAAAATAGGAGAAGATGTATATTCTTTTTTTCAAGATAAAGCGACTGCTGCCGGGTTTGAAGAGCGAGAAGGGCAATGGGCAATGTCCTGTGAAATTGTAGATGGAATGAGCGAAAATAAGCATGTGCTTGTTGAGGCTGGCGTTGGAATCGGAAAGTCATTTGCGTATATTGTACCAATTTTGTGTTATAGTAAAATGTTTCATAAACCAGTAGTAATTGCAACATCGACAATAGCATTACAAGAGCAGCTGATTCATGATATAGAAAAAATTATGGATATGCTTAATTATGAGGTAGAAGTTCTTATTGCAAAAGGACAGAATCATTTTTTGTGTAAGAAGCGCTTTGATGAATGCTTTACGAAAGAATTTATTGCAGAAAGTACGGAACACAAAGTGCTCAATGATACCATTTGCAAATTCGGATATGAGAAAGCAGATTGGGATGTTGAAATTCCAAATGAAATATGGAACCGGATAAATGTGAAAGATTATAAACCTCAATTTTGCAAAGATAAGTGTGCTTATTGGATGTCCTGTCATTATCATTCTTTGCGTCAAAGAATGAAGTCTACGCGTGGAATTATTGTATGTAATCAGGATCTTCTTGCTATTGATATGAATAAAAAAGCAAGTTATAGACGGCCTCTAATGAGTGAAGATATTGGAATGATCGTAATAGATGAGGCACACAATTTAGAAAATAAAGTTCGTTCTGCTGTGACTTCTTGTATTTCCCTTAAACAACTGAAGGATGCAGTGAATGGAGCTGGAAAAGCAGTTAGTGCTGTTGATCCAGAGGTTGCCAAGAAGCTGGATAAGGCAGAGCGTTTGATAAATGAGGTTTTTAGAGATTTATTGGAGCAAATGGACAAGCAGGACAAGGAGGTAGAAAAAGAAGGACAGGATATAGATCGATATTATGTAAAAAACATTGGTTCCAATTTTCAAAAATTATATAAAATTCTTGATAAAATTCTTTTTCAAGCATCTATGGCTTTTGGTGATTTCCTGGGTGATCAGAATAGAAAAAGCTATGATGAAGAAACGGAACTGCTTGAAGATCATGTTGCTTTCTTAGACTCAATTATAAAACGGGAAAAGAGCAGCGATATTTTTTGGTTAGAAAGAGATAAGGGAAATCGGGGAATAACGGGTGTACGTCTATACAAATGTCCCAAGAAGGTTAATGAAATCATAAGAAAAATCATGTTTAGTAATGCAGAATTGCCGGTAATATTGACTTCCGCAACAATAGCAACAGGTAAGAATGAAAACTATATCGAGAACTATTCTTATTTTATTAACAATACGGGATTTCAGGCTGACCGAAATTTAGTGTGTGAACCTAAATCATCTCCATTTAACTATGATAAACATGCAATGATTTATTATACTGAGCATATGCCGCATCCCACACAGAAAAGAGAACAGTTTATAGAAGAAGGAGTGCAGGAAATTATAAAACTGCTCAATATCAGTAATGGAAAATCTCTAATTCTATTTACCGCAAAAACAGATATGCAGGCTGTATATGAGAGATTGCAAGAGAAAAAATTGCCTTTCAAGATATTGATGCAGAAAGGAAATTCAAAACAAGCAGAAACTTTAGCAAAATTTAGGAGTGATACAAATTCTGTGCTTTTAGGCACTGGAAGCTATTGGGAAGGAATTAATATCGAAGGGGTATCATTATCTCATGTAATTATCTTTAAATTGCCTTTCCCAGTAAGAGAACCGATTATTGACTATAAAGTTCAGCAGAGCGAAAATGGTTTGATGGAAATTTATGTGCCGGAAATGATTATAAAATTAAAGCAGGGGATTGGCAGACTGATCCGAAGCGAGAGTGATAAGGGGATTGTTTCTATTATAGATTCAAGAGTTGGAGAAAAATCCAGGGCGCCTTATAAACAAATTATTTGGGATTCATTGCCAATAAAAAGCAGAACTAATAAAATCGAAGAGATTGCAGCTTTTTATAAGCAAGTAGTAGAATAATAGAAAGACGGAAAAGAGAAAAGCCTCGGTGGTTGAACCACTGGGGCTTTTTTGCTGTAACAAATGTAAAAAGTGTAACAAATTTCGTTTACAGGTTCCATGCCGCTTATTCCCCAAGCGACTCTACAAAGTCCTGGTTGGATTTTAATTGATCTTCAATCACGGCTTCTGCTCTTTTGACGTCGATATTGTCATCAGTATCGTCGGTTTCCGGCTCATCGTCCATTAAGCGCTTATCGGCGTCGCGATCGTCCTTAATTGTGCTGTACTTGAAATCATCAATGCCATCTACGACATATTTGTGAAGTTTCTGATCTTCGGTCATGGATCTGCTCTTTGGTGCTCCACAGTATGGACAAAAAGAATAGCTTTTATCATACTTTTCATTGCAACAGGTACAGGTTTCTTTTTTTTGCAAAATCATGATGAGTAACAGAATTAATATTGAGGACTGGATCATTCCCGTAGCCAGCAAAAAGAAGAGTTGGCTGCCTGTTGGCTGTGCCCCGTACTGGAAAACAAATTCTGCAAAAAATATGTCAAGCAGAACCAGAACAATGATAATTTTTAGTGTTTTTTTCTTTATTAGGACGTTTTCTTTTCCTGTCATGAAATTCCTCCTTTCTGAAATTCTTACTATTCATATAGGTCTGTTTCTTGAAATGTAAATATTTTCCATAAAAAAATTATTTTTCTTGCGTTTTTACAAGTTGAAACGTATATACCAACGAAGGATTAAAAAATTTAATGAAGGGATTGACAAAAATGCAGGCAAGAACAGTTGGAAACTTCTTTGTGGAGTTGGGAGATGAAGAGAAAAGCGGATTTCGCAATGTTTCCGTTGAAGGTAGTGGTGTAAAAAAGAATTATCGTATGGTCAGTTGTCCATATACGAAGAAATGGTTTGGAAAGCTGACGGAGGGAGATCTTAGTTACATTGTGAAAATGTATCCGGAAGGAATGGCATTAACAACAGATGAAGACGGTCATACCTTGAAATATCGTTCATGACAGTAGAAAGGGGATTGGCGGGTGGTCGTGCTTGCCAGACGAATGAAAAACGAAATGAAAAAAGTAGATAAGTGGACAAGTCAAAGGTCTGGACTCATGGTCAAAGAGGATAAGAGCAGCAAATATTACCATGAGGCGGAAAAGCTTATGAAATCATACAGGACAATCGCATTGTCCATTGACCGTAACATGCAAATGATACAGTCGAAGTTTCAAATGCTGTATGACCAGGATATAGATGAATTCCTTGATAGGGTATATGCCTGTGGTATGGAATTTTGTGATGACAATTCCGGGGTACAGTGTCTGGTCGAATCCATGAGATTTAAGCGTAATAGGCTTCTTATGGTAAAAGAGAGCGTGCGGACGATTGCAGGGACGCATCCACAGGGGAAGGAAATTACAACTGTCTTATTTTACTCTTACATGTCAAGGAACAAGTATACGACACGGGAAAAAATCGAAAAGACGTCCACTGCGCTCGAAATGCCAGTTTCTCAGACAAAATTCTATCAGTGGCAGAATGAAGGCTTATGGCTCCTTGGGATGCTTCTCTGGGGAGAAGACAGGGAAGTCCGCGGGAAAACAGGTTGAAAATTAAAATCTTCGTATATAGGTAAGATTGCTTTTCTTTTATACGGACATATAAGTAAAGGTAAAGAATAGCCGTGGGAAGGAGGAAGATATTATATGGGATTTACTGTCTTAGGAATATATATATCAACACAGCAGCTTGTGCTGTTCTTTATTATTATTTTAATTCTATCCATGATCAGAAAGACGTTTTTTCGGTTTATAGCCGGTTGTGTAGTGATCTGGTTTATCCTGGGGTACCTTGGTGTCCGTGAACAGGCAATTACTATTGTGCAGAACGCATTTACTTATCTTGTGCATTTCATGAGTGGAGGGATTTATTAACAGATAATCAGTATTGGAGCGGAAGGAGAAATCAATATGGCGAAAGTTTACGTTGTATTAAATGGACGAAAAAATGGAATTTTTAATTCCTGGGATGAGTGCCAGAAGAGCATCTTAAAATTTAAAGATGCTGCATACAAAAGCTTTGTCAGTACGGCAGAAGCAGAGGAATTTTACAGGCGCAATATGCCGATGGATCCGGAAGATTTCAAGTTAGATCGTGGCATGGCAAAAATTTATGTTGCGGGTTCCTATGATGAAAAGCAGGACAAGTATGGATTTGCATATGATGTACGGATGGCAGATCAGATCATTAGCGGTTCCGGGATCGAGCCGATGCCGCTTGTTTATGGACAACAGGAACAGACAGGAGAAATTGAGGCTGTCATTCATGCAGTCAAAAAGGCAAGAGAATTAGGATTGTACAGTGTGCTTATATGCTATACACATGCTGGGACTGGTGCTTGGGCGATCGGAACATGGAATACGAAAAAGGATGGCCCGGTATATTACAAAAAAGGCATTGATGAATGTATTATGGATGTCCGGTTCGCTCCCGTAGCAGATAATATCCCGGAAATGAAAGAAGTTATAAAAAAAGCGAAAGATGTACTTTATACAAAGTGATAGCAGCGGAAAGGAAAATAAGGGATGGGTAAATATTTGATTATTTGCGAAAAACCATCTGTTGCGCAGGACTATGCTCGTATCCTTGGTGTGTCGGGGCGCAAAGATGGTTATATCGAGAATGGAACATGGGTTATCACATGGTGCGTTGGACATTTGATTGCGCTGTCTTATCCGGAGAAATATGATCCACTTATGAAAAAGTGGTCGTTGGATACGCTCCCCTTTCTGCCAGCTGAGTATAAGTACGAGCCTATAGCCAGTGTGAAAAAGCAGTACAGCGTGGTACATCATATGCTGCATCGGCAGGATATTGATACTGTATACTGGGCGGGAGATTCCGGGAGGGAAGGACAGTACATAGAGGCACTGATCCGGGATAAGGGCGGCGTCAGAAAAGGCATGGATGAAAAAAGAATCTGGATAGATTCTCAGACCGATGAAGAGATCAAGCGCGGCATAAAGAATGCGAAACCTATGTCTGCTTACGACAATATGTCAGCAGCTGGATACATGCGGGCAATCGAAGATTATGCTATGGGGATCAATTTTTCCAGGGCATTATCTGTAAAGTATGCGTACAAACTGAACCAGGTGGCAAGCACAAACAAATATACGCCGATTTCGGTCGGTCGTGTCATGACATGTGTTTTGGGGATGGTTGTCAACAGGGAACGTGAAATCCGCGATTTTAAAGTGACGCCGTTCTTCCGTATTGTTGCAGATATCGGAAATAATATACAGGTGGAATGGAAGGCTGTTGCCGGGTCAAAATATTTTCAGACTCCATTTTTATACAAGGATAATGGATTTAAAGAAAGAAAAACAGCAGAGGATCTGATTTCTTCACTAAAGGGAAAGCCATTTGTAGTGCATTCGGTAAAAAAGATGGTTGAAAAGAAAAAGGCACCGCTTCTGTTTAATCTTAATGAGTTACAAGCAGAATGTTTCAAACGTTTTAAAATCAGTCCGGATGAAACGCTTAAAATCGCACAGGCATTGTATGAGAAGAAATATACAACATACCCAAGAACGGATGCGAGGGTTTTATCAACAGCGATCGCAAAGGTCATTGATAAAAATCTTGTTGGTTTAAAAAGCTATTTGCCAACAGCGGCATATGCGAATGAGATTCTTGTAAATTCCGCTTATAAGGGGATCGAGAAGACGAAATATACGGATGATACAAGGATAACGGATCACTATGCGATTATCCCGACCGGACAGGTGAATGGAGTTTCTGCGTTGGATCCGCTTACCAGACAGGTTTACGATTTGATTGTAAGGCGGTTTTTAAGTATCTTTTATCCGGAAGCCGCATATCAGAAGTTGATTTGCGACTGCATTTGTGAAAATGAGCATTTTTTCTTTTCTGCAAAGGTACTTTTTCAGGAAGGTTATTATCCGGTTGCAGGTATTGATACCAGTTCGATACTAAGCACTGCAAATCTTGATCCTGCATTAAAGCAGCTTTTTTCAAATCTGAAAAAGAAAGACACCTTTTCCGTGACAGCGTTGAAAGTCTGCGAAGGAAAGACTTCACCACCGAAGCGATATGATTCCGGTTCGATCATCCTGGCAATGGAAAACGCCGGCCAGTTTGTTGAGGAGGAATCTTTGAGAGAGCAGTTAAAAGGCAGTGGAATTGGTACGACGGCTACCAGAGCAGATATTTTAAAAAAGCTGGTAAATAACGGATATTTGACGTTGAATAAGAAAACTCAGATTATCACGCCGGGAAAACTTGGAGAGATGATCTATGAGATTGTGAAATGCACGATACCGGCGCTTTTGAATCCGAAACTCACGGCAAGCTGGGAAAAAGGGCTGGCGCAGGTAGAGGAGGGCAAGGTAACAAAGCAGGAATACAGACAGAAATTGGAACAGTTTGTTTCGCTGAAAACGGAAGCTGTAAAAAATGGAAATATGACAAAGCAGATTGAGCAGCAGATGCATGATGTTTTGAAGTATTACTAAATTGGGCACGTTTAACAGTTTAAAGAAATAGGGTGATACATTGAAAAAATATGAAATCCCAGTTTGGGAAAAGCTGCTATTAACGATAGATGAAACAGTGGCGTATTCCAATATTGGACGGGAGAAGCTTATGGAGCTTATTGAAGAAACAGATTGTGACTTCGTAATTCAAAAAGGTACTCATAAATTGATTAACAGAAAGAAATTTGAAAATTATATTGATCAGATTCGTGTTTTATAGTTATTGAATTTGTGCCCCTTATATGATATAAACAAAAAGTCATATAAGGGGTTTCTGTTTGTTATAAGCAGAAAGCGAGATGAAATATATGTCAACGAGTAGAAAAGATAGAAAAGGACGAGTTTTAAGGACAGGAGAGAGTGTACGAAGCGATGGGCGATATATGTATAGGTGGACTGATATCAATAAAAGACGTCAGTGCGAATATGCAGATACATTGAATGAGCTTCGAAAAAAGGAGGAAGAAATAAATAACGAGATAGCAAGTGGTATTTTAAGAACTGGTACTACGCTTAATCAGCAAATAGAGTTTTATCTAAAAACTAAAGCAAACGTTTCAGTGGCGACATCCTCAAATTATACATACTATTATCATCATAGTATAGAGAATAGTTTTCTCGGAAAAATGAGCATGAAGGATATAAAGAAAGCGCATATTTTGGCTTTCTATAAAGACTGTCATGATAATGGGATGGCTAATAGCACAATAGCTATTTTGCAAAAGGTGATCAGACCGTCATTGCAACTGGCTGTAGATTCCGATTTTTTGCGCAAGAATCCGGCAACTGGCTGTTTGAAAGATTATCCGGTCGAAGAAGAAGTAAAATATGCCATGAGCTTTGAAGAAGAAAATGAATTCCTAGCCAGGTTTGATATCTGCATTGATGCCAGGTTTTACAAGCCTCTTGCCTGCATTTTATTGTATACAGGAATGAGAATAAGTGAACTTTTGGGATTGACGTGGGATGATGTTGATATGAAAAAGAGGACGATAGACATTAACCACCAAATGTTATGCAGAAACCTTTATGGGAAACTTGTTCAATATTGCAGGGATAATACCAAAACAGAAAATGGTACGCGGGTAATTCCAATGAATGATATGGCGTATCAATATATGCTGGAACAAAAGAAGCATTGGCTGGCCTGCAAAAAGGTGCCTGATTTCAGTATAGATGGATATTCAAATTTTGTTTTTCTGTCATACAGAACCGGAAAGGTTGTCAGGCATGCGGTTATAAGGCGGTTGTTCAGAAAGCTGGTAAGAGAATACAATGAGACCAGGGAGGTTCAGCTGCCGGCAATAAGTCCTCATATATTAAGGCACACTTATTGTACCAGGCTTGCTGAGGCAGGAACAGATTTAAAGACAATGCAATATTTAATGGGGCATTCAGATATAAAGACGACCATGGAAGTATATAATCATGTGGATCAGGATCGATTGGAAAGAGAGCTGCATAAGATAAATGATCTGCATCAAGTCTACGCTAACCCGCAACAATCCACCTCAGTTTGACACCAATTTGACACCAATTTGACACCAAATTAGTGTAAAGATATAGCAAGATATGGCAAGTTATCCAGTTATTGGGCAGGCAAAAAAATTAAAAGTGACAGTGCTTGAAATTCCTGCAAAATCAGGGGAAACAGCGAAAACACTAGGAAAATCAACGTTTTCCACTTGCATTTTCATTCCCCCCATGCTACAATAACACACAGAGTGAATGACAAGAGTCACACGAAGGGGTGCACCACCACGGGTGCAGGTTTCCTTTGTGTGGCTTTTTTTTGTTATAGCGATGAGGAAAAGGGAGGGATAACAATGGTTCGAATCAATGGTGAAGATGTTTCCGCAGACGGAAAGATTTTAAAAGATTATCTGTTAGAAAACGGATATACGCTTACAACGATCGCGGTAGAGCGCAATGGGGAGATCCTTCCGAAAGCGCAGTATGAGACAGCAGTCTTAAACCCGGATGATGTGATTGAGATCGTAAGTTTTGTGGGAGGGGGCTGATCACATGGAAAAGCAGAAGCTGCCTGTTCACACGTCTGATGCTCGGATGCAGGAAATCCCGACGAAAGAAGAAATGCGTGCGGCGCTGGAACTGCGCCATACAAAAGCAGTGCAGGATAAGATCTCGGATGCGCATGTGGCGGTCTGCGGTCTCGGAGGACTGGGTTCCAATATCGCGATCGCGCTGGCGCGCTGCGGTGTCTTGCACTTGCACCTCATAGATTTTGACACGGTGGATCTTACCAATTTAAACCGGCAGCAGTATGGGATCGCGCAGCTCGGACAGCCGAAACCTGCGGCATTAAAGGAAGAACTGTTGCAGTTTGCTCCATATTGTGAGATCACGACGGATTATGAAAAGCTGACCGAAGAAAATATCGGAACTATCATAACAGAGCCGTTTGTCTGCGAGGCGTTCGATGCCCCGGAGCAAAAAGCGATGCTTACCAACTATGTGCTGGAGCATATGCCACAGACCTGGCTGGTCGGGGCATCCGGAATGGCGGGATATGAGAGCGGCAACACGATAAAGACGAGACATATCATGGGGCGTTACTATCTGTGTGGAGATGGTACGACCGATATCACGGAGCATTACGGTCTGATGGCGCCCCGCGTCATGCTCTGTGCTGCGCATCAGGCAAACATGATCCTCCGGCTGATCCTCGGGGAGACAGAAATATAACAAGAAAATGAGAAAGAGGGAAAAAACAATGGAAAAGAAAGATACATTTTGTCTGGGTGGAAAGGAATTTTCTTCCCGTTTTATTCTGGGATCCGGAAAATATTCCATGGATCTGATCAAAGCGGCTGTCGATTACGCAAAGGCTGAGATCATCACACTTGCGGTACGCCGCACCAATACCAAGAAGCAGGAGAATATCTTAGATTATATCCCGGAGGGTGTTACGCTTCTGCCAAACACTTCCGGTGCGAGAAATGCGGATGAGGCTGTCCGGATCGCGCGTATGGCAAGAGAACTTGGCTGTGGTGATTTTGTAAAGATTGAGATCATGAAGGATTCCAAATATCTGCTGCCGGACAACAATGAGACGGTAAAAGCAACGGAAATCCTTGCGAAAGAGGGATTTGTCGTACTGCCGTACATGTATCCGGATCTGTATGCAGCGAGAGATCTGGTAAATGCCGGTGCAGCCGCAGTAATGCCGCTTGCGTCTCCAATCGGCTCCAACAAGGGACTTGCAACAAAAGAATTCATCCAGATCTTAATTGACGAGATCGATCTTCCGGTTATCGTGGACGCGGGCATCGGCAGACCTTCCCAGGCGTGTGAGGCAATGGAAATGGGTGCCGCCGCGGTTATGGCAAATACGGCGATCGCAACGGCCGGCGATATTCCTGCCATGGCATATGCCTTTAAGAACGCGATCGAAGCAGGACGTGCGGCGCATCTTGCCGGACTTGGCAGAGTGTTGGAGCGCGGGGCGAGCGCATCCGATCCGCTGACCGGATTTTTAAGAGACTAAAAAGAGGGTGAGAACATGGCAGAAAATAATTTTTTTATTGATTCCGATAAACTGAATGAAAAAGCGCTGGAGCGGAAACACCGCCTGGAGAACGATCCGTCTTCCCGCACAAATCATATGGAATATATGGAAGGTATGGAACGTATAGATTCCGACATCATGGATAAGGTGCTGACCGCCATGAAAGCGTACGATTACGACAAGTATACGGATGCGGATGTGCGCCGTGCGCTGATGCATGAAACCTGTGATATCGAAGATTTCAAGGCACTGCTTTCTCCGGCTGCAAAGCCACATTTGGAGGAGATGGCGAGAAAAGCGAAGATCGAGACCAGCAAACATTTCGGAAATACCGTCTATATCTTCACACCGCTTTACATAGCCAACTACTGTGAAAACTATTGTATCTATTGTGGATTCAACTGCTACAATGACATCAAGCGCAAAAAGCTGAATCAGGAAGAGATCGAAAAAGAAATGAAGATCATTGCGGATTCCGGTATCGAGGAGATCCTGATGCTGACCGGTGAGAGCCGCAGCATGAGTGACGTGAAATACATCGGGGAAGCATGTAAGCTTGCCGCTAAATATTTCCGCAATGTGGGACTTGAGATCTATCCGGTCAACAGTGACGAATACCGTTATCTCCATGAGTGCGGTGCCGATTATGTGACCGTATTCCAGGAGACCTACAATTCCGACAAGTATGAGACGCTGCATCTGATGGGACACAAACGTGTCTTTCCGTATCGTTTTGAGGCACAGGAGCGCGCGATCATGGGTGGCATGCGCGGAGTCGGATTCTCCGCACTGCTCGGGCTTTCGGATTTCAGAAAAGATGCACTTGCAACGGCACTGCATGTTTATTATCTGCAGCGGAAATATCCGTATGTCGAGTATTCCCTGTCATGTCCGAGACTGCGCCCGATCATCAACAACGAAAAGATCAACCCGCTTGATGTGCATGAGAAGGAGCTCTGTCAGGTGCTCTGTGCATACCGTATCTTCCTTCCGTTTGTCGGGATCACGGTTTCTTCAAGAGAACAGGAGCATTTCAGGGATGGCATCGTAAAGATCGCGGCGACCAAGGTATCTGCCGGTGTTTCGACCGGAATCGGAGATCATGAGAGCAAATACAGCGGAAAAGAAGAAAAGGACACCGGGGATGAGCAGTTTGAGATCTCGGATGACCGCAGCTTTGACGCTATGTACCATGACATGGAGGAGAGCGGCCTGCAGCCGGTCTTAAACGATTATGTGTACGTCTAAGCCATTATTACCCCAAAAAGACAGGATCGTATGTGTGACGAACCGGCATCTGGCAGAAGATTTTCTTCCCCAGGTGGAAAAAGTGGCGGCAATGGGCATACAGACGATCATCCTGCGCGAAAAAGATTTAAAAGCGGCAGAGTACGAAAAGCTGGCGCGGGAGGTGCTTTTGATCTGCGAAAAATATCAGACGAAGTGTATGCTGCACAGTTTTTCGGAAGTCGCGGAAAAGCTGTGGCAGGATAAAACGATCTACCAGCCGGCGGGGCTTCATCTTCCGATCGGGAAATTTCTCGCGCTGACGGAAGAACAAAAAAAGCAGATCCCACTGCTTGGCGTGTCGGTCCACTCACTGGATGAAGCAAAACAATGTGAGCGTCTTGGCGCGTCCTATGTGACCGCCGGGCATATTTTTGCGACGGACTGCAAAAAAGGTGTTCCGCCGCGCGGGCTTTCCTATCTTCGGGAGATATGCGCGGGTGTAAACATACCGGTGTTTGCAATCGGCGGGATCCATGCGGATAATATGGCGTCCTGTCTGGATGCCGGTGCAGATAAGGTCTGCATGATGTCGGACCTCATGAAAATTTAAAAAGCCTGAAAAATCGGGGGCGGATATTGCTCCCGATTTTTTCGTATGCTATGATAGAAAATAAGAAAAAGTTATAAATAAAAAGGAAAAGGCAGTTGAATCCATGTTACCACAAGATTTTGCAGAACGAATGAAAGACATGTTAAAAGAGGACTATGACGCGTTTTTAAAAAGCTATGAGAACGAAAAATATCAGGCGCTGCGCGTAAATCCGTTAAAGGCTAAAGATGCGGCAGTCGAGGAAAAAGCGCCGTTTTCGCTGACGAAGGTTCCGTGGGCGGCACACGGATTTTATTATGACAGTGCAGACCAGCCGGGCAAACATCCGTATCACGAGGCGGGCGTGTATTATATCCAGGAGCCGAGTGCCATGGCACCGGCAGAATATTTAGAGGCAAAGCCGGGCGAACGGATACTTGACCTTTGTGCGGCACCGGGCGGAAAGAGCACACAGATCGGAGCAGCATTAAACGGTGAGGGGCTTCTTATTTCCAATGAGATCCATCCGGCGCGCGCAAAGATATTATCGGAAAATATCGAGCGTATGGGCATCCGAAACGCGATCGTGACAAATGAGACACCGGAACATCTTTCAGAGATTTTCGTGGAGTACTTTGACCGGATCCTTGTGGACGCACCGTGTTCCGGGGAAGGAATGTTCCGCAAAAACGAGGATGCAATGACAGAGTGGAGCAAAGAGAATGTCACGCTCTGCGCCGAAAGACAGGATGGGATCCTGTCCCATGCGGCGTCCATGCTGCGCCCGGGCGGGCAGTTAGTTTATTCTACCTGTACCTTTGCGCCAGAGGAAAATGAGGGATCGATCAGCCGTTTCCTTGAAAAACACCCGGAGTTTTCGATCGTGGCGGTGGAGAAAAAAGACGGCATGTCAGCCGGTGTGCCGGAGTGGATCTCCAGGCCGGCGGATGGCATCGGGCATACCATCCGTTTGTGGCCGCACAGATTAAAAGGGGAGGGGCATTATCTGGCTGTCTTAAAAAAAGCCGGAGAGCTTCCGGATGATTATCGCGGTGGATGCAGAAGCGGAGAGCAGATGGGATTAAAAGAAAAAGACTGCAAAGAGTGCATGGAATTTCTGGATACTTATTTCAAGAAGAAACCGACGGGGATTCTGGTGAAATTCGGAGACCAGATCTATCTGGCACCGGAGGGATCGCCTTCTTTGAAGGGGTTAAAAGTGCTTCGACCGGGACTGCACCTTGGCACCGTAAAAAAGAACCGGTTTGAGCCATCCCACGCGCTCGCGCTTGCGTCAAAGGCTTCCGATGTGACATACAGCACAGATCTTCCTTCGGATGGCGCAGAGATCCGCGCTTACTTAAACGGTCAGACGATAAACCGCGAGGGAGAAAAGGGCTGGTATCTGATCACTACAGACGGGTACAGCATCGGCTGGGGCAAACTTGCCGGCGGTATCATGAAAAACCATTATCCGAAAGGCCTGCGGAAGAACTGGTAACTTGTGGTTTGAGGTTTATTTAGAAAAAATTTAGAATCTATCCTCTCTTTCTTTAGTTTTTTATGGTATTCTGAGTAAAATGATAAAGAAGGAGTTGATTTTATGTTGCAGAATCTTGCAACTCTCGAAGAAAGTATCCTGCTTGGGATACAGAGCAATCTGAGAAATGAATGGCTGGCGCCTGTTTTCATATTTATTACAAGACTTGGAAATGGCGGTTTTATATGGATCCTTGGTTCCATTCTGCTTCTTGTGCCAAAGAAAACCAGAAAGATCGGGGTGATGGCGCTGGCGGCACTCGCAGGTTCCGTTCTGATCGATAATGTGATACTGAAAAATGTGGTTGCGCGGACAAGACCTTATGAGGTGATCGGAGGTCTGACTTCGCTCATTGGAATACAGAAGGATTTCTCATTCCCGTCGGGACATACCGGGAGCTCTTTTGCGGTGGCGGTGGTCATGTTCCGCGGACTTCCTAAAAAATTTGGCGTACCGGCACTGATCCTTGCGTTTTTGATCGGATTTTCCAGACTCTATGTGGGTGTGCATTATCCATCAGATGTGCTTGGAGGAGCGCTGATCGGAACAGGGATCGCGCTGTTTGTCGGCTGGATCGGATCAAAAAAATTTACTTAGTTTTTACCCCAATTTTTCAAAAACACGATAGTTTCTCACTTTCTTTACTGATACAGTAAAATACAGAAATATCAGAAAGAAAAGAAGGTAAGGAATATGGGTCAGGTAACTTATAAGGAAATCAAAAATTTAGAAGAAGTAAACGAATATATCCGTCAGGGCAACGAGATGCTCGGGGCGCTTGGCTTTACGGATCATTCCACAGAGCATGCGCTCATTGTAGCGACGAAGGCAGGGAAGATCTTACAGAAATTAAATTATGGGAAACGTGATATCGAGCTTGCAAAAATAGCCGGATACCTGCATGATCTCGGAAACTGCATCAACCGCACGGATCACGCGCATCTTGGCGCGCTCCTCGCAAAGGACATTTTAAAAGAGTGCGGCATGAACTATACGGAGATCGCGCTTGTCATGAACGCGATCGGTTCGCATGATGAAAAGACCGGATGCGCGGTCAATCCGATCTCGGCGGCTCTGATCCTCGCGGACAAGACTGATGTGCAAGCGGGCGGCGGAAGTGCTCGGGATGCGTTTTAAAATGACGGCAAACGGAAATAAGATCTGTTAATTTTATAGGTTTACATCTGGACAAGACACCTGTCAACATAATTGTTTGACAGGTGTCTTGTCAGTTGAAAGGAAACGTGCTATAATACACAAAATCGCAGGCGTTTGAAAAATAAAGAAAACGAGGTATGCGTCAGTGTAGGAAGATAAAAAGCGCGCGATAGTTCCTTTGGGCAGTTGCCCTTCACTGGCAAAAGAAGAATATGAAAACAGATATTTTAATTATTGGAAGCGGATGTTCCGGACTTTACTGTGCATTGCAGCTTCCGGCTGACAAACAGATCACGATCATCACAAAAGCAGACTTGGAGAGCAGTGACTCTTTCCTTGCGCAGGGCGGTATGTGCATGTTAAAGAGCGACAGTGATTATGACAGCTATTTTGAAGATACGATGAAGGCAGGACATTATGAGAACGATAAGAAATCCGTAGATATTATGATTCGTTCCTCACAGGATGTCGTAAAAGATCTCCTCTCTTATGGGGTGGATTTCAAACGCGATGAGGACGGAGCCCTTGCGTTTACCAGAGAAGGGGCGCACTCTACGAAGCGTATCCTGTTCCACGAGGATATCACCGGAAAAGAGATCACAAGCAAGCTTTTAGCGGCGGTACAGAAGTTACCGAATGTGACGATCTTAGAACACACAACGATGGTCGATATCATCTGCCGTGAAAATATCTGCTATGGCGCAGTGATCCGTCACGCGGACGGCACACTTGAAAAAGCCGCGGCAGATTATACGGTATTTGCAACGGGCGGTGTCGGCGGACTTTACCGTCATTCCACAAACTTCCGGCATCTGACCGGAGATGCGCTGGCAGTTTCCATCCGTCATCACATTGATTTAAAAGATATCAATTACATACAGATCCATCCGACGACGCTGTACTCGGAGAAGCCAGAAGACCGCAGTTTCCTGATTTCGGAGTCTGTCCGTGGGGAAGGCGCGAAACTTTACGATAAAAACATGAACCGTTTTGTCAACGAACTGTTGCCGAGGGATCTTCTCACAGAGGCGATCCTGGCACAGATGGAAAAAGATCAGACGGAGTTCGTATGGGAAGATTTAAGAACGATCCCGGAGGACGAATTGAAGTCACATTTTCCAAATATTGTGGAACATTGCAGGGAAATGGGGTATGATGTAACTAAGGAATGTATCCCGGTAGTCCCGGCGCAGCATTATTTTATGGGCGGTATCAGGGTCAATCACAGAAGCCGCACATCCATGGAACAGCTCTATGCAGTCGGTGAGACCGCATGTAACGGCGTTCACGGCAAGAACCGTCTCGCAAGCAATTCCCTGTTGGAGAGTCTGGTGTTTGCAAAGCGCGCCGCAAAGGATATGCAGTTAAATTATCCGTTGATCCGCAAAGATCAGGCAGTAGTCGATGCGGTGGATCTGGACAATTACGAAAATGAGGACCTGTTGGAAGAATCCTATAAAAAACAGGTATTAAAAGAAATCGAAAAGGCCAATCAGGCATCCAAGTCCGCATAGGCCGGGGAAAATAAAAAGAGAAAGAGGAAAATCATGTACGATCAGGTAACGTTAAAATTAAATGTAGACCCGCTTATTTTGAGCGCGTTAAAAGAAGATATCACAAGCGAAGATGTATCGACCAACAGTGTAATGCCGCATCCGCAGGCAGGAGAGGTCGATCTGATCTGTAAAGAGGACGGCATCATCTGTGGACTGCAGGTGTTTGAGCGCACCTTTACGCTGTTAGATGAAAGTACAAAGGTGGAATTTTTCGTAAAAGATGGCGATGAGGTAAAAAAAGGAGACCTTATGGCAAAAGTATACGGAGATATCCGCACGCTCTTATGCGGCGAGCGCACCGCGCTCAATTACTTACAGCGCATGAGCGGAATCGCAACCTATACGCATTCCGTAGCTGCTCTGTTAAAGGGAACGAAGACCAAACTGCTCGACACCAGAAAGACGACACCGAACAACCGTATTTTTGAGAAATATTCGGTGCGCATCGGCGGTGGAAACAATCACAGATATAATCTTTCCGATGGTGTGATGTTGAAAGATAACCACATCGGAGCAGCCGGCGGCGTGAAAAAGGCGATCGAGATGGCAAAGGAATACGCTCCGTTTGTCCGCAAGATCGAGGTGGAAGTTGAGAACCTTGACATGGTAAGAGAAGCGGTGGAAGCGGGCGCGGACATTATTATGTTGGATAATATGAAGCATGAGGATATGGAAGAAGCAATGAAGATCATAGACGGAAAGGCTGAGGTGGAAGTTTCCGGCAACGTGACCAAAGAAAACATCGCGCGTCTTACCGATCTTGGCGTGGACTACATCTCAAGCGGCGCGCTTACCCATTCGGCGCCGATCCTTGATATTTCTTTGAAAAATCTGCATGTGGTATAAATAAAAAAGGAGTTTCGGGCATGAGTGGAGAAGACAGAAGGAAGGAGATCATACAGATCCTGGAAAAGAGTGAGAAGCCGGTTTCCGGTCTGATGCTTTCCAAAAAAATGCAGGTCAGCAGACAGGTCATTGTTCAGGACATGGCGCTGCTCCGTGCAAACGGTTATTCCATCTATTCGACAAACCGTGGTTATCTGGTGGAAAAAAAGAAAGAAGCCGTCCGCGTGTTAAAGGTGATCCATTCCGATGAGGATGTGGAGAAGGAACTGAATACGATCGTGGATATGGGCGGAAAAGTGCAGAATGTGTTTGTCTATCACAAAGTCTATGGTGTGGTCAAGGCAGATATGAATATAAAATCCCGTATGGATATACGCGAATATCTGAATGATCTTCGCACCGGAAAATCGAGCCTGCTTAAAAATGTGACATCGGGTTATCATTATCATACGATCACGGCAGACAGTGAGGAGATCCTTGATATGATCCAGGAAAAACTGCAGGAACTCGGTTTTCTTGCAAAACTGCAGGACTATGAGCCGGTGGATTTCTGGAGCGAAAAAACGGAGTAAACAGAAACAGAAGAGGGAATATATGGAAACAACAAAAAAATTGTATGATCTGGATGCATATGGGACAGAATTTGAAGCAAAGGTACTTACCTGTGAAGAGGTAAAAAAGAAGGATACCACAGGTTATGCGGTAACACTGGACCAGACGCTGTTTTTCCCGGAAGAGGGAGGACAGAGCCCGGATCAGGGAACGATAAACGGTATTTCGGTTCTGGATGTCCAGATAAAAAAAGACGTGATCACGCATACGCTCGCTGCTCCGGCCGAGGTGGGAAGCACGGTAAAAGGAAAGATCGACTGGAAACATCGCTTTTACAACATGCAGCAGCATTCCGGCGAGCATATTTTTTCCGGTCTGGTTCACAGCCGTTTTGGCTATGAAAATGTCGGATTTCATCTGAGCGACCAGACGGTGACGATGGATTTTAACGGCGTATTATCCGAAGCGGATGTGGCTGAGGTCGAATATGCCGTAAATGAAGCAATTATTAAAAATATTCCGATTGAAGTAACATTTCCGACAAAAGAGGAATTAGAGACGCTCGATTATCGCAGCAAGATCGAGATCGAGGGACAGGTCCGTATCGTGACGATACCAGGTTATGATGTCTGCGCCTGCTGTGCGCCGCATGTGAAGCGCACCGGCGAGATCGGAATGTTAAAAGTATTAAATGTCCAGAGTTATAAGGGCGGCGTCCGTATCAGCATCCTGTGTGGGTTCCGCGCACTCCTGGAGTTTCGGAAAAAAGCGGCGGTGCTCTCGGAACTTTCCGCAAAGCTTTCTGCCAACCAGGAGGGACTTGGCGAGGCAGTGGACAAGTTAAAGAATACGAATCAGGCGATGAAGGCAAAGCTTGCGGCGGCAAATGAAAAGATGATGCAGCAGAAGCTTTCGGAGATCCCGTCGGATCAGACCGATGTACTTTTATTTGAAGAAGATCTGGATGTCCCTGTCATGCGCAATGCGGTAAACGCGCTGGTCGAGGCACACAGTGGGATCTGCGGGATCTTTGCGGGATCCGATGCGGACGGCTATCATTATATTGTCGGAAGCAGATCGAAGGACTGCCGTGAGGCGGCGGCTGCCCTGCGGGAAAAATTTGGAGCAAAGGGCGGAGGAAAACCGGAGATGGTGCAGGGGTCTGTTACTGCGTCTGAGGCGGACATCCGCAGCGTACTGGAATAATAATGGATACTGTATTAAAACCGATCGCCTTTATCCACACCGATTTCCCTTCCAAATTTGGAATCCCTAGGCAGGGAAATCTGGTGCCGGAATTAAAGGCGATGCTTGTTTTTGAAAAAGAATACCGGACACCGGATGCTCTGCGCGGGATCGAAGAGTATTCCCACCTCTGGCTGATCTGGGGATTTTCCGAGAATGCGGGAAAACAGTGGTCGCCGACCGTTCGACCGCCAAGACTCGGCGGCAATACGAGGGTCGGCGTTTTTGCGACACGCTCGCCGTTCCGCCCGAATCCGATCGGGCTTTCGTTAGTTGCGCTTGAAGAAGTGAGACATACCGAAAAATATGGAGACGTGCTGATCGTGTCCGGGGCGGATCTGATGGATCAGACCCCGGTTTATGATATCAAGCCGTATCTTCCGCACATTGAGGCGGTGCCGGACGCAGCCGCGGGATTTGCGGGACGGGTGAAAGACTATGCCTTAAAAGTTTCTTGCCCGGATGAGCTGCTTTATAAACTGCCGGAAGAAAAAAGAGAGGCACTGCTGGCGGTTCTTTCAGAGGATCCAAGACCGTCCTATCAGAATGATGAGATGAGAGTATACGGTTTTGGCTTTGCCGGATATGAGATTAAATTTCGGGTAAAAGGGGATACTTTACTTGTGGAAAAGGTAGAGAAACTCTCCTGATACATCGTCAAAAAGACGAAAAAGGGAAAAAAAGGATGAAGGAACTGGGAAAAACAGAGAAAAAAATCTGGAACAGTCTATTCGTGGAAAATCATGTTATAATAAATATTATTGTGTAGAATAGTTGTTGATGTTTTGAATAAGGGGACATTGAAAAATGAGATATATGCTGATCGAAGCGGTAACCTCCGGAATGATCATCGGAAAAGATATTTATGACGCGAATGACAGTATTTTGCTGTGTCAGGGAAAAAGACTTTCAGAGCTGAATGTGACGAGACTGCGCGAACTGGGTTATGCGGGGATTTATATCCAGGATAATCTTACAAGGGATATCCGGATCGATGACATTTTGTCACCGGAAATCCGCAGTGAGGCATGCCAGTCCATCCGCAATTTTGATCTGGATGAGGCAAAGAAAGTGGCAGAAGCGATCGTAGAACGGATCCTTAGTGCGGAATCGGTTTCCATTGACATGGTAGACTTGAAGACCTTTGACAGTTATACGTATCAGCACTCCGTGAATGTGGCGGTTCTTGCGACGATCGTCGGAATGGGAATGGGCTTTTCCGCGGACAAGCTAAAGGAACTGTGCATCGCGGGAATGTTTCATGACATGGGGAAACTTGAGGTTCCGGCTGAAATCTTAAATAAACCATCGAAGCTGACAACGGAGGAATATGATATCATAAAGAAACATCCGCAGAAGTCTTATGATCTGCTTGCGGATCGTTTTGAACTTTCTTCCAATGTCCGCATGGGTGTTCTGTGCCATCATGAGAACGAGGATGGCAGTGGTTATCCGCGCGGACTGACCGGGGATAAGATCAATATCTTCGCGAAGATCCTGCATGTGGTGGATGTCTATGACGCGCTTACTTCAAAGCGTTCCTATAAAAAGGCATATGCCTGCTCAGAGGCACTCGAATATCTGATGGGCGGAACCGCGACACTGTTTGATGAAAAAGTGGTTGACGTGTTCATGAAGTATGTTCCGATCTATCCGAAAGGAATGCAGGTGCTTCTCTCGGATGGCAGAAAAGGCGTGATCGTGCGCAACAACCATATTTCCAGCCTGCGCCCGGTGGTGCGTATGGTGGACGGACTTGACATTGACCTTACGGATATGCATCGTTACAGTACCCTCACGATCGTATGTCAGGCAAACGAGGATACAGCGACACCAGAGGAGATCGCGCAGGCGGAGCAGGAGCGCTGGCAGATCCAGGGGCATTAAATTTCTTCGTAAATTTCCTGAAGATGCTGCGTCAGCTTGGTGTTTTCACGATAGTCGATCGGACAGTCTATAATGCAGGGAATATTCTGCTTGAATGCATCTTTTAAAGTTGGAATAAAGTCTTCTGTTTTCTCGATGCGGTAACCCTTTGCATGCATACTTTCTGCAAATTTTACAAAATCCGGGTTTGTAAAATCTACAAAGCAATGGCTGCCAAAGCGATCCTCCTGTTTCCACTTGATCAGACCATAGCTTGAGTCATTAAAAATCAAAATTACAATCGGAGTACCAATGCGGCATGCCGTTTCCAGTTCCTGGCAATTCATCATAAACCCTCCGTCACCGGTGACGGCAAGGATTTTTTTATCCGGATGGACCAGTTTGACAGCAATAGATCCGGGAACCGCAATTCCCATAGTAGCGAAACCGTTTGATATGATGCAGGTATTGGGCTTATAGCAGTTGTAATGTCTGGCAATCCACATCTTATGGGCTCCTACATCTGAAATCAAAATATCATCTTTTCCCATAACTTTGCGGATATCACTGAGGATTTTCTGAGGTTTTGGAGGAAATGCGTTGTCACTTTCATAACTTTCAAATTCTTTTTCCATTTCCGCTTTGATTGAAAGCGCGCAGACAGGTTCTGCTTTTGGTTCACAGAGTCTGAGAAGCTGGATCAGAGAATCGGAAATATCACCAATCACCTCCGTTTCCGGCTGGTAAAGCTTATTAATGTGTGCAGGCCGTTGATCGATGTGCAGAATTTTTTTGCTGCCGTTGGCATTCCATTTTCCGGGAGCGTACTCTACGATATCATATCCGATCGCAATGACAAGATCGGCATCCTCTAAAACCTTATTGGTATAATCTTTTTGAGGAATACCAACGGTCCACATAGCGTATTTGCTGGTATACGGAATCATGCCTTTGGCCATCATGGTATTAATGACAGGAATACGAAGCTGCTCTGCCAAAACAGTGAGAGCACGGCTGGCTTTGTCGCGTACTGCAGAATGGCCAACTAAAATTACCGGCATTTTTGCCTCGTTGATCAGTCTCGCGGCTGCTTCAATTCTGTCAATGGATGCAAATTCACGGTTTGGAAGCTTGCGCTTTAAAGGTGTCTGTGCAGGCAGCCCCTCGACTGGCAGTTTTGCAATATCGGTTGGCAGATCGATCAGCGCAGCGCCAGGTTTTTCGTTTTCCGCATACTTAAATGCAATACGGACAATCTCATTTACCGTATCCGGGCGGACAATCTGCTTGCTTCGCTTGGTGATCGGCTCAAACAGCTTGACCAGTTCAAGAAACTGGTGCGAGGTAAGATGCATGCGCTCGGTGCCGACCTGACCAGTGATAGCAACGAGTGGGGCACCATCACTGTTGGCATCTGCAACACCGGTGATCAGGTTGGTTGCGCCCGGACCTAAAGTGGAAAGGCAGACACCGGCTTTTCCGGTCAGTCTTCCATATACGTCTGCCATAAAGGCTGCCCCCTGCTCATGGCGTACAGTGATAAATTTGATCGTTGAAAATTTTAAGGCGTTCATTACATCCAGGTTTTCCTCTCCGGGAATACCAAAGATATATTGAACGCCTTCGTTCTCCAGACATTTTACTAATACTTCTGCTGCGGACAGAGAAGTTTCTTTTTTTTGACTCATAATGACCCCTTCTTCTATTGTAAAAAATGAATTGTAATATTTTTCCACCACATAGTAGAGCAAAACAGGAATGATGTCAATATTTTTTTTGAATAAAAATGAAATTATTTATTGACAGCGTTTTATAGAACAAGTAATATTTAGCATATAAGGAATGATTTCATTCTCAGATAAAGCGATAAAGGGCAGCATAAATAAAGTAGGAGGGATTGTTTGACAAAAAAAGTGACAGAGATTAAAGATATGGAAGGACTGGTGAACCGCATGCTGGTAGTATCCGCGGATTCCACCGTCTACAAAAAGATTGCCGCATATATTGAACAGTATTATATGCAGATTATTTTTATGACAGCAGGTGAACTGGCTTTGCAGCTTTCCGTCAGTCAGGGCAGTGTATCAAAATTCTGTATTGCACTGGGCTATCGTGGATATGCGGATTTCCTGCGCAATTTACAGAAATTTGTCGGAAAAGAAATTACCGCACCGGAACGCTATCACTATACTTCCGTGAGCACGCACCATACAGATGATGTGATCGAGCGTGAGATTGAAAACCTTCGTACGTTAAAGGAGATTACAGCGGGAGCGGATTATCATAAGCTGGTAGACACGATTGTAAATGCAGAAGAGATCGTTTTGCTTTCTGCCCGTATGTCAGCTACCCTGCTGCCTTATATGCGCTATACGTTGGACAAACTGCGGGACAATGTGCGACTGGTAACACCGGATGGCAACGACTGGGATTATTTTCAGGTAAAATATAAAAAAGAGCGGGTACGGGTGATTGCGATGGGACTTCCGCGCTATCCGAGAGTCCTGGTCGAAAAAGTACAAGAATTACGAAAAGACGGGTATAAGATAGACGTTATCACAGACAGTCGTTTTTCACCGTTGTGTAAGTATGCGGATACGAAGGTTTTTATACCAACGACAGTCGCATCTGTTTTTGATCTTTACAGTACACCGATGGCGTTTATCAATCTTTTGATCACGGATGTTTCAAAACAGCTTCCGGAAATGGAGGAACGTCTGGCAAAGATCGAGCAGATCGATAATCAGCAGAAAATTTATTTTTCTTAAAATAATAAAAATATTCTTGACACAATCAAATAATGATAGTATCATACATACAACAGCAAAAATAAACAGGAAACAAAAGGCAACGGCGCTCAAAGAGACCAGTTATGGTCGGAGCGCTGTTTTTTATTTTCAGAGGAGATGATTTCATGGAACTGACAGAAGAACAGAAAGACATGCTGAATGGAAAGTATGGGGAAGGAACCGCGTATGCAATGAAGATCCAGGTTGCGATCGGAGAGTCTTTTGACGCACCACGTATGGTTCCGATCACAAGAGCTCACGTTGCATTGAGCAATCAGGATGCAGATCTCTGGTTTGCGGAAAAATTGCTGCATGCGGGAGCACACTGCAGAGTATCACCTACCGTAAATCCGGGATTTTGTATTTCCTTTTTCAAGCAGCATAATATGGTTTCAGATGAAGACGTGGAAATGATGCAGCGGACGCACAATGCATACAAAGGACTTGGAGCAACGCTTACCTATAACTGTACGCCATATGTTGCAACGAATGTGCCGAACTTCGGTGAGATCTGCGCTTTCTCTGAATCCAGTGCTACTCCGTATATCAATTCGGTCTGGGGAGCAAGAAGCAACAGAGAGGGCGCAAACAGTGCTTTATGTGCCGCGATTACCGGATATGTACCGGAATACGGACTTTTGCTGGATGAAAACCGAAAAGGAAATGTTCTGGTGGAAGTTCAGGCAGATATGAAATCTGATTTTGAATATCATCTTTTGGGTTACTGCGGAAAGAAGATCGGACCGGGCATACCGGTGTTTACCGGACTTCCGAAACATATCGGAAAGGAAGCTTTAACCAATCTCGGGGCGCAGCTTAATACATCGGGGGCGTATGGCATGTACCATATCGCAGGTTTTACGCCGGAAGCACCTACTGTTGAGGCAGCTTTTGGAGGCAAAGAGCCGGAGCGCAAAGTGGTGATCACAAATGATGATTTACAGGAAATTTTAGAGGAAATTTCCAATCCGGGAAATCGTAAGATTGATTTTGCAATGTTCGGATGTCCACATTTCACGCTGGATCAGGCGATGCATATTGCAGAACGTATCGACGGAAAGAAGCTGGCAGTTCCGATGTGGATTTTAACTTCCTATCATGTAAAAGAACTTGCAGACCGGATGGATATTACAGAAAAAATCGAGAAAGCGGGCGCATTTATTGTTCCGGATACCTGTCCGGATCAGCCCTGCTGGCATGGCCTGAAAGGTAAGATCGGCGTAACGGAATCTCCGAAATGTGCTTATTACCCGAAGCGCCGTGGAATCGAATTTGTAATCCGTGATCTTGACACCTGCATCGATGCAGCATTATGTGGGGAGGTAAAATAATATGGGAAAGAAGTTTTCATGTCATAAGATTTCAGAAGGAGTGGCAGAAGGAGAGGCTTTGCTATCCTCCGATGAGATCATGTTTTATCTGATCGATCCAAAGACCGGTGTTGTGATCGAACCGGCGCATGCGTTGGAAGGACAGTCCATGGCGGGAAAGATTTTGATCTTTCCTGGAGGAAAAGGAAGCAGTGTGGTACAGGCGGACGGTCTGTTCCAGTTAAATAAGGAAGGAAATCTTCCAAAGGCAATGATTATCCAGTATCCGGAAACGGTGCTGGTATCCAGTGCCATCATTATGGATATTCCAATGGTGGACAAAGTGGATAAGGAATTTTATGAGACGATAAAAAGCGGTGACCGCATCCGGATCGATGCAGATGCCGGAACAATCGAGATCTTATAAAGCAAAGGCGGAAAAAATCAACATTAAAAGAATAGAATAATTCCAATATTGAGCGAGGTGAGAAAATGGGTATGGAAATCAACATTGACAGACTGATGACAAACCTCTTTGAAATGGCAAAAATAGGAATGAACGAACAGGGTGGAATCGACCGGGCGCTGGGAAGCCGGGCAGATTACGAGACCAGACAGTGGCTGCTTTCTTATTGGGAAAGAAATTTTAAGATTCATCCGGTTGTGGATCCGATTGCCAATATGTGGGTGAAGCGGGAAGGCAGTGAGCCTTTGCTGCCGATCGTGCTCGGTTCTCATCATGATGCCGTACCGGATGGAGGAAAATACGATGGCGCAATGGGAGTACTGATCGCAACCGAGATTATGCAGCGTATTGTGGAAGATGACATTCCGCTCAGGCATCCGGTCTGGATCATATCCTTTACAGGAGAAGAACCGAACCCGTTTAATCTTTCAACGCTGGGCAGTAAGGTGATCAGTGGAAGGTTAAAAAAGGAAGATCTTGTGAACTGTAAGAACAGAGAAACCGGAGAGAGCTTAAAGGATGCGATTGCAAAGCTGGGTGGAAATTTTGAACGTCTGGATGAGGCGAGAATTGAAAAAGGAACGATCGCAGCATTTTTAGAGCCACATAATGAGCTTGGAAGACATTTAGAGGCAGAAGATCTTTCTGTCGGATCTGTAAGCTGTATCACCGGCATTTACCGGGAAGAGATCACAGTTTTTGGCGAGGCAAACCACGCAGGGACAACAATGATGCAGGACCGGAAGGATGCGCTGCTGGCACTCAGTGAGATTGCGCTTGAAATTGAGGAGGCAGCAATAGAATTTGAAAATCCGGATGTAGTAGCGACTATGGGATATGTAAAGATCATACCGAATGAGGCAAGTATTATTCCCGGGCAGGCGAAGGCCATCATTGATATCAGGACATGTGAAAGAAATATCCAGGATCAGATCCTGGAAAAGATTCAAAAGGCGGTTGAAAAGATCGAAAAAAAACGCAAGGTTATTGTAAATCGAAAAGAAATCTTAAATCAGCCGTGCAGAAAAATGGATGAAGACGTGATTGCGGCAATAAATGCCGGAATTGAAAGTATCGGAGAACCGAAAAGACAGATGGTCAGCATGGCAGGACATGATGCTTCTAATATGGAGCTGATCACAAAAGCCGGGATGATATTTGTTCAGAGTGTCGGTGGAAAAGGACACTGCAGACAGGAGTATTCGAAACCCGAGGATATCAAAAAAGCGGCGGATGCATTATTTTATGCATTATTAAAGCTGGATAAGGAGCTGGATTAGATGAAAATAATAATTCCTGAATTATTATATACAGGCGGAGAATTCAAAAAAGAATATGCGGTAACCGTAGATGGAACAAAGATCAGAAAGATTGGCCCTGCTTTTGAGTTAAAAAAAGAGGCAGAAGGAGCCGAAATCTTGGAACTTCCACATCAGGTGCTGGTACCTGGAACTGTCAACGCACATAACCACTGCTTCCAGAGCCTCCTTCGTGGAATTGCAGCAGACCGGCCGTTTCTCGAGTGGAGAGACCGTTCCCTGTATCACTATTCCCCGCTTATGACGTTGGAAGACATTTACACGGGAGCATTGTTCGCGTTTGGTGAAATGATGAAACGGGGAGTGACCTGTGTAGGTGATTTCTTCTATTTACATAATTATGGAACGGACAGTGATGAAGCCATTATTCAGGCTGCGAAAGATCTGGGTATGCGGCTTGGATTGGTCCGGACGATGTATGACTGGGACGGAGCTCCGGCGGGTTATGTGGAGACTATTCCAAAAGCTGTGGAAAATACAAAAACTCTGGCAAATAAATACAAAGCGGATCCGATGGTAAATGTGATCCCGGCACCACACAGTCTGCATGCAGCATCAACGGATATGGTTTTGGCCGGTCATGAACTGGCAAAAGAACTCGGTACGAAATTCCATATGCATGTGGCGGAGGAGCCTTTTGAGGTTGAGCAGGTCAAAAAGGAGCATGACGGTCTGACACCGCTTGAATACCTTGATAAGATCGGAGTCGTGGATGACACGATGGTCATCATTCACGGCGTCTGGTTAAAACCGGAAGAGATTAAAACGCTTGGGGCAAAGGGCGGTGGATTGGTCTATTGCCCGTCCAGCAATATGTTTCTGGCAGACGGTATTACAGACATTCCACTTATGATGAAATCCGGTGTCAGGATCGCGCTTGGCAGTGACGGGGCATGCAGCAATAACCGGATCAGCGTTTTTGAGGAGATGCGGATGGTATCCCTGCTTCAGAAGGCGAATACCTGTGATGCACTTTGTGTGAACTATATGCAGGCATTTGAGATGGGAACTGCAAACGGAGCGGATCTTCTGGGCTTTACGGCAGGAAAGATCGAGGAAGGTTTGGAGGCAGATTTTACCGGTATCGATCTGAATGATCTTTCTATGATGCCAGTCAGTGAAAATCTGGAACAGGTACTTCCAAACATTGTTTATTCGATGGAACCGCAGGCGGTAAAGACCGTGATCGTACAGGGAAAAACGACGATTTTAGACGGGCAGCTTAAAACGGTGGATGAGGAGCTTATCAAAGAAAAGGTTCGAAAAACCATGAGGCGCCTTGGATAAAAAATGTGAATCCTTGCGATTTTCATTTATAGAGACACTTGGAAAACAGTCACAAAAGACAGGAGGAAACAATTATGAAAAAAAGAATTTTAGCGGCCTTAATGACAACGGCAATGATAGCTGCCATGGTAACCGGATGTGGTAACAGCAGCAACGCGGCAAGTACAGCAACAGATACAAAGGAAGAAACGGCAGATGCCGGAGAAACAACACCGGGCGAAGCCGGAACAGAAGCAGCAGCTTCTGGCATGTATGATGGAAAAGTACTGCTTGGTCAGGCTTCCTGGATTGGATACGCACCACTTTATCTGGCAGACAAAAAAGGATTTTTCGATGATCATGGTGCGGATGTGGATGTAGAATTCTTTGAATCGAAGACAGATTCCAAGAGCGCACTTGCAGCGGGAAAAATTCAGGGTATGTCAACAACCGTTGATACACATGTCATGAGTGAGGCTTCCGGCATGGATTTAAGTGTTGTATTAGCGCTTGATACTTCAGATGGTGGCGACGGTGTTTCTGCAAAATCTAACATTCAGGATGTCAAGTCTCTGGCAGGACATACCGTAGCACTTGATACTTCCGGTGGAGCGTCTTATTTCTGGTTCCAGTATCTGCTTCAGCAGGAGGGGATGACATTGGATGATGTCCAGGTTGTAAATATGAGTTCCGGTGATGCCGGTGCAGCGTTTGTTGCGGGAGAAGTTGATGCGGCAGTTACCTGGGAGCCATGGCTTTCCAAAGCAAAAGAGGCAGAAAACGGAAGTGTTCTGGTAGACAGTTCAAGTACTCCGGGTGTTATCGTAGATGCACTGGCAATGGACAAAGAGTTTGCGAAAGAGTATCCGGATACAGTAAAAGCGATCATAAGTGGATGGTACGACGCGCTGGCTTATATGGAATCCAATCCGGATGATGCCTATAAGATCATGATGGAATATACCGGAGATGAGACACCGGAAGCATTACAGGAATCCATGAAAGAAGTTTCTTTCTATGACAAAGCAGGGAATGAGGAGTATTTTAACGGAGAAATCCAGGATATTGCATCCAAAGCGGGAGATCTCTGGGTCGAGATGGGACTGATCGATGCAAAACCGGATATTGACGCAATGATCGATGGCGAATATCTGACAGGTCTTGAATAAAACAGAAAGGATATGAATGAAATGAGCAGTGAATATATGTTAATTACATTGGATGATGAATTACCGGAAATGCCGGAATTTGAGCCGGGGATCCGGCGTGCGCCGTCCAGAGGATTTCATCTGACAGAGGAACAGACAAAAACAGCCTTGAAAAATGCACTTCGTTATATAAAACCGGAGTACCATAAACAGCTGATACCGGAATTCCTGGATGAACTGTATACAAAAGGACGTATTTATGGATATCGTTTCCGTCCGGCAGGACGTATCTATGGAAAGCCGATTGACGAATACAAGGGAAAATGTATCGAGGGAAAAGCGTTTCAGGTCATGATCGATAACAATCTGGATTTTGAAGTAGCTCTGTATCCCTACGAACTGGTTACTTATGGAGAGACCGGAAGTGTATGTCAGAACTGGATGCAGTACCGGCTGATCAAAAAGTACCTGGAAGAACTGACAGAAGACACCACACTTGTTGTGGAGAGCGGACATCCGCTGGGACTTTTCAAGTCCCGGCCGGAGGCCCCGAGAGTTACGATCACAAATGCGCTGATGGTCGGTATGTTTGACAATATGAAAGACTGGGAGATTGCGGAAGAAATGGGTGTCGCAAACTACGGGCAGATGACAGCCGGAGGCTGGATGTACATCGGTCCGCAGGGTATTGTACATGGAACCTATAATACGTTATTAAATGCGGGAAGACAGCAGCTTGGCATACCGAATGACGGGGATCTGAGCGGACATTTATTTGTAAGTTCCGGACTGGGAGGCATGAGTGGCGCACAGCCAAAAGCAGTTGAGATCGCAAGAGGTGTTGGTATCATTGCGGAGGTTGATTTTTCAAGAATAGAGACCCGCCTGGATCAGGGCTGGGTATCGGAATGGTCCGATGATCTGGAAAAGGTATTTGCAACAGCGAAAGAATATATGGACAAGAAACAGCCGCGCTCGATTGCCTACTATGGAAATATCGTAGATCTTTTGCAGTATGCGGTAGATCATGAGATAAAGATCGATCTTCTTTCTGATCAGACTTCCTGCCACGCAGCATACGAAGGTGGCTACTGCCCGCAGGGGCTTACCTTTGAAGAAAGGACAAAAATGCTTGCGGAGGATCAGGATCAGTATGCAAAATTAGTGGATCAGTCGCTGCGTAAACATTATGAACTCGTAAAGACCTGTGTAGACCGCGGAACCTATTTCTTTGATTATGGAAATTCTTTCTTAAAGGCAATTTATGACGCAGGTGTAAAAGAAATCTCCAAGAACGGAGTGGATGATAAAGACGGCTTTATTTATCCGTCTTATGTGGAAGACATTATGGGACCGCATCTGTTTGATTATGGTTATGGACCGTTCCGCTGGGTATGTTTAAGTGGAAAACCGGAAGATTTAAAGAAGACTGATCAGGCAGCAATGGCTTGTATTGATAAGGACAGACGTTATCAGGATCTCGATAATTACAACTGGATCAAAGAGGCAGAGGAGAATAAGCTGGTCGTTGGCACACAGGCGAGAATCCTGTATCAGGATGCCGTTGGACGTGTGAAGATCGCCCTGAAATTCAATGAGATGGTAAGAAACGGTGAAATCGGACCGGTTATGATGGGACGTGATCATCATGATGTTTCCGGTACAGATTCTCCGTTCCGTGAAACAGCAAACATCAAAGACGGCAGTAATGTTATGGCAGATATGGCAGTACAGTGCTACGTCGGAAATGCAGCGCGCGGCATGAGTCTTGTGGCACTTCACAATGGCGGCGGTGTTGGAATCGGAAAATCCATTAACGGCGGATTCGGACTGGTGCTGGATGGAAGCAAACGCGCAGATGAAGTGGTAAAAAGCGGTCTTCTCTGGGACGTCATGGGAGGCGTTGCAAGAAGAAACTGGGCGAGAAATGAACATTCCATGGAGACAGCGATTTCCTATAACAAGACCTACGAAGGAGAAAGCCAGATCACGATCCCGTATCTCGCAGATGAAGATCTGGTTGCAGATGCAGTAAAAGCGCATTTTCATTAAAGAACAGGGGAATGCATATGGAAAGACAGATATTGATAAATATTTCACAACTGGTCACGCCGGAAGGCCGTGCGGCGAAGCATGGCAGTGCAATGAATGAATCCAAAAAGATTATGGATGCCGCAGTCGTCGTGGAAGATGGACGGATCGCGTTCGTCGGCACGACGGCAGAAGTGAAGAATGCTTATCAGCTGGACGGAGAACATGTCAGGGATATGCATGGACATACCGTTTTGCCGGGATTTGTGGATTCGCATACCCATTTTATTTTTGGTGGGTATCGTCCGGAGGAATTTATGATGCGCCAGAAGGGCGTTCCGTATATCGAGATTCATAAGGCAGGCGGCGGCATCCAGAATACGGTAGAGGCCACCAGGGCACTTGATGATGGGGAAATGTACCGGCTGGGAGAGATGCGGTTAAAAGATATGCTGTCTATGGGAGTTACAACGGTGGAAGGAAAGAGTGGTTATGGACTTGACCATGACTGTGAGATAAGACAGCTTCAGGTGATGAAAAAACTAAATGGAGCACAGCCTGTTTCCGTGGTAAATACATATCTCGGTGCGCATTCCATTCCGCTGGAATATAAAAAGGATCCGGATTCTTATCTGGATTTTATGATCGCGGAGATGCTGCCGGAGATAAAAAAAGAAAACCTTGCGGAGTTTACCGATGTGTTCTGTGAGGAAGGCGTGTTTACAAAAGAACAGTCAAAAAGACTGCTGTCTGCGGCAAAAGAAGTTGGTTTTGGACTAAAGATCCATGCGGATGAGATCGTATCTACGGGAAGCGCCGAACTGGCGGCGGAGCTTGGGGCAGTATCGGCGGATCACCTGCTTGCTGTTTCAGAGCAGGGCATTTGTGACATGGCAAAAAGCGAGACAATCGCCACATTGCTTCCGTGTACCGCATTCTGTCTGAAGAAACCATATGCACCGGCGAGAAAAATGATCGATGCCGGATGCGCGGTGGCGTTGGCAAGTGATTACAATCCGGGCAGCTGCTTTACAAACTCGATTCCACTCATGTTTGCGCTAGCAGTCATTCACATGGGTATGACACTGGAAGAGGCACTGTGCGCGCTTACCTTAAACGGAGCAGCGGCAGTTGGCATGGAGAAGGAGATCGGCAGTATTGAAGTCGGAAAGAAAGCGGATCTGGTAGTTCTTTCCGACCCCAAATATGAATTCCTTGTTTATCATACCGCAAAAAATCTGGTCTGTGAGGTAATAAAGAACGGAAAAACTGTATATCAGAAAGGTGAGGTGTAATTATGGCGAATGATACAAAAAAGAAAAGCGCAAAAGTTCGTCTGGAAGATGCTTTTACACCGAAGGCATCCATTTCAAAAAAGGCATATGCACTTTTGGCAGTGCTGTCTTTTGTGCTTATTTTTTTATATTGGGCGTATGCCGTTTATGTAAAACATGTAGACAGTATGTTTTTACCATCGCCGGCAAAAACTTTTGAATCGGCAAAAAACATGTTTTTAACCGGAGGATTTCTTACGGATATCCGCATGTCTGTGCAGCGTGTATTGATTGGATTTTTAATTTCAGCAGTGGTCGGTATTCCACTTGGCCTGCTGATCGGAACTTATGCACCGTTTGCTGCATTTTTAGAACCATTTTTCTCATTTTTCCGTTATCTTCCGGCATCCGCGTTTATTCAGCTGTTTATTTTATGGATCGGAATCGGAGAATCTTCGAAAGTGGCGATCATTATTGTAGGAAGCGTTGCACAGATCATTTTAATGGTTGCAACGAATGTAAGAAATGTGAGCATTTCCCTGATTGAAGTATCCTATACGCTTGGCGTTTCCAGGTTTGGTGTGTTTTTTAAGGTAATCCTGCCGAAATGTCTGCCGGATATTGTGGATACCCTGCGTATTGTGCTTGGCTGGGCATGGACCTATATTATTGTGGCAGAGATGATCGGTGCATCCAAGGGAATTGGATTTATGATCACACAGGCAGGACGGCAGTTTATGATCTCAAAAATATTTGTCGGAATTATTACGATTGGTATCATTGGTCTTGCGCTCGATATGTTTTGTATGTTCTTACGCAAAGTACTGTTTCCGTGGAACGAAGAATAGGGGGAAGATAAAATGAATGATTTACTGGTATGGATTATTGACGAAGAGTGGTCGGATTATGAAGTGGAAAAGGAACTTATAAAAAAGCTGCTTCCGGATGCAAAAATCCGTCATTCCGGGTATGACTATAAAAAAGATCTTGAAGAGTTTGGATATCAGGCAGACCTGATCCTTGCACAGGTTTATACAAAGATTGACAAAGAAGTGATTGATCGTCTGGAAAAATGTCGTGGAATTGCAGTTTATGGTGGCGGTTATGACAGGATTGATATTGACGCAGCCAGAGAAAAGGGAATCATGGTGACAAATGTGCAGGGCTATTGCGCAGATGATCTGGCAGAGTACGTCATGGCTGCGATTTATAATTATAATAAGAAGATCCTGTCTTATCGGATTACCGATGGAAAGGGTGTATGGGGCGCCGGTGCGGTGTCGCACATTGTACACCGCGTGAGTGCATCTACGTTATTTATTGTTGGTTGCGGAACGATCGGAAGAACACTTGCAAAGTATGCAGTCGGTGCCGGTATGAAAGTAATCGGTTATGATCTCCATGTACCACCGGAAATCTTAAAAGAAGCTGGCATTGAGCCGGTTTCCTGGGATGAAGGATTTCAGCTGGCAGATTATGTAAGCGTACATGTGAAGTATACAAAGGAAACCCATCATATTATCGGGAAAAAAGAATTTGCCGAGATGAAGCCAACGGCATATCTGATCAATACAGCGAGAGGAAATATCTTAAATGAGGCAGATCTGATCGAGGCGGTGGAAAAGAAAGAAATTGCAGGTGCGACAGTAGATGTGATATCCGTAGAGCCACCGAAGGGTGATGAAAATATCTGGAAGTGCAGCGACATTATTGTGACACCACATATTTCTTATATTTCAGAGGAATCTTTCCATACATTAAAAGTCAGAACTGTAGAAAATGCGTATAAGATGTTTAACGGAGAAAGACCGGACGATCTGGTCAATGGATAAGTCGCGAAAACAGACAGGAGGCTGAATTATGAGTAGAGAATATATCGAAGAGGCAAATGGAAAAGTAATAAAATTGCATGAAGGAGTGGATATCATCGGTGTAACAAAAACATTTGCGACCAAAGAGCGAACGGTACAGGCGCTTGCGGAAACAAATCTTCATGTGCGCAGCAAAGAATTTGTTACACTTTTAGGAACCAGCGGATGTGGAAAGTCTACACTGCTTCGGATGATTGGCGGTCTGGAGCATCCGTCAACCGGAAAGATCATGTTTAAAAAAGAAGAAATTACAAAACCGGGTGCTGATATTGGAATGGTATTTCAGTCTTATACTTTATTTCCATGGATGACAGTGGAAAAAAATATTGCTTTTGGATTGAATCAGAGAAAAAACAAGACAAAAGAAGAGATTAACGAGATCGTCAATTCCTATATTGATCTTGTCGGACTCAGAGGATTTGAAAAGCAGTATCCGAAATCTCTTTCCGGTGGTATGAAACAGCGTGTCGCGATTGCAAGAGCACTGGCGAATGATCCGGATGTTCTGCTGTTGGACGAGCCGTTTGGCGCACTGGATATGCAGACGCGAGGTGTCATGCAGGAACTGCTTTTAAATGTATGGCAGAAATCGCCGAAGACGATCATCATGGTAACACATGATATTGAAGAAGCTGTTTTCCTTGCAGACCGGGTAGTAGTTATGACATCAAGGCCGGGAACTGTCCGTGAAGTAATTGACATTGATCTGGAGCGGCCGAGAGACTATCATATTAAAAACACACAGAAATTTATGGAATACAAAATGCATTGCTCCGATATTATCCGGGAAGAAAGTATGAAACTGATCACAGCGGTAGAATAGAGGAGGATTACGATATGAGATACGTTCCAAATGCAGAACAAAAGGTATCGGAATGGTCTGGCGGAACAACAACCGAACTGTATCTGTATCCGCCGGATGGAAGTTACAGGGAGCGTAGATTTAAAGTTCGTTTAAGCACGGCAGTGTGCAGGGATGAGACTTCTGTGTTTACGAAACTTTCCGATACAAAACGAATTCTTATGGTGCTTGATGGCGCGGTAGAACTGTGTCACGAAAGCGGAAAGACAGTCCGGCTGTGTCCCGGTGATCAGGACGCCTTTTCGGGAGGGGAAAAGACGGTCAGTCATGGAGCCTGTCAGGATTTCAATCTGATGTTAAAAGAAGGGGCAGACGGTCAGCTGGAATATCTGAAACTGACGGCAGGGGAGAAAAAAATATTTGATGTGAAAACGGATGTGCTTGGCATTTATCTTGTCACAGGCAGTTTGGATGTTTCTTATCATGGAAAATATCAGAAAATGAAAAAAGGGGATTTCCTGTATGAGGATTCCTCACATGGAGAGATGGTGGTTCATGCATTCGAATCCTGTACACTTGTAATTGCAAAAGCAAACAATAGTTAACCATAAACAATAAAAGAGTTGACAATCAAAAGGCGAATCTTTATAATAATACACCGTAGGTGAGCTGTATGCACCTGCGGTATTTTTATTTCCTGAAAAAACAGGAGAACAAAACATTTTACGTGAGGAGAAGAACTATGGAAACAGAAAAGAAATTCAGCATTACCCAGATTGCGGTCATTGGTGTTATGACAGCGGTTATTTGTATCCTGGCACCGTTTTCGCTGCCGATCGGACCGGTTCCGATCTCGTTTACAAATCTTGCGATCTACATCGCGCTGTATGTACTTGGCATGAAACGGGGCATGATCAGCTACCTGATCTATCTTCTGATCGGACTTGTCGGCGTACCGGTATTTTCCGGATTCACCGGTGGACCACAGAAATTATTCGGACCGACCGGGGGATATCTGATCGGATTTATCCCGATGGCAGTGATCGCAGGCATTGTGATCGACAAGTGCATGAAAAAATGGTATTTCTGCCTGCTTGCGATGATCGCAGGAACCTGGGTATGTTATCTGTTTGGAACCGCATGGCTGGCATTCCAGGCAAATATGACATTTAAAGCCGCGCTTGCAGCCGGTGTTATCCCGTTTATCATCGAGGATCTGATCAAAATGGTACTTGCGCTTCTGATCGGACCGCAGATCCACAAACAGCTTGTCAAAGCACAGCTTGTTGATTAAAAAATCGCAAAAAGTGAGTAGAAAAACTGCATATTTTGAGTAGTAGCCCGTAAAAAAATTTGCTATCATACAACAAGATTTTGAAGAAAATAACGGGATATGAGGTGATAGCAATGAAAAACTATGTAAATGACATGACAAAGGGCAATCCGACCAGATTACTGCTTTCGTTTACGATGCCTATGTTAGTGGGCAATCTGTTCCAGCAGCTTTATAACATCGTGGATTCGATCATCGTAGGACAGTTCGTCGGCGCGGATGCACTCGCGGCGGTAGGGGCGACCGGTTCCGTCAATTTCCTTATTTTTTCGTTGTGTTTTGGAATGGCGGCCGGCGTCGGCATCGTAATCTCCCAGTATTTCGGAGCGAAGGATGAGGAGTATGTGAAACGTGCGATCGTAAACGCAATGTATCTTTTGCTTGCATCGGCAGCAGTGATGTTTGTGGTTGGTTTCGGATTTGCGAGACCGTTTCTGATCGCACTTCACACACCGGATAATATCCTTGGGGACGCGGTCTTATATATGAAAGTGATCTGCTGTGGTATTTTTACCGTTGCAGTTTATAACGGTGTTTCTTCTATATTAAGAGCGCTTGGAGATTCTAAGACACCACTTGTTTTTCTCGTGATCTCAAGCTTCTTAAATATTGCGCTGGATCTGATCTTTATCCTGACGTTTCACTGGGGCGTGTTTGGCGCGGGATTCGCGACGGTTCTCTCCGAGGGAATTTCCGGGATTGGATGTCTGATCTGGGCATTGCGCAAAAATCCGTATTTTAAGTTCCGGAAGGATTACATGAGAGTGGATACCTCGATCATAAAGAAATGCTCCAGACTCGGTTTTCCGGTGGCGATCCAGAATGCGATGATCGCGGTTTCCTGTATCGCGTTGCAAAGCGTTGTAAATACCTTTGGATCTACCGTAGTTGCCGCGTTTACCGTGACAAGCCGTGTGGAACAGATCGTACAGCAGCCGTATGGCTCACTTGGCACGGCAATGTCAACCTACGCCGGACAGAATATGGGCGCGGGAGAGATCGAGCGTGTGAGAGCCGGATACCGCAAGAGCTATCTGATCATGGGCGCGTTCACGCTGCTGATGCTTCCGATGGCACAGTTTTTCGGACATCAGATCGTACAGCTCTTCGTAAAGAGTTCCGAGACGGAAGTGATCGTACTCGGCACACAGGCACTGCGCATCACAAGCTGGTTTTATTTCCCGCTTGGCATGATCTATATTACCAGAGGTCTTTTGAATGGCGCGGGAGACGCGATGTATTCGCTGATCAACGGCATCATGGAGATGTGCGGAAGAATCGGACTTGCAAAACCGCTTACCATGATCGGTGCGATCGGGGTATGGGGCGTCTGGCTCGCAACCGGGCTTACCTGGCTTATCACCGGACTGATCAGTCTGTTCCGTTATCTGCAGGGAAAATGGAAAGAAAAAGGTGTGGTCGAGCCTGTCCAGAGAGAAAGACAGCACGCAGGCGCATAAAAGAAAGGAAGAGGACATGGAAAATTTCCTGCCTTCTTCCTTTTTATTTGTCCTGTAAATATTTCGCACGGAAAGAACTCGGCGTATCCTTCCGGTATTTTAAGAAACAGCGGTTGAATGTGGAAATACTTGCAAATCCGGACATCAGCGCTACGTCCGTGATGGAGAGCGTGGCATTGGCAAGCAGCTCGCAGGCGCGGTTTAAACGCTCCTTTGTAATAAATTCCACATAGGAAAGACCGGTAAATTCCTTAAACAGCCGGGAAAAATGATAGCGGCTGAAACCGGCGTAATCCGCAGCGTCATCAAGGGAAATGTTCTCCGTACAATTCTGGGAGAGGTAAGAGCAGACATCGATCATTTTCTGTGTGATCTCAGACTGGTGCGTCCCCTTTGTGGCCGTGCTTTTGACCGAAGAATAATGGTTGTCCAGAAAATGGATGAACTGCTCGGAGGTGACATATTCCCCGATCGCGATAAACATTTCATAAAGTTTACAGCAGATGCGGGTATCTTTAAACGGAAGATCCGAGGCATCGGTAGCAAACATCTCGTGCGCGCATGTTACAATGGTATCCGTGAGCGCACTGTTTTCACCGTTTGGAAAATAGCGGAATTTCTGAAGCCAGTACTGATGCTTTTTAAATTCGGTCATATACAAAAGCAGGGAGTAGTCAAACTGTATCAGCAGATAGGACGGTGTCCCCGGCGGATTGTATACAAGAGAATGCAGTTCTCCGGGATGGATCAGCAGAATATCGTGCGTATTTAAAGTAAATACCGTATTATTGATACTGTACCGGATCCCCTCCTGCAAAGAAATGATCATCTCCGCATAGTTGTGCCAGTGCTCCGGGAAAGTTTCCGGAAGACAGGTAGAAGTGAGATTGATCGGATAGTCATTGTGAAACCTGATATTTTCAAAATTATTCTTTTCTAACATATCAAAAACCCCGATGTGTATAAAATAGTTTGTCCTTTTCTGTCGAAAATGATAAAATACATAACATAATTATAACAGACAAAACCGGTGAATGAAATACGGAATTTCATCCGCGCGGTTGGAACGATAAAGGGGAAACGTCTTATGTACAGTCTGTATTCCAGTCTGATCATCAATATCAGTCTGCTGGTACTGATCGCAACACTGCTCACGAAAATAACATTTGTAAAACAGGTTATGGCGGAAGAACACGCCTACCGCACGATGGATCAGCTGATCCTTGTGGTGATCTTTGGCGGATTCTGTATTTTTTCCACCTGCAGCGGTGTCCGGGTAAACGGCGCGATTCAAAATACCAGGGTGCTCGGAGCGCTGGCGGCGGGACTGCTCGGCGGGCCGATGGTCGGAATGGGAGCCGCGGTGATCGGAGCGGTTCACCGGTTCCTTTACGATCCGACCGGATTTACCTCGCTTGCGTGTGCGATGTCCACGCTTTTTGAGGGGGCGGTCGGCTCCTTTGTATGGCTGATCTTTAAGCGGCGCGAGAGAAAGCAGACCACATTGTCCCTGTTTTTGATCACGGCATTCGCGGAATGTTCCCAGATGGGATTTATCCTTGCGATCGCCCGGCCGTTTTCGGACGCGCTCGCGCTGGTAAAGGTGATCGCGGTGCCGATGACACTGGTCAATTCACTTGGAATGATCCTGTTTTTTTCCGTGTTCGATGAAGTCTTTACCAGTCAGGATCTGCTTGCGGCGAATAAGATCCGGCTGGCGCTCACGATCGCGGATGAATGTATTCCGTATATCCAGAAGACGGCAAGGACACGCAGTGATTATGACGCGATGGCGGAGATCATAAAAAAATACGCAAACTGTAACGGCGTCCTTTTTTTGGAGCGGGATGGAAAAACCGGGCTGAACGATACGAAGTTAGTCATCCCGCCGGAGCTGTTTTTGGAGCTTTGTGAGGAAAATAAAAGTGTGGCATTCTGCCGTGTGACAGATAAAAAAGACACGAATTACCGTTATCTCAGGCGTTACAGCGCGTTTGGGGCACCGCTCACGCAGGGAAAGGTCATCTGGGCGTATCTGGTGATCTTCCTGCCGAGACAGGTGTTGTCCACACAGGCGGAAATGGATTTCCTGGAGGGATTTGCCAAATTCTTTTCCACCAACTATGAACTGGCGCAGGTCGAAAAACAGAAAAAACTGCGCCAGCGCGCGGAATATCAGGCATTGCAGTCCCAGATCAACCCGCATTTTTTATTCAATTCCTTAAATACGATTTCGTTTTTCTGCAGGGAAAAGCCGGAGCGGGCGAGAGAGCTTCTGCTCGCGTTAAGCGTTTATTTCCGAAATACATTAGAGGCGACGGATGCCTATATGATCCCGCTGGAAAAGGAACTTGCGCATGTTAAGGCATATCTGGAACTGGAGGAGGCAAGATTTGAGGAACGTCTTACCGTAAAGATCAATGTGGATCCGGATTCCTGCGGCGGGGAACAAAAAAAAGAGGTTTTGGTGCCGACGTTAATCTTACAGCCGATCGTGGAAAACGCGGTAAAACATGGCGCAATGAAACGGGAGCATGGGGTGGTCACGATAACCGGACGTTTTGAAGAACCGGGCTATTCCGTTGTTGTGACGGATAACGGGCCGGGATTAAGCCCGCAGGCACTGGAAAACTTCAGACAGCGGAAAAAGGAAGGAAAGTACGGGCTGCAGAATGTAGACGCGAGAATGCGCAGCATTTACGGTGAAAACAGTGGACTTTTCATTGATACCGGGGAAGATGGGACCCGTGTGACCATGCATTTTTATAAAGAACCGGCATATCAGACAGATGCAGACAAAAAACTACGGACAGGGAAGGATGACAGAAGATGAAGATAGCAATCATAGACGACGAAAGACCAGCAAGAAGTGAACTGAGATATCTCTTGTCACAGGTTCTCCCGGAAGCGGAAATCTTTGAGGCGGACGGTGTGAAGACGGCGGATGCGCTGATGAAAGAACACATCTTTCAGGCGATCTTTTTGGATATCAATCTGGGAGAAGTGAGCGGAACCGTGCTTGCGTCAGCGATCAAGGAGCATCAGAAAAAGGCGGCGATCGTGTTTGTGACCGCCTACCAGGAATACGCGGTCAAGGCATTTGAGCTGGGCGCGGTTGACTATATTTTAAAACCCTATGATCTCGACCGGATCAAAAAGACCTTAAAGCGGCTGGAAGAGCAGGGATATTTCGCGGAGGAGAAAGAGACGGAAAAATATGAGGAACTGGATAAGCTGGCTGTAAATGCCGGAGATAAGATCCGGCTCATTGATTACCGGGATATCATCTACATTGAATACAACCAGAGAAATTCACTGATCCATACCGCAGACAATGTCTACACAGAGAACTATACCATGACGGCGCTTACGGAAAAGCTGGAAAAGAAAAATTTCTTCCGGATCCACAAAAGCTATCTGGTAAACCTCCAGTATATGGAAGAACTGGTGCCAAATTTGAGCAATGGATATGAGGTGCGCTTAAAGCATTGTCCGGGCGAATTGCTGCCGGTCAGCAGAAGTCAGATCCGTCATTTGAAGCAGTTGTTTGAAATTTGAAAAACCACCTTTTGGTTGACATAATTTATGTTCACATTATCCTCAAAAAACGACACTTCATACACAAAAACATACAATATATACAAAAGGCATAGATAAAACTGAAAAAAGTTGTATAATATAACCATACTTCAAGAAAAGACGTAAGGAGGCGTTTTGTTATGGTAAGTTTTTTCGTTTGTCTTGCAATTTTAATTATCGGTTATTTTACCTATGGTAGAGTGATCGAACATATCTATGGTCCGGATGACCGTGAGACTCCGGCAGTTCGTATCAATGATGGTGTCGATTTCGTCGTTATGCCGAAATGGAAACTGTTTTTAGTACAGCTGTTAAATATCGCAGGTCTTGGACCGATCTACGGCGCACTTGCAGGCGCACAGTGGGGACCGGCAGTATTCCTCTGGATCACGTTCGGTACCATTTTAGCCGGTGCGGTACATGACTTCAGTGTTGGTTTTATCAGCATGCGTCATGATGGAACTTCTGTTTCCGAGCTGACCGGTATGTATCTTGGAAACTTTATGAAACAGGTTATGCGTGTATTCAGTGTTATCCTGCTTGTCATGGTAGGTACCGTATTTGCGGTAGGACCGGCTTCCCTGATCTCCATGCTGATCGGTAAGAACGGCGGTTCCGGCCTTCTGACCAACTCTTATTTCTGGCTGGCAGTTGTACTGATCTACTACTTTATCGCAACATTCGTACCGATCGATAAGATCATTGGTAAGATTTATCCGATCTTCGGTATCTGCCTTATCATCATGGCGATCGGCGTTGGCGTAGGTATTTTCACACATGGTTATACTATTCCTGAGATTACCTTACAGAATCTGCATCCGGCAAAAACACCGATCTGGCCGGTTATGTTCGTCAGTGTAGCGTGTGGCGCGATCTCCGGATTCCACGCAACACAGTCACCGCTTATGGCTCGCTGCTGTAAGAGTGAGAAACAGTCACACTTCGTTTTCTACGGCGCAATGGTAAGTGAAGGTATCATCGCTTTGATCTGGGCAGCAGCAGGATGTGCTGTATATGAGAGAACCGGTGGTCTTACCACAGGTCTTACCCAGATGCTTACTGACGCAGGTCAGGCCGGTACTGTATATGATGTCTGCACAAAGACAATGGGTGGAGTTGGTATTGTCCTTGCAATGATCGGTGTTATCGCATGTCCGATCACTTCCGGTGATACTTCTTTCCGTTCCGCAAGACTTGTTATTGCAGACTGGTTCAAGATCGATCAGAAATCCTACAGCAAACGTCTTGTGATCTGCGTACCGTTACTGGCAGCAGGCGCACTGATCAGTCAGTTAGACTATCAGGTTGTATGGAGATACTTCAGCTGGTCGAACCAGACACTTGCAATGATCGCTCTGTGGACAGCATCCATGTATCTGTTTAAGAACAAAAAGCTGTTCTGGGTTACCGCTCTTCCGGCTACCTTCATGACGGCAGTTTCCGTAACATATTTCTTCTATGCTCCGGAGTGCCTGAATCTTGGAACCAAAGTAGCATATCCGATCGGACTGATCGCAGCAGCAGCATGCCTGATCCTCTTCCTTTCAAAGAGTGTATTTAAGAAAGATGGCGCAAAGGCATAACAACAGGCTGAATAAAAAAGAATAACGGGACAGGCTTTTTAAGAGAAGATCTTAAAAAGCCTGTTTTTACTTTACAGAAAAGGAGTGGACTTTTATACTGGAATAAGAAGAAACAAAGGGGATGGAAAGATGAATATCCGCATTTATACCATGACACATAAGAAATTTGAGGTGCCGCCGGATCCGATGTATGTACCGTTACAGGTTGGACGGGCGGTGCATGAAGATCTCGGTTATACCGGGGATGACACCGGAGATAACATTTCGGCAAAAAACTGCTACTACAGTGAGCTGACGGGACTTTACTGGGTATGGAAGAATGTAAAAGACACAGACTATGTCGGGGTGTGCCATTATCGCAGATATCTGATCAACGAAAAGGGCAAGGTTTTTACAAAAGGGGAATTGGAACAGATCCTGCAGAAAGTGGATGTGATCACGACAAAGAGAGTACAGCTGCGTTATCCGTATTATGAGGGATATAAGGCGACGCACCACATTGAAAATCTGGATGCGACCGGAGAGGTGATCCGTGAAATGTACCCGGATTATTATCCGTATTTTGACCGTCTGGTACATGGGGAAGAGACCTATTTCGGCAATATCATGATCTGCAGCAAAAAGCTGTACGACGCGTATGCGGACTGGCTGTTTCCCATTTTTGCCGAAGTGGAAAAGCGTGTGGACATTGACTCGTATGACGATTATCATAAGCGGGTGTTCGGCTTTATCTCCGAGATCCTTTTACTTGTCTGGGTGCGGGCGAACAGGCTCTCGGTTTATGAGTGCCAGGTCGGGATGATCGGGGAAAAGGCAGAGACGCGGGAGATAAAAGAAAAGCTTGCCGGTTATTTCGAACGGAAAGATGTGGCAGGCGCGAAAACATATTTTATGGAACGTTTAAAAAAGCGCCCGGATGTGCTCATGGAAGCATCGGATATTACCGGGGAGCTGAAGCTGTGTATGCAGGTGATCGCGACCTGTGAGCGTGAATTCGGTGATCGTGCGGATAATGCGGTGGCTGACGGCACAGAGAGCAAAACAGAAAAATGTGTCTTAGACCGTGGAATGTCTTTTGCGGAGCTGATGGAATATTTCCGGACGCTCAATGCGGCGGTTGAGGCTGTGCGAAAGGGCGGGGACGCGAAAGATGTTTGCAGTGCGTTTCCGTGGGAACAGGTGAGTGACGCGGCAGTTTATGTGGCAGTGCGCGTGCTCTGTACAAAGCCCGGAGAAGCGGAAGAAACGATGCGGCGGATTCCGAAAAATATGGCTTGCCATTTACCGGAATCGTCAGTATAATATGATATAAATTGCAAAAGAAAAAGAGGAAAAAAGAATGGCGGCATTAAAGATCAGTTATAAAATTTATCTGGAGGCGGAGGATGTATCCCAGTCCAGAATACAGTCCTGCACCTCATTTGTGGATGAGATCGTAAAAAATCACGCAAACCCGTACATTGCAAGAGCAGAGGTCACAAACGAAAATGACATGGACGATTTTATCGTGAGACTCTATGCGGATGAGGAGATCACGGAAGATGTCTGTGACAGCGAAAGTGATGCAAAGGCTTTCGTGGACGATATGGTGGATCTGCTTTTTGATATTGCGCATATGCATTCATTCCTTGATATGGAAGGCAGTTTTTCCATGGAGCTGGATGGAGAGCGGAAAGCGTATACGTTCCGTTCGGAGAGCGGTGACTCACTCTGTGATTTCGAGGAAGAAAATTAGAAAAATAGCATTGCCTTTTGCTTCCAATGTGTATATAATAAAAGGAGTGCAGATATAGTTCATCGGTAGAATGCCAGCTTCCCAAGCTGGAGAGACGGGTTCGATTCCCGCTATCTGCTGATAAGACCACTCGGATAGACGTTGTAAGAGGTGTTTATCCGGGTGTTTTGCTGTATCAATAAATTTATAGATTATGCAGAAGAATAAGAGAGGAAAAAAACAGATGAAGGAAGATAATCGTTCAAGGGATCAAAAGGTAGCGCAGCTGCGTGAAAAAATAAGTTCCCGTATTTACCGGGAGAAAGAACCGAGATTCAAGCTGGCAAACACGATCGTGCTCTGGATGCAGCTGCTTCTCGAATTCGGGATGCTGTTAAATATGGGATACCTTGGTGTGACAGGAAATTCCAGGGTGATGGTCGGGATCACGATCGCATGGATCGTGCTCGGACAGATCGTCTCTTTTGTATTGTATTTTCAGAATCCGAGAAGCCTTACGTTAAACCATATCATGATCATTCAGTTTGGTGTGGCTTATACGCTTACACTTTTTTTAAACGGAAATAACTGTACAGTATTTTTAGCGCTTCCGGTATTTGTCGCGACGTTGATGTACAATAACCGCAGACAGATGAACATTGTAAGTATCATATGCGGCATTGTATGTACGGCGCGGATCGCTATGATTGGAATGGAAGTTTTGCCGTCCTCAAACAGTATGAATGAGGAGGTGATCGTTTATCTGACGATGATCGCGTCTTTGATCAGTATTACACAGGCAACCAGGATCTCATGGAGATTCAATCATGACGCGATGCATTCTATGGTGGATGAACAGCAGATCCAGGGCATTATCATGGAGGACGTGCTTGCGATCGCGAAAGGCGTACGGGATAAGACTGGTGACGCGGATGTCATGATCGAGCAGCTGTATGACTCAGCGCAGAATATCAACAAGATCGTTGGCGAGATCACCTGCGGAACACAGAGTACCTCGGAAAATATCCAGAATCAGACCATTATGACGCAGAATATCCAGGAATCCATTCAGGATGCCGCAGCGCGGACAAAGAACGCGGCCGGCAAGGCAACGGAATCCATGGAGACCGTAAAGGAAAGCCTGCAGACAATGGATGAACTCAGTGAACATTCCGGTCATATCGCGGATACCAATTCCAAAGTAGTGTCTTCGATGGAAAAATTACAGAAAAAGACCGAGGATGTAAAAGCGATCACGGATATGATCCTTGAGATCTCAAGCCAGACCAACCTGCTTGCGTTAAACGCGTCGATCGAAGCGGCAAGAGCAGGCGAGGCAGGAAAAGGTTTTGCGGTTGTCGCGGAACAGATCAGGCAGCTTGCGGAACAGACCAAACAGTCCACCGAAAATATTACGGCGATCGTGGAGGAATTGAGCAGTTACTCCGAGGAGGCTTCCGAGTCCATTCAGGAATCTTTGCATGTGACGGAAGAGCAGACCACGCTGATTGGAAACGCGTCGGAAGATTTTGGAAAGATCAATACCAATATGCAGGAACTGACCGATGAGATGATGAATATCAACAGCATGATGGAGGATCTCAAAGAATCCAACAATGCGATCGTTGACAGTATCAGCCAGCTCTCCGCAGCGAGCCATCAGATCGCGGCAAGTACTGAGGAGGCTTCCGAGATCACCGGAAGCAATCAGACAAGCTCCAAACAGGCAAGAGATATGTTAGAGCAGGTACTTGGCTACTCACATCAGTTAGATAAATATATGAAATAATAAAAAGGCCGTTTCTCAATGCGAGAGACGGTCTTTCTATATCCGGTGATCGTTGTTGCAAAGCCGAATTGTAATGAGGGTCAGTTAAGTGAACTTGGTGGAACCGAATAGTTAAATCAAGAAATTCACGGATTTAAATTTGTTATAAATTCTATATATTTCTAATGGCGATAACTACAGTGTAAGATGGACCTGGGGTTGTCGGTGAATGTAAATATGGTTTTCCTGCATGAAGAAGCAAGCCTGACGAAGTATCGCTCAAATTAGATTCAAAATTCTAATCTGGGCGATTTTTGCGCGGGCAATGAGGAAAAGTCCAGGCATGCTGTATTCTGGAAAATAAAGCAAAAAATAAAAAGCAGGAAAATGGTAGAAAAAGTCAAAAATATTGTGGATATAATGATAGAATTGTATTAAAATATGTAAAGAAATAATTTATGGAATATTCAGCAATTTTTCATGATATGGATAAAAGATTCTGCTATGCTATTGATAAGGATATCTTCGTGATATGTGTGCAGGTAAAAAAGGATGATATGAAGGAGATAATACTTCACTGTGAGGATAAGTATATACCAATGGAATTAAAGGATACACGAAAAGTGATTCCAATGAAGAAGGTTGCCACATCACAGTTTCATGATTATTATGAAGCATAACTTCAGATGCATTTGATATGTCGCCGCTATTTTTTTGAATTTACGGACATGCAGGGGGAAAAGTATATTACGGCTATGGATTTATTATGGAGATGAGTTCGCAATGCCGGGAGCGAACGATCCGGATTGCAGACGAGGTATGTGCTGAGATGAAGAATATCAGGATAAAGAGATGTTTGAATGGTATAAACAGCTTTTGCGGGTTCGAAAAACACATGCATGCATTGTAGAAGGCGAATTGATTGAGACATGCGGGAAAATGTAATTTGCTTAGAGGGAATTTCTTTGATGGAAAAGTAGAGGGGCTTGATGCTGTGATATTAGTGCTCTAAGAAAAATTACATCCACAGACAGGAGAAATATAATGAAGTCAAAAGATGAATATTTGATCACAGATGCGCCACTTAAAGCGTTGACTGTTTTTGCAATGCCCATGATTTTCGGTAGTTTCTTTCAACAGGTATATAATATGGCTGATTCAATTATCGTTGGGCAGTTTGTCGGATCTTCTGCACTTGCGGCAGTTGGTGCCTGTGCTGCTCTTACGAATGTATTCATTTGTGTAGCATTGGGTGCCGGTGTAGGCGCAGGTGTGCTTGTAAGCCGCTATTTTGGGGCCAGAGATTACAGCAAAATGAAAACGATTGTGTCAACATCATTGATTAGTTTCCTGATTCTAAGCATACTTCTGGGTGTCTTTGGTTTTTGTTTTTCCCATTCGATGATGAGTTTATTACAGACACCGGCTGATATACTGGAGGAAGCGGTACTGTATCTTCGTGTGTATTTTGTAGGATTCCCGTTTCTGTTTATGTACAATATCCTGTCAACGATGTTCACCTCAATCGGTGAATCTAAGATTCCATTGATTTTTTTGATATTCTCTTCTGTTTTAAATATTTTTATGGATCTTTGGATGGTGGCTGGTCTGGGGTTGGGGGTGTTTGGTGCAGCTCTTGCAACTCTTATTGCACAGGGGATTTCCGCAGTGTTTTCACTTTCGATTTTCTTTTGCCGGATGCGTCGATATAAAAGTCACTTTAACTGGTTTGACAGGCAGGAATTACATTCAATGCTTCAAATTGCTGTACCATCGGTTCTGCAGCAGTCTACAGTGTCAATTGGTATGATGATTGTACAGGCAGTTGTAAATCCCTTTGGTACACAGGCACTCGCAGGTTATGCGGCAACGATGAGGGTGGAGAATGTTTTTTCGTTGATATTTGTATCTATTGGCAATGCAGTATCGCCATATGTTTCTCAGAATCTTGGTGCAAAGAAAATTGAACGTATCAAAAAAGGATATCACGCCGCACTGGTGTTAGATATATGTTTTGCAGTTCTTGCTTTTATAGTCATTGAAACATTGCATACGCAAATTTCTTCATTATTTCTGGGTAAAGATGGAACCGCTTTAGCATACCAGGTGTCCGGGGATTATATGAGATGGCTCGGCTGCTTTTTCATTTTCATGGGTATCAAGATGGCAACCGATGGAGTTCTTCGTGGACTTGGGATTATGCGCCCATTTCTCATTGCAAACATGGTAAACCTTGCGATCCGCTTGTCAGTTGCTTTGATTTTTGCACCGCGTTTTGGTATTGCATTTGTCTGGCTTGCCGTACCGGTTGGCTGGCTTGCCAATTTTTTGATTTCCTATGTGGCGCTCAGAAGATCATATGATAAGGTAACTTTTAACGTATAAATGGTGGCAGTATAAGTATCCGCACAGGCATGAGGACAGGTTCAATAAATGCCAGAATACAGAAAAACGATTGATGATTAACGGAAAGAAGTGAACTGGAAAGAACTTTGGATGACATTTTGGGGACATGAGAATGGCTTGGAATCAATATGGGCTTCTTGGGTATCCATGGTAAGTAGTTTTGCTGATTGTAATTTTCATGAATGTCGTATTCTGGGGAGTTAAGCCAAAAAAATAAAAAGGAAAAGTAAATACGGTAAGAAAAGGCTAAGGTTGACAATTTGGAAGTGTTGAAATATGATGGAATCATAGGGCGGGGGAGTTCTGCGTGCAGGACTCCTTTTTTCTGTCTGTTTCAAAATTAGTGGATAAGGAGAGCGTATATGGGAAAACAGGTAGCTGTACTGATCGATGGGGATAACATCTCGTACAAATATGCGGAATATATCAAGCGGGAGGCCATGCACTATGGAAATGTGCGGATTTTCCGGCTTTATGGTTCCATCAGTTCACCGAGTGTCCGGCCGTGGTACAAGGTCATGCCGCTTCAGGGGATCATGCCGATGCTGCAGATCACTTATGCCAACGGAAAAAGTGTGGCAGATCAGGCGTTGACGATCGATGTTATGGATCTTTTGTATACACAGGATATCGATGTGTTCTGTATCGTGTCCAGTGACAGCGATTTTACAAAGCTGGTGTACCGTTTGAAGGAAGCCGGCAAAGTTGTCATCGGAATGGGGGAAGCAAAGACCAAGGAGGCGCTTGCAAAAGCGTGTGATGAGTTTAAGATCCTGGATCTGATCTATAAGGACGCGGATCTTGAGACACAGGAGATCACGCAGAAGGTGACAGAAAAGATCCCGTTTGTGGAAAAGGAAGTTCCGCAGGAGGAAGAAGAGATCATTGGGGAGGAACCGATCGAGGAGTCGAAGATCAGTATTCCGTCCGAAGCGGAAGTGATCTCCTATATTTATGATTTTATGAAAGCGTCCGAGGATGAAAAGATCAATCTGTCGGAGGTTGGAAAGGCACTCAAAGAGAAATTTCTCGGGTTTGATGCCAGAAATTATGATTACAACAACATGACAAAGATGCTGCAGAATCATTCAGACCGGTTTAAGGTAGACCGGCAGAAGGCACCGGATGGAATTCACGGAATTATTTATGTAAGTGTAAAGTAAGATAAAAGAGGTTTGGGATAACATGAAAAAGATACCAAAGTCAAGAGTTGCAGGTCTGCTTTCCATGCTTTTTCTGCTTGTATTTGCGGCATGCGGGTCATTGCCGGAAGAAGCAGCGCAGTATGCGGCGGGAACACAGGATACGGCAGGACAGACAACGGAAGAACGGGCGGAAAGCACAAAGCATGCGGGAACCCTGGATGGAAGTGCGCAAAAGACCGGGGATTCGACACTGGAAGTCCATTATATCGATGTGGGGCAGGGTGACGCGACACTGATCACCTGCGACGGACACGCGATGCTCATTGATGCCGGAAATAATGACAAAGGTACGGCGGTGCAGTCGTATCTGATGCACCAGAATGTCACGGCGCTCGATTATGTGATCGCAACACACCCGGATGCGGATCACATCGGTGGTCTGGATGTCGTGATCACGAAATTTGACTGTGGCACGATCTTTATGACCGATGACGAAAAAGACACCGCAACCTACCGGGATGTCATTGATGCCATGGATTACCGCGGCTACAGCAAAACAGCTCCGGTCGTCGGAAATTCCTATGCGCTTGGCGGCGCAGCGTTTACGATCGTCGGTCCGACAAAGCTTGGCGTCGATTCCAACGGAAATTCGATCGCGATCCTCTTACAGCATGGAAATAACCGTTTTTACTTTGAAGGGGATGCGGAAGAACAGGAAGAGGCGGATATCTTATCGACCGGGATTGATATCTCGGCAGATGTATACAAAACGGGACATCATGGCAGTAAGACTTCTACAAGTGACGCGTTGCTTGCGGCAGTCAGCCCGCAGTACGCGGTGATCAGTGTCGGTGAGGGAAATAAATACGGTCATCCGAATGCGGAGACGTTAAATAAGCTTCGGGCAGATGGGGTTTCCATTTTTCGTACCGATGAGCAGGGAACGATCGTTGCTACGTCAGACGGCAGCGCGATCACCTGGAACTGTTCCCCGTCAGAGAGCTGGCAGGCAGGAGAGCCGACGGGCAGCAGTATCGGCAGTACCGGCAGTACCGCTTCACAGAGCGCAGTGGTGGAAAACAGCGATGATGCGGCAAGTCCGGATACGGACGCGGATGTGACCGTACATATCACCAACACAGGCACAAAATATCATGCGGCAGGCTGCCGTTATTTAAAGGACAGTGATATCGAGGTGCCGTTGTCAGAAGCAAAAGACCGGGGCTATACGCCCTGCTCGGTCTGCAAGCCGCCGCAGTAGGCATTGCGGGCAATAATATTCGCGAGCATATCGCTTAGCACGACCAGATCCGCAGCGAGGACAGAGAGATCTTCGTCTGACAGGCATCCGGAGAGCTGGCAGTCGTTATCATCGTATTTTGCCTGTTGTTCTGGGCGGGATGCTATAAAGGAACCGGTTCGGATGAAAAAAATTTAAAAAGCTTTCACTCCTACCCGGCCAAAGTACAGGAACTGGTAAGAGCACAGAAGGACCTGAAAGAAAAGGTGCCCGGTCAGGTCTCCATGCCGCGGACGCTTCTTGCAAATATTCTGGTCTTTGCGGTTTTATTTTTCGTGATCGGGCTGATCTTACAGTTTACGGTTGGGTTTGGAAGCGTGAGAAAAGTATTTGTTTACTTTTTCCTGTTTGGTGAGATCTTAAATCTGTTTGATCTGGTGGTAATCGATCTGTTGTGGTGGAGAAATGCAGAGCGCATCCGTTTCTCGTTTGCGATGGAGAAAGAACTTTATCAGGATCCGAAGAAACATGTGGATTCGTTCTTACGCGGGATACCGACCTTTGCGGTCGTGACGCTGATCGTTGCAGGAATCTTTGCCCTGATCTTATAACGGAATGAAAAAAAGGCTCTTGACAGGAGGCTTTTTTTCTATTATCATTTAAAACAGTGTTTTAGAAACAATGTTTTAAATTGGAGGAAGCAATGGCAAGTCGTGTGGAAGGATTTGATGAGGCGATCTTGTGTCACGCCAAAAATGAATTTCTGGAAAAGGGATTTAACGAAGCGTCACTGCGCACGATCGCGCAGAATGCCGGCGTCAGTACCAGTACCATCTATACAAGGTACTCGGATAAGGAAGGTCTGTTCCGTTATCTGGTAAGACCGGCGGCAGAGGGGATGCGCTCGTACATTGACCGCGCGTTAAACGGCTTTGAATCCATGCCGGAGGAGGAGCAGAAAGAACAGCATGAAGCGTATGCCGATCAAGGTTTTCCGGGGCTGGTTGATTTTATATACAGCCATTTTGATGCATTTAAACTGATCGTTACCTGTGCGCCGAATACATTTTATCATGATTTTTTGGAGAGTCTGGTAGAACTGGATATGAACTGCACCAGAAATTTCCTGATACAGGTAAAGAGCAGGGCATACGAGGAAGGGCGTATCACGGATGGATTTTTGCATGTGGTATCGAGCGCGTTTTATGCGGGGCTGTTTGAGGTTGTGATCCATGATATGCCGAGAGAAGAAGCGGAGGTTTATATCAATGAACTGAGAAGATTCTACAATAACGGATGGAAAGAGTATTTTTAGGGAAAGGAGAGGACGATGCAAAAAACAGAGACATTTTGTGTGGATTCCGGTGGCTGGATCCATTGCCCGAAATGCCGGTGCAGGACACGGACGAGGATCCGGAGAGAAACGATCTTAAAGTATTTTCCGGTATTCTGTCCACAGTGCAAACAGGAATTTCTGGTGGATGTAGAAAATTGTGAGATTAAATTATCAGTAGAGCCAGACGTCATTACGTCATAGAGCCGATAATTTGTGAAGAATAAATTCGCAGATTATCGGCTTTATTTATAAATTGAGGTTAGGAAGAACTAACACAAGGAGGAGAATTGAAAATGAAGAAAAAGCAACAAAGCCCGATCATGGTATTGCTTGGGCTGGCAGCAGATTCCAGAGGAAAATTCGTGGAATCGGTAGTCTTTGCAGTGATCGGTGTCATAGCGGGTGTTGTCCCGTATCTCGCGGGCGCAAGGATCATTGTGGCACTGATGAGTGGAAATAAAGATTCCGCTTATTACGGCAGGCTTTGCCTGATCGCATTGCTTGCGTACATATTAAAGGTACTGTTCGCAAACGTATCGACAACAGTTTCACACAGCGCAACGTATCAGACACTCCGGTCAATCCGGCTAAAAATGATCTCAAAGCTGTCGAAAATGCCGATGGGTACGCTGCTCGATACGCCATCCGGCCAGATGAAGGATACGATCGTGGACCGGGTCGAAGGACTGGAGACGACACTGGCACACCTGATCCCGGAGATGACAGCGAATATTCTGATCCCGCTCTGCCTGCTTTTGTACCTGTTCTGGCTTGACTGGAGAATGGCACTTGTCACACTGGTGGTCTTTCCGTTTGGCATGTGCTTTGTGGCGATGATGGGAAAAACATATCCGGCGAAATATAAAGAGTCGGTGCGGATCAACAAGCATATGAATGACACGGTGATCGAGTATGTCAACGGTATTGAGGTGATCAAGGCATTCAACCAGAGCTCAAATTCCTATCAGAAATACGAGGATGCGGTCGTGGACAATGCGTCATTTTTCTATCACTGGATGAAAAGCTGTCAGTGGCCGATGTCCGCGTATACGGCGATATGTCCGTCAACACTGCTTACTGTGCTGCCGGTCGGATGTATCTTCTACCGGAACGGGACGCTGACTTCGGAAACCTTTGTCACGATCATGATCATTTCCATGAGTATCATCGGACCGATCCTTGCTGCAAGTAATTTCGTGGACAGTATTGCTGCGATGGGAACTGTGGTCGGACTGATCCAAGAGGTGTTGGATGCGCCGGAGCTGGTCCGCCCGGAAACTTCCGCAAAAATGGAAGGAACGGATATTTCCTTAAAGAATGTAACGTTTGGTTATAACGACGAGAAAGAAGTCTTAAAGGGGGTGGATCTTGAGATCCCGGCCGGAACGGTCACTGCGCTGGTCGGTCCGTCCGGCAGTGGAAAATCAACGATCGCGAAACTGATCGCCGGATTCTGGGATGTGAAGGCCGGAGCGATCACGATCGGAAAACGGAATATCCGTGAGCTTTCCCAGAGTGATATTGCGAATGCGATCGCATATGTCGCGCAGGACAATTATCTGTTCGATGATACCATCCGGAATAACATCCGTATGGGACGTTCCACCGCAACGGACAAAGAGGTGGAGGAAGCAGCGAAAGCCGCCGGCTGTGATGGATTTATCCGGAAGCTGGAAAATGGCTATGATACGGTGGCGGGAAGCGCGGGAAGCCATCTTTCTGGCGGAGAAAAACAGCGGATCGCGATCGCGCGCGCAATGTTACGAAATGCTCCGATCGTAATCATGGATGAGGCGACGGCGTATACGGATCCCGAAAATGAGGCGGTGATCCAGGAGGCGGTTTCCAAGCTGGTGCAGGGCAAGACACTGATCGTGATCGCCCACCGGCTTTCCACCATCATTGATTCTGACAAGATCGTGGTGGTAAAGGACGGAAAGATCCATGCCGAGGGAACACACGAAAAACTGTTAGAAAGCTCAGAACTTTATCATGAGATGTGGCAGGCGCACATCGGAGCAAAGGATGGTGAATAACGATGATTCATGTTTTTAAAAAGATCTGGAATTTTTCCGAAAAAGAAAAGAACAATTTGAGAAAGTCGATCGTCATTGGCTTTTTGAACGCGATTTTTAATTCCTTTTTAGTGGCAGCACTCTATGTGGTCTTAAAGGCGATCCTTGAAGATTCCGTGAGTACGGAAACGGCGTGGACGGCGTTCTTTATTATGGCACTCAGTATCGCAGGAAAGATCGTTACCCAGTATTTTTCACAGTTGGAGCGGACGCATGCAGGCTATTTCATGGTCGCGGATAAGCGGATTGCGATTGGTGAGAAGTTAAAGAGCGTGCCGATGGGATATTTTAATCAGAACAGCTTGGGACAGATTACGGCGATTGAAACAACGATCTTAAATGATGTGGAAAGCGCGGTGCCGGTCGTTTTGGTCACCACACTCGGTGGATTCTTAAATTCGCTGGTGTTTGCACTGTTTCTGGTGGCGTTTGATGTGAGGCTTGGCGCGATCACGTTAGCCGGGATCGCAGTGTTTCTTCTTATCACAGCCGCGATGGAACGAAAATCCAGAGAAGGTGTTCCGGCCCGCCAGGAGGCACAGTCCGTCCTTGTCGAGGCGGTGCTTGAGACGATCCAGGGAATGAGCGTGGTAAAGGCATTTGATCTGGATCACGACCTCGACAAAAAAGTAGACCGCGCGATCGAGGCGAGCTTTGAGAAGAATGAAAAACTCGAGAAAGCAATGACGCCTTATGTGGCAATGCAGCAGCTTGTACTCTATGTCTTTGGTGTTGCGCTCATGTTTGGCGCGATCACATTTTACTTAAACGGAACGATGGAACTCTCAAAAAGCCTGATCATGGTGATCTGCTCATTTCTGGTATATGAGCAGCTGAAAGTGGCGGGCAGCTGTGTGGCAAACATGCGGATCGCAGAGCACTCGATCGACAAGGCAAATAAGATCGATGATGTGCCGGTCATGGATGAGGGCGGGAAAGACATTGTTCCGGCATCAACGGAGATCTGCTTTCAGAATGTGAAGTTTTCCTATGGGAAAAAGGTAATATTAAACGATATGACATTTACCATTCCGGAAAAGAAGATGACGGCGATCGTTGGCCCGTCCGGTTCCGGGAAGACAACACTATGCAGCCTGATCCCGCGATTCTGGGATGTGGATGCGGGTGCGGTATCGATCGGCGGTGTCAATGTAAAGGATTATACGTTAAACAGCCTGATGAAAAATGTCAGCATGGTTTTCCAGAAGGTCTATCTCTTTGCGGATACCATTGAAAACAATATTAAGTTCGGAAAGCCGGATGCGACCCACGAGGAGGTCGTGGAAGCGGCAAAAAGAGCCTGCTGTCATGAATTTATCATGGCGCTTCCGGACGGATATCAGACGAAGATCGGAGAAGGCGGGGCATCGCTTTCCGGCGGAGAAAAGCAGCGGATCTCAATCGCGCGTGCGCTGATCAAGGATGCGCAGATCGTTATTTTTGATGAGGCGACCGCCAACGTAGATCCGGAAAACGAGGACAGATTGCAGCGCGCGATCGAAGAACTCACAAAAGATAAGACGGTCATTATGATCGCGCACCGCTTAAAGACCGTGCGGAATGCGGAAAAGATACTGGTCTTAAATGACGGAAAGATCGCGCAGGAAGGCAGACACGAGGATCTCATCAAAGAATCCGGCATTTACGCCGATTTCGTAAACGGAAGAAAAGAAGCGATCGGCTGGAAACTGGGAAAACAGGCATAACAGAAGAAAAGGAGAAAAATTATGAAACTAAGTGTAAAAGATCTGATCAATGTAGGATTATTCAGTGTGATTTATTTTATCATGTTTACGATTTCCGGAATTCTCGGCTATATTCCGATCTGTGTCGTGATCCTGCCGCTCATCGCGGGAATCCTCGGCGGGATTCCGTTTGTACTGTTTACGATCAAAGAACAGAAATTCGGTGCGGTCACGCTGATGGGTGTGATCGCTGGACTTTTCACCTTCCTTGTCGGGCAGACCTGGCTGTCTGTTGTCTTTGGTCTGGTGTTTGGGCTGCTTGCGGATCTCATTATGAGATCCGGCCAGTATAAAAGCTGGACAAAAAATATGCTCGGCTACAGCGTATTTACACTCTGGACAGTCGGAACCATGCTTCCGATGTGGATCATGCGTGAGACATTCTTTGCAGGCTACAGAGAAAACGGCGGGACAGACGCATACATCAATGCGGTCATGAAGCTCACACCGAATTATATGATACTTGTCGTCATCGTGCTTGCGCTTGTGGGCGGCATGCTTGGTGCGTGCCTCGGAAGATCGGTGTTAAAGAAACACTTTGAAAAAGCGGGCATCGCATAAAAGGTGGGCAGGAGATGAAAAGGATGGAACGCTATGTTGATCCGAGAACAAAATTATTTTTGCTGCTTACCATGAACATTGTCCTGCTAAATACAGGTACCGGGGTCTTTTTATCCTGGTTAAAATTTGTCATCGGTTTTCTGCCATTCGTCCTGCTTCTTACAGCAGGACGGTGGAAAATGGCATGGGGTTATCTGTGTGTCTATCTGGGCAGCTATGCGATCCTCTCCGGGGTGCTTGCGCATACGGATGGAGCAGTCATGATGCTCTTTGGATTTCTCGCATCCATGGGAACAAAATTTCTGCCGGGCGGTATGCTCGGTGTCTATTTTTTATGCAGTACCAGGGTGAATGAATTTGTTGCGGCGATGGAGCGCATGCACATCCCGCAGAAAGTCATTATCCCGGTCTCCGTTATGTTTCGCTTTTTCCCGACCGTGCGGGAGGAGGCGGCAGGGATCAGTGACGCAATGCGCATGCGAAAACTCGGATTTCGCTACTTTTTTATGAAGCCGGTGGAAATACTGGAATACCGGCTGGTTCCGCTCATGATAGTAGTAGTGAACATCGGGGAAGACCGTAGTGATCGCGGAGCACAGACTTGAATATTTAAAAGAACTTGCGGATCGTTTTATCTATATGAAAAACGGAGCAATCTTATTTTCGTCTGACGCGCGAAGAATGCGAACGCTGCCGGAAGAAAAGCTTGCTAAGATGGGACTTCGCAGTTTTTCCTATGAGCATCTGAAGATAGAAAACACAAAAGAAGCGGAAGCGTCTCTTGGGATCCGGGATTTTTCTTTCCGCTATAAAAACGCGAAGAAAAAAAGTCTTTCGATCGATGCGCTTGACCTTCCAAAAGCTTCTGTGGTCGCGGTCATCGGTAAGAACGGAGCCGGGAAATCCACCTTTGTCCGTTGTCTCTGCGGTCTGGAAAAAAGAGGAAAGGGCGTATTACATGATGGGGAAAAGAAGCTTCTTTCCAAAAACAGATTAGATCGTTCGTTCCTCGTCATGCAGGATGTAAACCGCCAGCTTTTCTCGGAAAGCGTGGAGGAGGAGATCACACTTGGGATGGAAACAGAGGATGCGGATCTGCTCGAAAAAATTTTAAAAGAATTTGATTTATATACATATCGCAAAAGACATCCGATGTCTCTTTCCGGCGGACAGAAACAGAGGGTGGCAGTCGCAAGCGCGGTTGCGAGTGGCAGAGATTACATCATTTTTGATGAGCCGACCAGTGGGCTGGATGATTTCCATATGAAGCAGGTCGCGGGATGCTTAAAGGATCTGCAGGAGAACGGAAAAACCGTATTGGTCATCACGCACGACATAGAACTTATTTATGCCTGCTGTAATTATATTCTGAGGATAGAAGATGGAAATGCCGCGGAACTGTATCGGATGTGTGGGGAAAACGAGGCAAGGATGAAAAAGTTTTTTAATGTATTTTCTTTTTAATCTTTTTTTCTAAAGTATCTTCGAATCTGTGCCGGAAGGAGTAATATCTTTCCGGCACAGATATGTCATGGAAATATGATTTCCCGGATGTTAATGTCAAAAAGACGCAAATTATGGTCTTCTTGTTGACAAAATTCCTGTAAAAATGCGCAAAATTTCATATAGAATCGAAAACGGCCAGTGTATATTTTTATAGCACGGTTAGCCTAAACTAACCACTAGAGGGAGGATATATGTATAAAATTGCGATTTGTGATGCCGACAGAGCATACAGAGGAAGGGTAAAAAAGATCATAGTGGATGAAGGTGTGATAGCTGTCGATGATATCCGGTTTTATGAATATTGTTCGGGCGTGGAATTTTTAGAAGATGTGAACATATTGCACCATCTTATTTTTATTGATAGTCGTATGCCGGGGCTGGATGGGAATAAGACCATACAGCAGTTAAGAAAAGAGAATAAAGACGCAGTCGTAGTCTTTTGTTCACGTTATTTTGAGCCGACAGCAGACAGTATCAATATTGGGCAGCTTTTTCGCTATATCATGAAAGATGCGAATGACAGATACCTGAAACGGGAGATGTCAGCTATTTTGTTAAAAGTAAAACAATGCAGTCAGAGATATTCTGTGACGATCACATCGGTTGGAAGGGTTCGGCGTGTTCCGGTTGAAAAAATCCTGTATATCTGTCTTGCAAAAAGGGGATGCCATATGTACGTTGATGAGTCCGGGAGTGTGAAGGAGATGCGATGCAGAGAATCGTTACCTGATCTGTATGGGGAGCTTGCGGATAAAGGTTTTGCATATGCACATAACAGTTATATTGTCAATCTCGAAAAGGTCGAGGCGATAGAAAAGAATATTGTGATTTTAAAAGATGGCATCCAGCTTAACATTTCCAGGTCGAAAAGAAAACAATTTGAAGACAAGCTGCTGGAGCTTTTTTACGATTACGGTACAGGAATGCAAAAATTGCCCGGAAAATTACCGTTTTTGCCTGGAGAATTGTAAAGAGAAAAATTTTTTAGTAGACTCTCTGGAAAAGGAGCTACTTTTCTTTTTAGTCAATGGTTAGTTGAAACTAACCAAAAGCGGCAGGGATGAAAGTCAGCTGCATATCGGAAAATGAAAGGGTGGAGATCCGTCTGATCAAGAATATTGAAAATATAGATAAAAAGAAACTTACATTATTCTGCATTCCGTTTGCCGGCGGAGGAGCAGCGTTCTATCGCCGGTGGGTGAAAAAAATGCAGGGTTTACTGACGGTCTGCCCCGTTCAGCTTCCGGGAAGAGAAGAAAGGATCGCGGAAGAACCTTATACAGATATGGATCGGATGTTGGATGATCTGTATGCGGCGGTAACAGGCGCTGTAAAAGGTTCATATGCGGTCTGGGGGCACAGTATGGGTGGAAAGATTGCGTACGAACTGGAAAAACGAATGGAAAAGTCAGGGAATATGGCGCAATGTCTCTTTATTTCCGGCAGCAGGGTACCGGGCATCCCGGAGTCCAGGCCGATTTATCATTTGCCGGATGAACAGTTTAAAAAGGAGCTGGAACGATTTGAAGGAACTCCAAAAGAGATCCTGGAAAATCAGGAGTGGCTGGATTTTTTCCTGCCAATGCTGAGAGCTGATTTTACAATGGATGAAACCTATCAGGATGATTCAGGAACGGTACTGCATGCGCCGATAGCTGCATTTGGAGGAAAAGATGACAGGGAGGCAGATGCGCGGATGCTCTGCCGGTGGAAAAACTATACAGACAGTCATTTTGAACAAAAGATGTTTGAAGGAGGACATTTCTATCTTCGGGAACATGAAGATGAAGTGATACAAAATATCATCGGTTGCCTGCGGAGGATAGCAGATGGAATTTAAAATCTTTCATAATCTGGATCTTATCGGGGGCAGCAAACCTGCACTTGAAAGAAATGAAGTACATATCTGGTGTATCGAATGGAAAGAAATGAAACATTTCTGGGAAAGCCGACAGTCAGTTATGAGCCGGCAGGAATTAAAAAAGGCGGCGCAGTTTTATTTTTATGAAGACCGTATGCGTTATATAGCGGGAAAGATCATGACAAGGCTGTTGTTGATGGCGTATTTAAAAGAGCGGGAGATCCAATTTTTTACCGGAAAGTTTGGGAAACCTTATTACAGACCAATATCCGGAACACCACACATAGGATTTAATTTATCGCACTCAGGAAACATCGTGCTGGCTGCGTTTGCACGGGAAATGGATGTCGGGGTGGATGTGCAGGAAATGGCAGGCTGCCCGGATGCCGGAGAGATCGCAAAAAACTTTTATACGTCTGTCGAGGCAGATGATGTAAAAAGGGGCGGCAAGGAAGTCTTTTTTCGGTATTGGGCGGCAAAAGAGGCTTATCTGAAAGCAGTGGGAACCGGATTGAACCGGGGAATGAATTTTTTTTCTGTCAGAAATGACAGAGTAGAAGAAAACGGGAAACAAAAACAGCATTGGAAACTGATTCCGGTCGAAATAGCAGGTTATGCAGCGTTTGTGGCATTACAGGAAAAGGGGGAAATGGAAAATGGGATATAAAAAAGATATGAGCAGATATGAAAATCTGGAAGGCTTAGAAAGATGCAGTCTGGCAGACCAGCTTGAGAGATGGGCAGAAAAGTATGCGGGAAAAACCGCTGTGGTGGACAGTGAGCAGAAAGTAACTTATAGGGAACTGAATGAGCGGGTGAGCCGGATGGCACGCGCGTTTTTGTGCAATGGAATTCATGAGGGAGACCGGGTCGTGGTGCAACTTCCAAATAAGCTTACGTTTGTGATCGTCTTTTTTGCACTCATGAGGATCGGCGCTGTTCCGATCATGATGCTGCCGGCACATCGGGAAGCGGAACTGGAAGGGATCATAAAGCTGGCAGAACCAACCGCGTATGTGGTTGCGGAGCGCTATCTCGGCTTTCGGTATGTAGATATGGCGCTTGCGATGAAAAAGAAATTCGCATGCCTGAAAAATATTTTTGTGGACGGAGAACAGGCAGAAGGCTGTAAGTTATTGTCCGAAAGCGATGATGCAAAAGTAAATTTTCCAAAGGTGGATGGTTACAAAACGGCGGTTCTTTTGCTCTCCGGAGGGACAACCGGTATTCCGAAGCTGATCCCGCGTACGCATGCAGATTATCTGTATAATGCCAGGATGTCTGCAAAAAGGTGCAAAATGTGTGGGGATGATGTCTATCTTGCATCGCTCCCGGTTGCGCACAACTTTCCATTGTGCTGCCCCGGTCTGCTTGGAACACTTGATGTGGGCGGAAAAGTCGTGCTCGCGCGGACAACCAGCCCGGATGATATCTTAAACGCGATCACAAAAGAGCGGGTTACGATCACAGCGTTAGTTCCGGCGATGGTGACTGTGTGCATGGAGATGCTGGAGTGGGATCAGAACTATGATATCTCAAGTCTGAGGATCTTACAGGTCGGCGGGGCCATGTTAGAGGACGCGCTGGCGGATAAAATCATACGGGAGCTTCCATGCAAACTGATGCAGGTATTTGGAACTGCGGAAGGGCTTTTGAGCTTTACCAGTTTGGATGACAGGAATGAGGTGATCGCAAGATGCCAGGGTACGCCGGTATCTCCGGCGGATGAAGTAAAGATCGTTGATGCACAAGGAAAAGAAGTCTTGGCAGGGGAATATGGGGAACTGCTTGCAAGAGGACCATATACGATCGATGGATATTACAGAGCGGAAGAAATAAATCAGGCAAGTTTTACAGAGGACGGATATTACCGGACTGGAGACAGGGCGATGTGGACACCGGAAGGAAAGCTCCGTATGGGGGGACGGATGAAAGAGCAGATCAACCGGGCAGGAGAAAAGATCATGCCGGCGGAAGTGGAAGCTTATCTGTGCCGGCACAGTAATATCCGCGAAGCTGCGGTGTTGGGGATCCCGGATCAGGAAATGGGAAACAGAAGCTGCGCATTTGTCATTACCAAAGACGGAAAAACAGTCTCACTCGAGGAGATACATACCCATTTGGCAGCTCTTAAGGTAGCGAGATATAAATTCCCGGATCAGGTAGAAAATATCGAGATGTGGCCGTTGACCAGTGTTGGGAAGATTGATAAGAAGGCTTTGGCAAAAATGATAATGGAGGGAGAATAGGCACTTATGGAGTATTGGGAACTGAAAGAACAGGTAAAAGAGAAACTGGCGGTACCACAGGAATTTGATGGATCCAGAAATCTTCTGGAACTGGGACTGAGTTCCATAAAGATCATGCGTCTGGTAAATCAGTGGAGAAAACAGGGAATACGGGTGTCTTTCGGAGCTCTGATGGAAGAACCGATGCTGGATCGCTGGTGGATGCTGATGGAAAAGGGCGGAAACCATAGTGCGCAAATGAATGAAATAAAAAAAGAGGAGAGCGGGAAAGTGGCAGAAATCCATAAGCCATTTCCGCTGACGGATGTCCAGTATGCATATAAGATCGGACGTGCGGACGGAGAGGAGCTTGGGGGTATTGGCTGCCATGCGTATCTTGAGTTTGATGGAGCGGAAATATCAGCAGAGAGATTGGAAAATGCGTGGAACATCGTTCAAAACCACCATCCTATGCTAAAAAGCAGATTTTTGGAAAACGGACAGCAGGAGATCATGGAGGTTCCCTATGAAGAACATATAACGGTAAAGGATTTGCGTGGCTGCCCGGATCCGGAAAGTGCTCTGGAGAAAATCAGAGACGGATTATCACACAGAAAACTGAAAGTGGAAGATGGACAGGTAGCGGGGATAACTCTCAGTCTGCTTCCGGATGGAAAAGCGAGGATCCATTTTGATCTGGATCTGCTGGTTGCGGATGTTTTGAGCCTGCAGATCATTTTGCGGGATCTGGCATCGGCATATGCGGGGAAAGCCTTGCCGAAAGCGTCCGGAAACTGGAGTTTTGCCGCATATCTGGAAGAACAGGAGAAAGAAGACAGGGAAGGATGGGAGAAAGCCAGAGATTACTGGAGAAAAAGAGAGGAGGATTTTCCGGTGGGACCGGATCTTCCGCTGGCAAAACATCCTTCTGAGGTAACGCGTACAAAATTTACACGAAGGATCGTTTTCATAGAAAGAAAGGAATGGGATCATCTGCAGGAAAAGGCCGCAAAGTATCAGGCAACTCCTGCAATGCTCCTGCTTTCTGCCTATGCCATGGTATTGGAGCGATTCAGCAAGTCCAAGCGTTTTCTCATTAATATTCCGTTTTTTAACAGAAAAACAGAATATGAGGGGCTGGAAGACACAGTGGCTGATTTTACGACATTATTGCTTCTTGAAGTAGATATGAGAAAAAAGCAGACGTTCCGGGAAGTGCTTGGTTTGATCCAAAGTCAGATGCATCGGGATATGAAATATACGATGTATTCCGGCGTGCAGGTGAAGAGAGACATTTCAAGCCGTGTCGGTGAAAACCGGAGTATTGCCCCGGTCGTATTCGCGTGCAATCTGGGAGATCCGTTCGTGAACAGGGAATTTGAACAGACACTTGGAAAGATGTCTTATATGATTTCTCAGACACCCGGGGTGTGGCTGGATTTCCAGATATATGAGAATGAAAGGGGACTGATACTTGCGTGGGATACCGTAGATGAATTATTTCCGGAGGGCATGATCGGGGATATGTTTCAGAGCCTGAAAGATACACTCCATCAGCTGGAACAGGAGAGCTGGGATCAGTATCCGGATGTCCTGCCGGAACATCAGGCTGCCTTTATCGCCAGACAAAAAAAGATCGAGCCGGTTGAGCATCCGGAACGACTGTTTGACGGATTTTTAAAAAATGCAAAAAAAACGCCGGATAAGATCGCCATTATTGATACGGGAAGAAATGTGAAAAAGACGTATCGGGAACTGGAACAGATTGCACGGTCGGTAGCGGCATTTTTAAACAGTGCCAAAATACAGGGACAGCCGATAGCGATCTCAGTCACCAGAGGTTATCTTCAGGCAGCTGCGGCACTTGGAATTTTGATGTCCGGGAATGAATATGTACCGGTAAGCTTAAAACAACCGAAAGAACGCAGGGCTTTGATCCATCAAAAGACAGGGATCCATTCTGTGATCACGGATCGGGAAAGCTATCCTGCTGTTATATGGCCGGATCATACACAGGTTTGGATGATAGAAGAAATGTGTGCAACGGCGCCGCTAAAGAAACTTCCCGAAATTCCGGCGGAAAGTTCTGCGTATATCATTATGACGTCAGGTACGACAGGGGAGCCAAAAGGCGCCGAAATACGCCATAGTGGATCATGGAATACGATAAACGACATCAACAGCCGGTGGAATGTTACGGCAGAGGATGTCCTCTTGGGTGTATCCGCCATGGATTTCGATCTGTCAGTTTATGATCTGTTTGGGACACTTGGATCCGGCGGCACGTTGGTGATGATCCCGGAAGACAGGAGCCGTGATGCGGAATTCTGGCTCGAACAGATCTTAAAGTATCAGGTTACCGTGTGGAATTCGGTTCCTGTTTTATTAGATATGCTTCTGATACAGGCGGAGTCCCGTAAAGTGCGTCTTCCATTAAAACTGGCATTGCTTTCGGGGGACTGGATTGATATAAAACTGCCGGAGCGGCTGGCACAGGTCACGCAGGGATGCCGCTTTATTGCGATGGGTGGTGCGACAGAGGCAGGTATCTGGTCAAATTATGAGGAAGTCACGCTGCCATTGCCCAGGGATTGGAAATCCATACCCTATGGCCGTCCGTTATCGCATCAGGCGTATCGCGTAGTGGATGAAAAGGGGATGGACGCACCTTATTGGGTGGAAGGCGAGCTCTGGATCGGAGGAGCCGGAATTGGAACATATTGTGGAGACCCGGAACTTACCGCAAAAAAATTTGTGTCGGATGATTCCGGGAGATGGTATCGAACCGGTGATAAAGGGCGTTTCTGGCCGGATGGTACGATTGAATTTCTGGGAAGAGACGATTATCAGATAAAGATCCGCGGACACCGGATCGAACTGGGAGAGATCGAGACTGCATTAAAACGTATGGAAAATGTACGAAACGCGGTTGTAGAGCCGTTCTGCAATACTGCAAAAGAGCAGTATCTGGCAGCGTTTTTGGAATGCAGAGATCTGTGGCAGGAACCACTTTTTTATAAAGACGCAGAGGTTTTGGAACAAATAAACCGTAAATGGGAAGCATTGGCAAAATCAGACGAGATACCAGAGAATAAAGAAGAATTTAGGAAAATTCTTGCTTATGGAGAAAAACGAACCTGTGAAACGATGCTTGAAACATTGCGCAAAATGGGAGCTTTTGCAGAAAACAGAGGGTATCGCAGTGAGGAAATCATACTATCGGGAAATATTGCGAAGGAACAGAGATATACAGTTCTCCGGTGGCTGTCTGTACTGACAGCACATGGGTATCTGGAAAACACAGACGAAGGTTTTTCGCTTTCAGAGCCGGTTTTTTCTGATACCGAAGATGAAAGGCTCACGGCTAAAGCGGCAGGGATCGAGCGTTATCTGGGGCGGTTGAAGCCGCATCTTCCCGCATTGCTGCAGGGACAAAAGCGACCGGCAGATATTTATTATGTAGAAAATGAAAATCTGACACCGAATGATCTTCTGGCGCAGCTGCCGGAAATGGAATCCGCAGTGCGGCTGCTCGTTTCAAAGATCCGGGCTGTCTTGGATCAGTCAGAGGGAAAACGGGTGCGCATACTTGAATACGGTACGAGAAATGAAAAAATTACAGAAAAAATTTTAAGTGGACTGCGCGGAGCTGATGTAACGTACATTTATGCGGATACCTCGCTGTTTTTTACAGAGAAAATAAAGGCGCTGACGGAAAAGTATCCGTTTGTGAAATCAGAAATACTGGATATAGAGACAGATATCGGCAAAAGCGGCAGAGATTATGACTGCGTGATCGCAGTAAACGCATTCCACCGGATGAAGCGGAAAGAGGATGCCCTTAAGAATGCAGGACATCTGTTAAAGGAGACTGGAGTTTTACTGGCGCTGGAACTGACGATCAGGACATGTATGCAGGATGTCACGGCAACTATACTGGAACAGCATGAAGATATAAAGGAGCAGGAACAGATTTTGGATATATCCCGGTGGGAGACACTGTTTAGGGAAAATGGATTTGACAAAGTGATGCGGTTTCCGGCAGAGGGAAGGATATGTGGACAAAACCTGCTGACTGCCATGTCGACTGCCCATGCATACAAAATCGATATAGATTATATACATTCGAAAATCGGTGACCGGCTGCCGGAATATATGATCCCAAAGATATATCATGCAATGGAGAGTCTCCCATTGAGTAAAAACGGAAAAATTGACCGGAAGAAACTTCATGTGTTTGAAACGCATCAGGAATTGGAAAATAAAAGAACAGAGCCAGTAACGAAAACCGAACAGGAACTCTGTGAGATCTGGGAAAGTATTTTTCAGAAAGAAAAAATAGGGACACAGGATAATTACTATCTGTTGGGCGGTGATTCCCTGATAGCGACAAGGATGGTAACAAAGATCAGGGAACGATTCCAGATCACGTTTACGATCGCAGACCTGATGGGAAATAAAACGGTTCGGGAGCAGGCGATCCGGATTGAACAGATGATGGCAAATGAAGAAAAACGGACAGAGGATCGTCTGCCCCGGATTCTACCGGATAAGCAGCACGAAAATGAACCGTTCCCATTGACAGATGTACAGCAGGCTTATTGGATCGGGCGAAAGGGCATGTATGGTCTGGGTGGCGTTTCTACGCACTGTTACTTTGAACTGGATGCCATGGATATTAATCTGGTAAAGCTGCAAAAGGCATGGAATGAGCTGATCGTTCGGCATGGGATGATGCGCGCGGTCATCCATGCGGATGGAACACAACAGATATTGCGCACCGTACCGGAATATCAGATCGCAGTTGAGCATCTCGAAGGGTGTAAAACAAATGATCAGAAAAAGAGACTGGAAAATATCCGGGAGGAGATGTCGCATCAGGTGATTGCGGCGGATGTGTGGCCGCTTTATGAGGTGCGGATCACCATGTTACAGGAGAAAAAAAGCAGGATACATATCAGCTTTGACAATCTGATCTTTGATGGCTGGAGTATGTTTCATATACTGAGCGAGTGGGCAGACAGATATCGCGGTAAGAGATTGGAATCGGAAGACCTGGAACTTTCTTTCCGGGATTATGTGCTTGCTCTGGAAAAATGCAGGGAATCCGAACGCTATGAGCGGGATCAGGCATACTGGAAAAAGCGGATCGATAACTTTGCGATGGCGCCGGAACTGCCATTGGCGAAGCGGGAGGAAGAAATTACAAAGCAGCGGTTTCACAGGCGGGAAAGCTATCTGACACCGGAACAGTGGGAACGGTTAAAGCAGTCTGCGAAAAAATATGGAATTACGCCGGCGGTATTGTTGATGACAGCATATGCCGAAACCCTGCGCAGATGGAGCAAAAATCCAGATTTCACACTGAATCTCACGCAGTTTAACCGGAAAGCGCTACATCCACAGGTAAATCGGCTGGTAGGGGATTTTACAACGCTTACGCTCCTGGAAGTAAAAAACGGAGCACAAAAAACGTTCCTTGCCCGCGCGAGAAAACTGCAGGAGCAGCTTATGGATGATCTGGAGCATACATCTTACAGTGCTGTGGATCTGGAACGGGAACTGAGGAAGAAGGCAGGAAATATCAGAGGCTCCATTATGCCGGTCGTATTTACCAGCGGACTTGGCATTGATCAGTGGCGGGAGGGAAAATGGATCGGAAAACTTGTCTATAATGTAAGCCAGACTCCGCAGGTATGGCTGGATCATCAGGTCGTAGAGCGGGATGGCGGTCTTGGCCTGTTCTGGGACAGTGTGGATGAACTGTTCTATCCGGGAATGCTGGATGAGATGTTTGAGGCGTACACCGGCCTTTTAAGGCGTCTTGCGGCGGATCCGGAACTGTTTGATCTCCCGGAGAGTTCACTTGTAAAAGTAAAGATTTCGAAGGTGCGTAACGCCGCGAATGAAACGACAGTGGAATTTCCGGCAGAGACACTGGATGAACTGTTTTTACAGATGGAAAAACGTTATCCGGATAAGGAAGCAGTTGTCGCTTCTGACAGAAGAATGACCTATCGGGAAGTCAAACAGGAGGCTCTTTACATTTCGCAGTATTTGCGGGATCAGGGAGTAAAAAAGGGCGGACTGGCAGCAGTTATGATGGAAAAAGGCTGGGAACAGGTCGTGGCTGTGTATGGTGCATTGTTCGCAGGTGCTGCATATCTGCCCGTGGATATTCATAATCCCAAAGAGCGGATACAGAAAATATTAGCTGACGGCAGAGTAAGTGTCGTGCTGGTACAGGAAGAGATTTTAAGACAGAACGGGTGGCTGCAAGCGTATGATTGCCTGGTGGTTAATGGGAAAAAAGCGGAGGACCATACCATTCCGGTAAAAAATACGCCGGACGCGCTTGCATATGTGATCTATACCTCTGGCAGTACCGGAGTACCGAAAGGAGTTATGATCCCGCATAAGGGAGCAGTAAATACGATACAGGCGGTGAACCGGAGATATCATATCTGTGAAACGGATACGGCGATGGCGATTTCCAATCTGCATTTCGATTTGTCTGTCTATGACATTTTTGGAGTTTTGGGAGCCGGCGGCAGGATCGTGATACCGGATCACAGAAAAGCGAAAGACCCGGCGCATTGGAGCCGGTTAATGAATCGTGAGAATATTACTGTCTGGAACAGCGTGCCTGCGTTTATGGAAATGTTCGCGGAATATGAGGAGTATCAGAAGAAACTGGAAAGCAGTGCGCTCAGAGTCATTATGATGAGCGGAGACTGGATCCCGGTGACATTACCGGAACGGCTTTATAAGATCTTTGGAGCTGTCGATATGGCAGCCATGGGTGGCGCGACAGAAGCCTCCATCTGGTCAAACGTGTTTGATATTCCGGACACGATACCGGATACATGGAAGAGCATACCGTACGGAAAACCTCTGCCGAACCAGAAGTATTATATTTTGGATGCAAACGGGAAGGATTGTCCGGACTGGGTTCCCGGCATGCTTTATATCGGTGGTTCCGGAGTGGCAGATGGATATCTGAATGACAGAGAAAAAACAGCTGAAAAATTTAGAAACCGCAAAGTGACGGGGGAGCGGTTGTATTGTACCGGTGATATAGGACGCTATTGGGCAGATGGCAATATTGAGTTTCTGGGAAGAGCGGACGATCAGGTGAAGATAAACGGCTACCGCGTGGAACCGGGAGAAATTGAGAGCTCTTTACTAAAAATAAAAGGGGTAACCGAAGCAGAGGTTCTTTTGGCGAGATCAGGCTCTAAAGAATGGATGAAGGCTGTACTCGTGGAGGAGAAAGAATACCGGGAAAGGGGAAGTGAATTTTATCGGGAGCAGTTAAAAGAAAAACTTCCGGCTTATATGATCCCGGCAGAATACGTTACGGTGGATCAGATCCCACTGAACGCAAATGGCAAAAAAGATATAGCGCGGATGGAGACGTTCAAGCAGTCAAAAAGAAATGTGGATGTTGAGGAGCAGCAGACAGAAAAAAGCCCGCTGGAAGACCGGTTACTTGAAATCTGGAAAGGAGTTTTGAAGGACGAAATGATAGGTATCCACGATAATTTCTTTGAATTGGGAGGCAATTCCCTGCAGGCGATCCAGATCATGAATGAAATGACGAAAAAGACCGGACATGTGATAGATATCGATGTGCTGTTTCAGTATCCGACGATCAGCAAGATGGGACAGTATATTGCGGGGAAAGCAAAATGAGAGAACCGAATTTTAAAAATGATGTGGAAATCCTGGAATTTCTGGAACAGATCAGAGAAAAAGGAATTGAGATCTGGGCAGAGGATGGAAAACTTCGATATCGGACAGGCGGAGATCTGCTGACAGCGGAAATTCTTGGTATCCTTAAAAACTCCAGGGAACAGATCCTTGATTTCCTTGAAAGGATCGCCGGGAATGCGGTTTTGCTCACTCCGATACAGACAGCCTATATCGTGGGACAGAAGGCAGGATGCGAGCTTGGAAATATAAATGCGCATTATTACATTGAGTATAAGACCGGGAAACTGGATATCGGACGGCTGGAACGGGCAATAAATCTGGTCATTGAAAAAAATGACGCACTGCGGATGATCGTGACACATGACGGAAAAGCAAGTTTTCTGAACTATGTACCTGCGTATGCGGTATCTGTGGACACATCAAGTGACAGGCTGACCGGAAGACAGAAGAGGATGCAGCGAAGCCATTATATTTATGATTACCATAGATGGCCCATGTTTCATTTTGGCGTTTTGGAAACTACGGAAGGGGAGTGCCTTTTATATGTAGATTTCGACTGCATTATCTTAGATGCATGGAGTGCAAAATTAATGCTCGAAGAAATTTTTGAGCTGTACTGTGGGAAAACGGTTGTATTTCCTAAAATTTCTTTTATGGAGTATATGCGGTTAAAAACAGATGGGATGAACCGGCAGGCAGAGGAATACTGGATAGAAAAAGTAAAAAAGATCCGGGAATTTCCAAAATTAAATTTTAAGAAGGATCTGCAAAAGGTTCGGAATATGAAATTTGAAAGAACAGAGTATGCATTTTCCGAAAAAGAAACACGGCAGTTGTATGAAAAGGCAAAAAACTGTCGTTTTACCCCGGCGGCTGTGATCGCTACGATCTTCATGAAAACACTGGCAGAGTATTACGAAGTTCCCGCGCTCGCGGTAAATGTAACCTTGTTTAACAGGCAGCCCTTGCATGAGGATATAAACCGGGTACTCGGAGAATTCACGAATACGGCAGTCCTGTCATACCAGAGGCAAACCGGTGCTGCTCTGGACGATGTCCGGGAAACGCAAAAGCAGATGTGGGAGCTGGTTCGCTACCGGGGATTTGACGGTACGAATATATTGAAAATGCTTTCCGCAGGAAATCCGGGAAAAGCAGTTATGCCGATCGTGTTTACCTGTATGTTGGATGGGGAGAGTTCTTTTAAGGAAAAAAGGAAAGATCCGTTTGAAGAAAATTTTGCGATCAGTCAGACACCGCAGGTGATCTTAGATCACCATGTCAGGGACGACCTGGGATATTTGAAAGTTTCCTGGGACTACATAGCTGAAATTTTTGATAAGGGGAATGTGACAGAGGTTTTTCACGCGTATGTAGGAAATATAAAAAAGTTTATCAGTGACAATATAGTTTAAAAGGTGGAAAAGGGATGGATGTCAGGGAAGTAGAGATCACTTTGGAAAATGGAATGAAAATACAGGGAGAGCTGGATCTGCCACGGGGGACCGGACCGTGGAAGACCGTTATCTTATTGCATGGATCAGGCGCATCAGACCGTCACGCCACCGTTGAAACGAGAGGAAAGGTGGTGTCCCGCAATTTTGATCTGTTAAGCAGCCGTTTCGTACAGGCGGGGTATGCGGTATTTCGTTATGACAAAAGAGAAAGTTACAAGATCAGCGTGATCATTCAGGATGCCAGGAAAGTAATAAAATTCGTATCCGGTCTGCCGGAAGTGAGTGAAACGGTGCTTTACGGATGGAGTGAAGGAGTCCGGGTCTGCGCGACCCTGCTCCCGGAATTTCCGGAAGTGAAAGGAGTGATCTTTCAGTCGGGTATCGCAAAAGGCTGGAGTGCCTATTTTTCGTACATATTGCGGGAACTTATGGTAGAGAAGTTTAAAGAGCTCGATCAAAACGGCGATGGGATCCTGGAACTTTCAGATTTTGCAGATCAGATGCCGGATTCCACATCGGTTACATTTTCTTTATATCTGCTTGTCCTCAATATGGATAAAGATGGAAACAGATATTTTCATGAAGTACTTGATCCACAGCAAAAAGGAAGCTTCAGCATAAAAAAAGACTGGATACCACTGGCAGATGAAATCATTGCGGATCCGTCCACTTTGATACGGTTTGCGGAAAACGCGCCGGGTGAAATGTGGACTGGCATATTGGAGGATGTAAAGAAAATACAGGTTCCGGTTCTGGTGCTTCACGGTCTGAATGATGGCTGGATATCACCGGTGGAAGCGGTACGGATCGCGCAGGCGGCAGGAGCTCATGCGGATATTGTTTTGTTTCAGGGTTTGGGACATTCGCTTTCCAAAGTGGCATCGCCGCTCAAAGATGAAGGCGGTGTCATGGATGAGAGCGCGGTTGCGGTAATGATAAACTGGCTGAAAAAAATATAGGACAGAGGGGGAATGGAAATGGCAGTTGTTGAAACAGAAACATTACACGGAAAATTTTTTAAAAATGCATGGAACGAGCCGGAGAGAGTCGCATTGATCTGCGGGGAGCAAAAGATCTCTTACCGGGATCTGCGCATATATGCCTTGCAAGCGGCAAATCATCTGCGTCAGCAGGGGGTAAAAAAAGGGGATAAAGTCGTGGTGATATTACCAAGGGGGATCGGACAGGTTGCTGCATTGCTTGGGATCCTCGCGCTGGGAGCCGCGTATGTTCCGGTCGGTTTGAAACAGCCATTGGCACGACGAAAGAAAATCATAGAAAGTGTTGCTCCGGCAGCAATATTGCAGGATGAGCGTTTTTTCAATGAAAGTCTGTGGGAGGGAGCGATTCATGGTGACGCGGATGCCGCTGCGTATGTCATATATACCTCTGGATCCACCGGCGAACCAAAAGGGGTGGAAATGTGTCATGCGGCGGCGATGAATACGGTCAATGCAATGTTGGACATGTGGGATATTGGCGCAGAGGATACGATCTTAAATATATCTGCATTCGACTTTGATCTCTCTGTTTTTGATCTGTTCGGACTCCTGTCTGCGGGTGGAACCGTTGTTTTGATCGACGAGAAAGATTACAGGGATCCTGAGGTATGGGAGAAGTTAGTTCAGACATACGGAATTACCGTCTGGAACAGCGCGCCGGCGCTGCTTGATATGTTTCTGACCGGACAGAGGGAAAAGAATTATTTTCAGACGCTTCGGCTGGCGCTGGTTTCCGGGGACTGGATCCCGCTGTATTTACCAGAAAAATGGCATGACGTAACGGCGGCGGACTCACGGTTCGTGGCACTGGGCGGGGCGACAGAGGGAGGAATCTGGTCGAACTGTTATTGTGTTTCCAAAACAGACAGATCCTGGTATTCCATTCCTTATGGAAAAGCACTGCCCGGACAGAAGTACAGGATCGTAGATGATGATTTTAAAGAATGTGGAAAAAATATTCCGGGCGAATTACAGATCGGCGGAAGAAGTCTTGCAAAAGGATATCTCAATGATGAAAAACTGACACAGGAAAAATTTATCATCGATGCAGACGGTAATCGGTGGTACCGGACCGGGGACCGTGGAAAATACTGGGAAGACGGAACGATAGAGTTCTTAGGAAGGATGGATACGCAGGTAAAGATACGGGGACATCGAATAGAACTGGAAGAGATCGAAAGTGTATTAAAAGATATCTCAGGGATCAGGGAGGCTGTGGTTGTTGCACGGGGAAACAAATATCACAAGGAACTGCTCGCGTTTTATTCCGGGGATGGAGTGATCGAAGGCGATATTGAAAATCATCTCAGGTTCCATTTGCCGGAATATTGTATACCAAATGTGATAACGAGAGTGGATCGCTTTCCCCTAAATGCAAACGGAAAGGTAGACAGAAAAAGGCTGGCAGAAGACAAAACTGTTACTCACGCAGACACACTTTCCGGTCAGTCTTCCAACGCTGTGGTTACGATCTGGGAGGAACTCTTGGGACGCCGGGTGACAGACTGGGAAGAAAACCTGTTTAAGATGGGGGCGGACAGTCTGCTTGCTGTCCGGTTTGTTGAAGCTGTAAACAGACGCTGTGGGATAAAAATCCATATGAAAGATGTGTTCCAAAATCCGACCATAAGAGAACTAGCTGCATGGATCGGGAGACAGGAAAAAGAGACGGTTTTGGACGTTGTAGAGGAAGGAGAAATATAAAATGAGGGATGCGCAGAGATCAGCGGGTGAATTACTGGTGGAATTGGAGGAAAAGGGAGTTACCTTTGAAGTGGTCGGAGAAAAACTAAAGTACAGGGATTGTAATGGAAGTTTTTCCACGGATGAAAAAGAAAAGGTAAAAACATATAAAAATGAGATGCTTGCGATTTTGAAAAAGAACCGGACGCTGGAAGAGATCCGTTCAGAAAAAGAAGCAAATGTCACAAAGTATCCACTGACAGATGTGCAGGGGGCATATCTGATCGGAAAAACGGAAGCTGTAGAATGGGGAGGCGTTGGCTGTAAAGGATATATTGAAGTTAATTTTGGAATTCACAGCGTCGAAGAACTTTCCAATGCATGGGAACAACTGGTAAACAGACATGAAATGTTAAGAGCCCGGGTAGAAGAAACAGGATTTGAGATACTGGAAAAAAAAGACATGGACTACGAAATCGAAGTAATCGATTTGCAGGAAATGACGGAAGAAGAGAGAACGGCCACATTGTCCGGGCTCAGAAAAAAATTCAGTGAATATACGTTTGATCCGGGAAATCCGCCGTTATTTCAGGTGGCGATAACAAAACGGGAAGAGGGAATCTTCTTTCATCTGCTGGTCGATCTGATCGTTTCAGATTTTGCAAGTGTACAGCTCATGGTCTCTGAAATGGGAAACATTTTAGAGGGAATACCTTTAAAAAAGGTGAAAACAGGATTTCATGATTATGCATTGCTGAAACGACAGCACAAGGGAAGCCTGAAATGGTATCGGGACAGAGCGTACTGGTTGGAAAGATTAGCGGACTTCCCGGAGGAACCGCTGCTTCCAAGGGACGGAAGGGCGGCAGATACGAAAGGTAATCCGCAGGAATTTTACCGGTTTCAAAGACGTGTCGGGAAAGCCGCATGGGAGAGAATCAAAGAAATCGCCGGGGAATACGGGGTAACTGCGTCAGCGGCGCTGATTGGCGTATATGCTGAGGTGATCGCAAGATGGAGCTCAAATAAGCGATTTACGATCAATCTGCCGATCCAGGACAGGTATGGTGAGTCGGAGGATATTCATTCTATCGTGGGTGATTTTACGGTCGTAAATCTGCTGGCAGTTGATATGACGCAGAATATGGGATTCGCTGAGCGGGTAAAACAGATTACCGGACAGTTATTAAATGATCTGGAACATAACTTATTTTCCGGGGTGGAAGTTTTGCGGGAGTTTGGCAAAGTGTCTGAAAAAAAAGAAGTGTTTATGCCGGTGATATTTACGGGAGTCCTGAAAGCCAAAAATGAAGCGGGAACCATAGAATATGGTTTTAGCCATACACCGCAGGTATGGATCGATTGCCAGGTAGTGGATGAGACAGATGTGGCGGGTACGGGAAAGGGATTGATGATCAGCTGGGATGCGAGAAAAGGCATTATAAAAGAATCTATCATAGCGGAAATGTTTGAGGCTTTTGTCGGAACAATAGAATTACTGGGAGAAAAGACGGGCAACGAGTGGGAACAGAAATTAGAAGTCGTTTTGCCGGATGAAAACAAAAAAATGTTTTCATGCGAACAGGTGAAAGCAGATGAAAAAAATCAAAAGATCCAGCAGGGAGTGATAGAATATGCGCGAAAACGGCGGGAAAAAACGGCTGTTATAGATGTGACGGGAAAAGTAACGTATGAGGAACTGTTAGAAAACGCAGAACGTATTGCGGGATATCTGTGTAAAGAATTCGGAGAAAGCAAACGGCGGCTGGTTGCAGTCAGAATGCAGAAATCTGCGAAACAGATCGCAACAACACTGGGAGTTTTGATCGCAGGATTTTCCTATGTGCCGATTGATATAAAGCAGCCGGCGGCCAGGCAGGAAAAGATTCTTGCAAGGGTGAAGACGGCTGTGGAACTGGATGAAAAAGCAGTAGATGAGATACTGAAGGATCCGTCATACCGTTTGGAAACCTATCCGGAGTATCAAAATCCCATTGCGTATGTGATATTTACATCCGGTTCTACCGGAGAGCCGAAAGGGGTGGAGATGTCACACGCTGCTGCTCAAAATACGCTTACAGCAATAAAATCCATGTATGATATCACAGAAAAAGATACGGTTCTTGGAATTGCGGAATTGTCGTTTGATCTCTCTGTGTTTGACATATTTGGTGTGCTGGGCACAGGTGGAACACTGGTGTTACCGGATCCGCAAAAAGGACCGGATGCGTTTCACTGGGGCAGCCTGTTAAAAGATTATGGAGTGACTTTATGGAACACGGTACCGGCACAGGCTGAAATGCTGGATGCTTTTGCGGCAAAGACAGAGCAGTATGGGTCCGTCAGACTTGTGTTGCTGTCTGGAGACCGGATAAACCCTGGTCTGCCCGGAAGATTAAGGAATATCATGCCGCACGCTAAGATCATCAGCCTTGGTGGGGCGACAGAGGGCGGAATCTGGTCGATCTATCATGAAATCAGCCAAGCAGAAGAAACCCCCAGCGTATTATATGGAAGAGCATTACCCGGACAGTGGGTAGGCGTACTGGATGAAAAATGGAACATTTGTCCGGATTATGCGGCGGGACAAATTGCGATCGGCGGAGGTTCTCTGGCGGAAGGGTATCTGGGCGATAAGGAATTGACGGGAGAGAAGTTTCAAAATATTGGGAAAAACAGGATTTATCTCACAGGGGATCGCGGAAGATATGTGGAAAACGGTGAGATTGAATTTTTGGGAAGGCTTGACAGTCAGGTAAAAATTAACGGTTATCGGATCGAGATCGCAGAAATCGAAGCGGCGGTCAGAGACATTCCGCAGGTAGAAGACTGCTGTGTGGTTTATCAGAAAAAGGAAGGAAAAGGCAGGCTGACAGCATTTGTTAAAGACGGGAACACCGAGTCGGCTATCATTTTAAAACAGACAAAGGTGCAAAAAAAAGAGTTGTCTGCAGAGGTGATCCTTGAATTTCAGGAGCTTTTGGAGGAGGCAATCTGTGGTACTGTTTGTGAGAAGATTTCGGAGGTGCTGGCAGATGAAACGGCAATAGACGAGCCGGCTGTCCGGTCACTTATGAAAGTGCAGCCACAATATGAAGATCTGTTGGGACGCTGGCTTGCGATTTTAGTGCAAAAAGGGTATTTCAAAGAAAACGAAGGGAAATATGAGCGAACCACAAAAGAAATAAAAAGCAGGGAATGCTGGGACAGGATCCGGAACGCTCCATACAGGGCTATCGCGCCGGAAGTAGTCAGCGAATATATTAAAATGCATGCGGAACATATATGCGGGTTATTTGGGGGAACGGTGAATCCGCTGACATTTCTTTTCCCGGAAGGCAGGACAGAGATCGCGGAGAGTCTGTATGGAGAAACAGCGATCGCTCAATTTTTAAATGAAATGATCGCTGGGATCGTAAAGGAATATGCAAAAAAATTCGGAAAGATCAGGATATTGGAAGTCGGCGGGGGAATTGGTGCGACCACCAGGCAGGTACTTGGTAAAACGGGCAGCTTAAATTGCGAGTACCATTTTACAGATGTTTCCAATTTCTTTTTAAACAATCTGAAAAAGCAGTACGCAGGGGTACATGTGGAATTGTTAAATCTGGATGAATTTGAAACTACAGATCCGGAAAAATTTCAGGTAATCATTGCGGCGGGTGTCTTAAACAACACGAGAAATATTTCGTATACCGTAGAAAAACTGGGCAGTATGCTGAGTGAAACCGGGATTTTACTGATCACGGAACCCGTTGAAGAACATATGGAGATTACCGTTTCGCAGGCATTTATGATGCCGGAACATTCCGATGAACGGGGAGTTACTGGACATTGCTTTTTTAATGAAGATGAATGGCAGAAAATTTTTGATACTGCGGGGCTTGAGCTGGCGTGTGCATTTCCTGAAAAGAATGACAGCTATTCGGAATTTAAACAAAAACTGTTTGTTGTAAAGAGAAAACAGACAGATTACAGGGAATATTTAAAAACGGTTTTACCGGCGGCAATGATTCCGGAGCGGTTTATTTCTATTGAAAATCTCCCACTCTCTCCGAATGGAAAGGTGGATCGAAAAGCACTGTTAAAAATCGCAGAGAGCAGTATTGTGGAAAAAGATACCGTACCGGTTAAGAAAGAGGAAAAAGAAAGCGGCTCAGATCTGGAAAAACGGATTCGGGCAATAATGGTTTCCGTTTCCGGAAACTGTGATATTTCATATGAGAATGATTTGTTAAAAAATGGATTTGATTCGCTGATCTTATCCCAGGCGGCAGGAAAGATCGTAAATGAAATACCACAGGCGGATGGATTAAGGTTTGATGAAGTATTAAGAGTGGCATTATCCTCGCCTACGATCAGAGAGATATCCGGATATTTAGAAAACAAAGAACACGACCGGATTTTGGAAGAACAGGAGGAGCAACAGTTTGACCAAAGGCTTTATCTGCTGGGAAGAGAAGACGGCGCAGCTATCGATCTGATCAAGAAACTTGCAGGCCTTGGAATAGCCGGAAAGCAGGTTGCATGCAGGGATTTAAAAGACGAAGTACGTTCGGATAAAAATAAAAAAGCGCCATATGTGGTGATCTTTGAAGATGAAATCTCACCGATCCTGTCAGAACTCAGTGAACTTTCCGCACAGGGAATTGCAATAAAAAAAGTGTTTTTTGTAAATCCACAGAATGCCGGTGCGAATGATCTGTATTTGGGGGATGCGGTGATCATCCAGGGTACACAGGCAGCGGTTTCTTCCTGGAAAGAAGCTATCTTGGGAGACGTTAAGATATATGATGCTGGTACAGGGGATATAGCCGGTATTATCCGAAAGGAAATGGATGATGGAAAAGAATGATAAGATATGTATTTTAGGCGGAACGGGTGTTGTTGGAAAGGCAGCATATCATGCATTAAAGGATTGTGGCTGTCACTTCAGGATCGGGGTAAGGCAGAAAAGTGAGGCAGAAAAAGAATACGAGGAAGAACTAAAAAAAGGAACGGTGGAACTGTTTGAAATGGACATGGATCGTCCCGGTTCTGTCCGATCATTCTGCCATGGAACGGATCTTGTAATAGGGGCGGTTGGCCCCTCTGCAAGATACAGTGAAGCGATGTTTCGTCTGGCGAATGAGGAAAAAGTGCCATATATAGATCCTGGTGGGATGCATTTAAAAAGAATTTTTTCGAATATGAAAACAGCAGCGACGGCGGTTGTCGGAGCCGGGTTGTTTCCGGGATTGTCAGGATGGATGCTGCAGGCGGCAATCGATCCTGAGAGAGAAGCGGATCTTATTGAGACAGTGATCGGTGGAAAATATAATTTTTCCAGAGGTGCTGCGATTGACTATGCAGAGGAGATGAAGAGCGGTACTGCAGGAATTCCGATGGCGTGTATCCGCAATGGGAAAATCGTTCCGGCGGAGAGAATGGTTCCGTTAAATCTGCCGGAGCAGCTCTCGGATTTTGAATTTCTTCCGTATCTTACAGAAGAAATACAGGAGATCGCAGAGAGACAGAAGTTATTAAATGTGGATGCATATACTGCGATACCAGGGGAAATGGCAGGGATTCTGCGTGCGCTAAAAGGGAAAAAGGAAAGTATTGCAACGTATCTTATGACAGAAAAGCGCAGTGAGCAAAAAGCAGTGATATGGATCCGGCAAACCTGTCATGGCAGATCAAAGACAGCATGGTTTGACGGGAAAGCTCCGGGAGAACTGACCGGAAAAATACTGGCCGTTTCGGCGGATGCGGTTTTACAGATGCCCCCAAAAAACGGGGTATTTCTAATGGCAGATTATCTTGCGGGCTATCCACTGATGGAACACTTGAAAAAATCAGGATTTTAGATATGGAAAGGATCATAGATGGATAAAAAAAGGATATTGGTTTGTGGTACCGGATTTGGAAAAATATATATTAAAACGATCCTTGAGCGGGAGCAGTATGAGCTTGCGGGAATTTTGGGAAGGGGGAGTAGCCGGACGAAAAAACTCGCGGAAAATCTTGGAGTACCAATCTATACCGACATTGAAAATTTAAAGACAGATATCGATGCCGCATGTGTGATAGTACCAAATGCGGCAGGCGGCGGAAACGGAGCCTCGATCGCGGAACGGTTACTGCAAAAAGGCATACCGACCTTGTTAGAGCATCCGGCACATGAACAGGAGATCGCGAGATGTTTCAAAGCATCAAAGGATGTCCCGTTTATGCTAAATCCGTTTTACCGGTATATTTCTCCGGTTCAAAAATTTATCGATGCCGCCGGAATCATAGGACAACATTCCGGATTGATCAGTGCCTCATTGGAATGCGCGATCCATGTCCTGTATGATGGGATTGATATACTGGGGTGTGCCTTGGAAAATCTGGACGCCTGGGAGATGGGGACAGTGGCGGAAATGCAAAATATGGCTTGGGCAAATGGAGGAAACAAGTCTGTAAAAGTTGCAATGGGGAATATTCCGATAATGGTTACGGTGAATACAGATGTTGATAAAAATGATCCGGATCATCCATTACATCTGTATCATAAAATTGAGCTGACATTTTCCACCGGACGGATCTGTCTGGTAAATACGCATGGTCCTGTGATCTGGATGCCGTTTCAACGGATGCCGAGAGATCCGTATGGGACGATGGATACAGGAAAGGATTCCGGCAACCTGCCGTCCGCCATACCGGTGGGGGATATGACAGCGCCATCCTTAAAGGAAACATTCGAGCTTATCTGGCCGGATGCAGTGGACAGGGCATTGGAATGTATGTTTACGCAGGACAAAAAGGAAAAAGCACAGATGGCGCGGTATCAGATATATGTATCAAAATTGTGGTCAGAGATCAGTCGGAAAGTGGGATATTTGAACCTGATCCATTACAGCAGAGAAGGAAGTAATAAAGAGATTTTTGAGGAATTTTTGAGCAGGGGATTGATAAAGGGGAAACCATGATCTTGTATGATAATGAAGAAATTTATGGGGAAAGCATAGAATTTTATGATATCGCTTCTTCTCTGCCATCAGGCACGTATGTATACCTGTTGGAAAAATTTGCAAAAGCGTGCAGTAAAAAAGCAGGGATCGTATTGGATATCGGTGCGGGAACCGGAAGAAATGCGATCGAACTGGCAAAACGTATGCCGGATAAAGAAATCGTTGCCCTGGAACCGTCGAAGTATATGAGGATTGCCTTTATGGCAAAGTTGGCGGAATACCCGGATATGCAAAACCAAGTCACAGTGCTGCCGTTATCTGCAGAAGCATATGAATTTCAGGAAAAGGCAAGCGGCGTCTTATGTATGGGAGTTCTCGGACACTTACGCGAAGAAGAGAGAAAAGGTTTATGGAGAAAGCTGGCAGGAAATCTGGATCCCGGTGTCCCTGTTCTGATCGAGATTTTGGATGAACGTTTTCTTGATATCAAAAGGGGAACAAGGATATCTGTGTCCTATCAGGGACATCTTCGGTATGAAACATATGTGGAGGATATGGAGAAAACGGATGGGAATGTCTGGCGATGGCTGCTTTCCTATCGGGTTTTCCGTGGAGAAAAGATGATCCGGACAGTAGAATGCCCGATGTGCTGGACGTATAACAGTGTGGAGGATATTTTAAAGGAACTGGCAGATACAGGGTTTGGAGGATGCAAACTGGCAGATAATGTGCTGATCGTCAGAAAATCTAACTGATTTTAAATGTCAATAGACCGCGGAGCAGTTGACCTGCCGCTGCTTTTGCTATAAGATTAGTCTAAACTAACTAATGACGGAAAGGAAATGCGCTGGATGATAGACAAGGAGTTTTATAAATTATATCAGGATCTGTTTGCAAATTCACCGCAGACAGTTACGATGGATATTCCGGGTCATATGGGAACAGGCAAAATCTCACAGGTGGTCACAAGGCAGGGCGCGGTGCTGTCTGACTGGCATATGAAATATGATTCGGATATGAGCGTGTGCGGGGTCAACAGTGACGCGTATATTCAGATGCTGTTCTGTTTGAAGGAAGGGTGTTCCTGGAATATTGCGGATGAACGGAAAGATGTAACGATTCGCCGGGGAGAAACCTGCATTTACCGCGGGCATGGGAAGATGGAATATCTCTGCTACCTGGGCAGGAAGGACTTTGCCTTTCGGAATATCAAAATCCCCATCACCTACTTTCGGAACATATTGCAGGACTATTTTGATGAGCCGGAGATCTCTCTATATGAAAAAAAATTACTGACCGGTATTTCAAAAGTTGAAATAACACCGTATATGGAGCGGATATTAGCGGAATTAAAGGATTTTGCAAAGTATCGCGGAGGATTGGGATATCTGTTTTTGGAAAGCAAAGTATTTGAAATGCTGTCGGTGTATCTCAGCGAAGTTCTGGAGTTAAATATTCTGAGATCGCCGGAGGTTTCTATTTCAAAGAGCGACCGGGATACGATCTTAGACGCAAAACGGATCATAGACCATCAGCTTGCTTCTGCGCCCGGATGTGAGGAACTGGCGCGAAAAGTCGGGATCAGCGCGTCAAAACTGACCAAGGGATTTTCTTCCATGTTTGGTGTGCCGATCCATACCTATATCATTGATCAGCGGTTGGAGAAAGCCGCCGGGATGCTCATCGAGAGCAGCTTAAATGTCGGACAGATCGCGTTGGCGGTAGGATATTCCAAGCCGGGCAATTTTTCTGCCGCATTTAAAAGAAAATACGGAGTAAATCCGAAGTGCTACAAAGGACAGGAACCAGTGGAATAAAATGGAAAAATATTGATTTTGGGTAAAAATATACGGATTTTGGGCTTTATTAATAAAAGAGAACTGATAGACTAGATGACGTGGTTAGCTAATACTAACTGCGTCATATTTTTTATTAGGAGGAGTAAACATGAACAATAATAAGTTGAATGCAAAGGATTTTATACTGATCGGCGCGTTAACCGCACTTATGTGGATCATCTGTATGATCATCAGCACGGTAATGAGTATCGCGGGCCCGGTCACAAATGTATTTTATCCGGCGGTCGTTGCGATCCCGAATGGAATTGTGATGATGCTTTTGTTAGCAAAAGTACCAAAAAAAGGTGTATTTACCATTTCCGGAACGATCCAGGGCATCCTGTTTTTACTGGTTGGCGGATTCTGGCTGATCCCGGTCGCTTTGATTGCCGGCGGTCTGATCTGCGACTTTCTCATCCTTGGCAGAAATGAGATCACCACGAAATCCATGGTAACTGCGTATACCGTTTTTAATGGAATTTTTGCGTTTGGAGCTATCGTTGGTCCTATGAGCTTTTTGCAGAGCGCGTTTGTCGGAGCTATGGAAAAAAATAATATTGCACAGGAATACATAGATGGAATGATCCAGATCACATCCGGGTTCATGCCGGTCGTTATTGTAGCTGCCGGATTGCTTGGCGGTCTGCTTGGCGGTGTCGTGGGACAGAAAGCGTTAAAGAAACATTTTATCAAAGCGGGACTTGTATCGGTAAATTAAAAAGACCTGAAAACTGAAAGCGGGGCGGAAGTATGAGCCTCGCTTGCTTTTGGGGAGGACAGAATGGAAGAAAGTATAAAGGAAATGATTTCCAGAAAACAGTTTCAAAGAACAGCCGCGTTGGATCCGCGCTGCAAGGTGATATTACTGATCCTGATCGGATGTGCCAGCTATTTTTTGAACGGGGAAGCGGTCAGTCTGGCGCTCGTTGCCGGGTTCGCACTTTTCGTCGGCATTGGAAATGGTGCAAAATGGGCAGCGAAAATGCTTTTGTTTTATGTCATTGTGGCTTATCTGAATGCGCTGTTACACTATATTTCCATACCGGTGTTAAGTGTGATCATGAGCGTGTTCGGGGTGACGATCTTAAAGCTGGTGCCGATCGCGATGGTGGGGATATGGGCGTTGCGTACCATACATATGGATGATCTTATCGTGGCGCTGCAGCGTATGCGGTTTCCACAGGCAGTTACCATTTCACTGGTAGTGATGTTCCGTTATATTCCGACTTTAAAAATCGAATACCGCATGATCCGAAACACGATGAGCATCCGTGGCATCAGTGATACAGTCTGGAAGCAGATCATGCATCCGGTCGCTACGATAGAATATATTCTGATCCCACTGCTGATGCGGTGTTTAAAAGTAACGGATGAGCTTGCTGCGTCCGGAACGACCAGAGGGCTGGAACTGGAAGAAAAAAGATATGCGCTGCATCCGGTTTACTTTTCCTGGCGCGAATATGTTGTGACTGCGTTTGGTGTAGTTTTTCTGGCAGACCTTTTATTCCTTGACAGAACTGCGATCGGGGAAATTATGATATGGAGAGTATGGGAATGATAACTTTTGATCATTTTTCTTTCCGCTATGCGGAAAGGAGTGAATTTACGCTAAATGACATAAATCTGACGGTTCAGACCGGAGAGTTTATCCTGCTGACCGGGCGGAGCGGGTGTGGAAAAACAACGCTCATCCGATCCTTAAACGGACTGATCCCGCATTTTTATCCGGGGGAGATAAAAGGGGATGTTTTACTGGACGGACGGTCATTGCTGGAAGTAAAACCTGCGGATCTGGCGGGAGAAGTGGGCAGTGTATTTCAGGATCCCCGTTCCCAGTTTTTTATGACGGATACGACAAGAGAGCTGGCTTTCGGCTGTGAGAACATGGGATTTTCCAGTGAAAAAACGGTGGAACGTATTACGAAAGCTGCCATAGATCTGAAGCTGACCGATTATCTGAACCGCAGTATTTTTGATCTGTCCAGCGGGGAAAAGCAGCAGATCGCGATCGGGTCTGTGTATGCGCTTCTGCCGAAGGTATACATTTTTGATGAGCCGTCGGCAAATCTGGATTATACTGCCACAAAGCGGCTGGCGGAGATCATGAAGCGCTTAAAACAGGACGGTTACACGATCCTGGTTGTGGAACATCGTTTTTACTATCTGAGAGAACTGATCGACCGGGCATTTCTGATCGAAGATGGCAGGCTCGTGCGCGGATTTACCGGAAAACAGTTTTGTGAGCTGCCGGATCAGACGCGCATACAGTACGGGCTCAGAACCGTTTATCCGGAGCATGACGTCCAAAAACGCAGGGCGAAATCTTTTGCCTCAGGGTCCGGCGGTCTGCTGACGGTGAAAGATCTGTCGTTTTCCTATAAGGATGGGACGGCTGTTTTAGAGAATATCAGTTTTGAGGCACATGGGGGGGATGTGATCGGAATTATAGGACATAACGGTGCCGGAAAGACCACCCTGCTTTCTGTTATGACGGGGCTCTTAAAAGAAGAGCATGGGGAAATCCGTTATAACGGCAAAAAACTTACGCCACGAGGGCGCAGAAAATTATCTTATCTTGTCATGCAGGATGCGGACTACCAGCTTTTTTCCAGCAGTGTCGAAGAAGAATTATCTCTGGGAATGGAGACCGACTGTGACGAAAAGGTAACGGAAACACTGGAAGCGCTGGCACTTGGCGCGTATCGGAAATCTCATCCGGCAGCTTTGTCCGGCGGACAAAAACAGCGGGTGACGATAGGGGCGGCCATTGTAAAGGGCAGTCCTGTGATCTATTTTGATGAACCGACCAGTGGGCTGGATTATGACTCTATGGTGCGGGTCAGTGGTCTGATCGAACAGCTCGCGCAGGCCGGAGTGATCGTTTTTGTAGTGTCGCATGATTTTGAATTTATCACCCGCACCTGTTCGGAAGTGCTGTGGCTGGATTGTCAGGATCCTGTAAAAAATGCTTTGATCGATTGGAGGTCTTGTTATGTTCAGGAAAGTATTTGAGTATGCGGGGCCGCACAAAAAGGGATTATACGGCGCGACTTTTCTCGTGCTGCTCAGTGTCCTTATGGGGGTGCTTCCTTTTGTGCTGGCGTATCAGGTGATCTCACCGCTCCTTATGGGGAAAACGCTGGAAAGCGGATATGTGACCGCGCGTGTGATCGGTGTGTTTCTCTGCCTCGCACTGCAGGCGGTGTTTTACGGATGGGGATTAGATGTTTCGCACAGAGCGGCTTATCAGACATTGCTTCGTCTTCGAACCTCTTTACAGAAAAGGTTTGAACAGCTTCCACTGGGATTTATTCAGGAAAAAGGAACCGGTACGATAAAAAAGCTGTTTGTGGACGATGTTGACAGTCTTGAAGTCCTGCTGGCACATTCGCTGCCGGAAGGGGTGGCAAATCTTATGATCCCGCTTGCGGTCTACCTTACAATGTTTTTTATTGACTGGAAACTGGCGCTGTTATCTCTTGCGTCGATCCCGTTTAGTCTTGTTGCCATGATGAGTATGTATTCTGCCGGAATGAAAAAAATGGGGCCATACTATATGGCGGGGCAGAAAATGAATAATACGATCATTGAATATATCAACGGAATGGAAGTCATCAAAGTGTTCAACAAGGATGCCGAATCCTACGAGCGTTTTCGAACAGATATTTCCGCTTACCGGGATTATACGCTGGACTGGTATAAGGCGGCATGGCCGTGGATGGCAATTTACAGCAGTCTGTTACCATGCACGATCATCCTGACCCTTCCGGTGGGGGCGTGGTTTGTCCTTCGCGGCTATTCAACGCTGCCGGATCTGATCCTTATTTTATGCCTGTCGCTCAGTATCGGAATTCCATTGTTGAAGTCGTTGGGCTTTTTACCGACCATGCCGCAGCTGAATTATAAGATCACAGCTCTGGAGCAGGTGCTGGAAACCGCGCTGCTTCAACAGACAGAAGATGCTTTTCATGGAAAAAACTATGACATCTGTTTTGATCATGTTTCCTTCGGATATGAAAAAAGCAGTCCGGGGGCGGATGGGAAACCGGTTACGACTTTAAGCGAAGTGATCCATGATGTGAGCTTTACCGCAAAAGCCGGACAGAAAACGGCTCTGGTCGGGGAATCCGGTTCCGGGAAAAGTACACTGGCGAAGCTTTTGATCCATTATTATGATCCACAGCAGGGCAGTATTTCAATCGGAGGGCAGAAAATCACGGAAATGAGTCTTGAAGCATTAAACAGCCAGATTTCGTATGTGGCGCAGGATCAGTATCTGTTTCCTGTTTCGCTGCTTGAAAATATCCGTATGGGGCGTCCGGATGCCACGGATGAAGAGGTTCTCGAAGCGGCGAAAAAGGCGCAGTGTCTGGAATTTATTGAAAAACTGCCACAGGGGATCCGTTCAATGGCAGGTGATGCCGGGAAAATGCTTTCCGGTGGACAGCGGCAGCGGATTTCGCTGGCGCGTGCGATATTAAAGAATGCGCCGATCATTGTACTTGATGAAGCAACCGCATATGCGGATCCGGAAAATGAGAAAAAGATGGAGGCTGCGATCGCAGAACTGGTAAAGGAAAAAACACTGTTTGTGATCGCGCATAAACTGCCTGCCATTATGGATGCGGATCAGATCTGCGTGATAGAGCAGGGCAGACTGGCAGCGGCTGGTACGCATAAAGAATTGCTGGCAGATTGTGAGGAATACAAAAAACTCTGGAAAGCAGCGCAGGACAGTGCTGGGTGGAAAGTAAATGCGGGAAAGGAGGAAAAATAAATGTTTGGTTTATTTTCAAGGATTCTGAAGCTTTCCGGTAAATACAGCGGTCGGATCAAGGGTGCGTTTGTATGCGCGTTTCTGGAATCCATACTCGCAAAAATGCCGATCTTTTTTGCGTTTCTTGTTCTGTCCGGATTTTATCAGAACACGTTAAGCGGTGCGGACTGTCTCTACATTGGTCTTGGGCTTGCGGGAGTCATCCTGGTACAGGTGGTTGTCCATTATTTTTGCGACAGGTTACAGAGCGCTGCCGGTTACATGATCTTTACCGATAAGCGGATCGAACTCGGAGATCATCTCCGCAGGCTCCCAATGGGCTATTTCACTTCTGGAAATATCGGTAAGATCAGCTCGGTACTCAGTACAGATATGGTGTTTATCGAGGAAGTTGCCATGAGTACGCTGGGCAATATGATGAGCTATATCCTTTCTGCGCTCATTCTGCTGGTATTTATGTTTTTCCTGGATTGGCATATGGGGCTGATCGCAGCCATTGTAACGCTGCTTGCGTCGTTTGTCGCGAAAGGCATGAATCAGGTTTCTTTGAAAGAAGCGGCGGCAAGACAGGAACAGAGTGAACATTTAACCGATGCGGTTCTTTCTTTTGCGGAAGGGATCAGTGTGATCAAAAGCTACAATCTGATCGGCGAGAAATCGGAAGAACTGACGGAAAATTTCAGACGGTCGAGAGATACTTCGACTGCCTTTGAACGCAAAATGACGCCGTGGACGAGAGGGCTCAATCTTTTATTTGCACTTGGGATCACCGGTATTTTTGCGGCTTCCATTCACCTGGAACAAAGTGGAGGGATCCCGTTACCTTATTTACTTGGTGTTCTGCTCTTTGTTTTTGATCTGTTCGGACCGTTAAAGGCACTGTATGGTGAGGCATCGCGCCTTACGGTCATGAATGCCGCGTTAGACCGGATCGAAGCGGTTTTAAACGAAACGGAATTACCGGATACGGGCAGCGGACATTTTCCTCGAAAAAATCCTGCCGATATGCCGGAGATCTGCTTTGAACATGTGACTTTTGCCTATCAGGACAGGGAAGTATTGCACAACATCAGCTTTTCCATGAAGCAAAATACGATGACTGCGCTGGTTGGCCCGTCCGGCGGAGGAAAATCTACGATCGCGAATCTGCTTGCCCGCTTATGGGACGTAAAATCCGGCAGGATAACGGTTCGTGGTACCGATATCCGGGATGTGCCGCTGGCTGAGCTGATGGATCAGATCAGTATCGTTTTTCAACGGGTATATTTATTTCAGGATACTATTTATCACAATATCAGCATGGGAAAACCGGATGCAACCGAGCAGGAAGTTTACGAAGCCGCAAAAAAAGCGCGCTGTTATGATTTTATCATGGCATTGCCGGATGGATTCCAGACGGTGGTCGGTGAAGGCGGGGCGACGCTTTCCGGAGGGGAGAAACAGCGGATCTCGATCGCCCGCTGTATTTTGAAAGACGCGCCGATCGTAATTTTAGATGAGGCGACGGCGAGTGTGGATATGGACAATGAAAGCTATATCCAGGAAGCCATCAGTGAGCTGGTGAGAGGTAAGACCCTGCTTGTGATCGCGCACCGGCTGAATACGATCCGGGAAGCCGATCAGATCCTTGTGATCTCGAATGGACGTATCAGCGAGCAGGGGACGCACGAAGAACTTATGGAGCAGACGGGAATTTATAAGGATTTTGTTACTTCCTAAGTGCCCAGAATGCAACCGCGCTCGCGGCCGCGACATTTAAGGAATCCACGCCATGTGCCATCGGTATTTTGACGGTGTGGTCACAGGCGGCGATCGTCCCGGCTTTTAAGCCTTCGCCCTCGTTACCGAGGATGATCGCCAGTTTATCTGCGGCATGGAGCGTGGGATCGTCGATATTTACCGTATCGTGCGAGAGAGCCATGGCTGCCGTCTGAAATCCTGCTTCGCGTAATCGGGCGATCGCGTCTGCAGTGTCAGATTTCTTTGGAAAAATGGTCCACGGGATCTGAAAAACGGTTCCCATGCTGACGCGGGAAGCTCTGCGGTAAAGTGGATCGCTGCATGCCGGTGTAAGGAGGACGGCATCCATCCCAAGTGCGGCAGCAGAACGGAAGATGGCGCCGACGTTGGTCGGATTTACGACATCTTCCAGAACGGCGATCCTGTGTGCGTCACGGATCACCGTTTCCACATCCGGAAGCGGTTTGCGTTTCATGGCGCAGAGCAGACCACGCGTGAGCTGAAAGCCGGTAAGCTTTGTCAGTACCGCAGAATCTGCGGTGTATACCGGAATGTCGGGACACCGGTTTAGGATATCACGTCCTTCCGTGGCAATCTTTTTTTCTTCTATTAATACAGATAACGGTTCGTACCCGGCATCTAACGCCCGTGTTACGACTTTTGGGCTTTCCGCAATGAAAAGTCCGGGTTTTGGTTCGTTATGGCGCAGCAGCTGCACTTCCGAAGGCCTTGCGTAAATATCAAGTTCGCCGTCATCTAAATGGTCAATTTTCTGGATTCTGTCTGTCATACGTTTCTTTTCCTTATCTGAAAAATAAATATAAGCTATTATAACGTATCTCGATTTATTCGACAACCGGAGAGCGCGAAAGAAAAAATAAGCCCGAAATTTGCGGGAAAACCGCACATGACCGGAAAATTATGATATAATTCTGACATTACGGTTCATGAGGAAAGGGTAGAGATATGTTATCTGTGATAGAGTCTGTAAATAATGTGGTAAATAATTTCATCTGGGGAGTTCCGGCGATGATCTGTATCATCGGGGTCGGATTGCTGTTGAGTATCCGGACCGGTTTCCTTCAGATCCGCAAATTTCCCTATGCGATGAAAGTGACACTGGGGCGTATGCTGAAAAAGAGAGAGGCATCGGACGGTGCGCTTACACCGTTTCAGGCAGTCTGTACGGCGCTTGCGGCAACTGTCGGAACCGGAAACGTTGCCGGCGTGGCGGGAGCGATCGCGATCGGTGGACCGGGTGCCGTTTTCTGGATGTGGATCTCCGCAATCCTTGGTATGTGTACAAAATTTTCGGAAGTTACGCTTGCGGTTCATTTTCGGGAGACAAACGAAAAAGGTGAGCTGGTCGGTGGGCCGATGTATTACATCAAAAATGGTCTGAAAAAGCACTGGCACTGGCTTGCGTATCTGTTTTCCGCGTTTGGCGTGCTGACCGTGTTTGGAACCGGAAATGCGACACAGGTAAATACGATCACGACAGCGATCGATTCGGCATTGTACAATTATAATATCATTTCGGAAGATGCGGCACCGATGTTAAATCTGATCATTGGGATCGTGCTTGCCGGACTGATCGCGCTGATCCTGCTTGGCGGCATTAAACGGATCGGGCAAGTTACGGAAAAGCTTGTGCCGTTTATGGCAGTTATGTACATAGTGCTTGCGCTCGGCGTTGTTTTGCTGAATATAAAAAATGTGCCACATGTTTTTGGCGCGATCCTTGCGGGCGCGTTTCGTCCGGCATCTGTAACAGGCGGGGCAGTCGGAAGCTTTTTTATGAGTATGAAAAAGGGCGTGTCCCGTGGTATTTTTTCCAATGAAGCGGGGCTTGGAACCGGATCGATCGCGCATGCCTGCGCAGATACGAGAAAACCGGTAAAGCAGGGATTTTTCGGCATTTTTGAAGTGTTTGTGGATACGATCGTGATCTGCACATTGACAGCTCTTGTGATCCTATGCAGTGGTGTTCCGATCGGATATGGAGAAGCCGCCGGGGCAGAGCTTACGATCAACGGATTTACATCGGTGTATGGCGGCTGGGTGTCCATTTTTACTGCGGTCGCGATGTGCTGCTTCGCGTTTTCTACGATCATCGGCTGGGGACTTTACGGAACAAGATGTATTGAGTTTTTATTTGGCTTCCGTGCGAACAAACCGTTTATGCTTCTGTATGCGCTTGTGGCGATCGTCGGCGCAACCATGAATCTCGGATTGATGTGGAGTATCGCAGAGACATTTAACGGACTTATGGTCATTCCGAACCTGATCGCGGTATTCCTGTTGTCCGGTGTGGTTGTAAAACTGGTCAGGGAGTATTTTTCTGACATTATCTAGAAATAACGGAAAAGAAATATTGCAATATTATATATGCTGTACTATAATGAAAGCGACATATGACGGAAACGGAGAAAAAACAATGCCTAGACCTGTGCGCAGTAGAAGAATTTGTGATGAACCAAAATACCAGTGCTTTTCACCATGTGAAAAAAAAACAAGCGATATTGTGATTCTTACGCTGGATGAGTATGAAGTGATTCGGCTTGTGGACTATGAAAAAATGACGCATGAACAATGTGCGAAGCAGATGGATATTTCGAGGACGACTGTGACGGAAATTTATGAAAGTGCCCGGGAAAAAATAGCGGATGCAATCATAAATGGCAGAAGTTTTAAAATTGAAGGTGGAAATTACCGATTTTGTGACGGGACTGCCAGATGTTGTAAAAAAGACTGCCGCTTTCGGATAGATGGAGCGGATGTATTTGCAGATGTGAAAAAGAAAGGGGATCATCAGATGAGAATTGCAGTAACTTATGAAAATGGAGAAATTTTTCAGCATTTTGGACACACACCTCAGCTAAAAGTATATGATGTGGATAATGGAAAAATTGTAGAAAGCCAGGTCGTAGATACCACGGAGAGCGGGCATGGCGCACTCGCAGGAGTACTTTCGCGACTGGAAGCGGATGTATTGATCTGTGGTGGCATCGGAGGCGGCGCGAGGGCAGCTCTCGCCCAGATCGGTGTTAAACTTTATGGCGGAGTATCTGGTGATGCGGATACTGCGGTAGAAGCGTTGCTTGACGAAAAACTGGAGTATGATCCAAACGTACAGTGCAGCCATCAAGCGCATGAAGAGGGACATAATTGCGGGAATCATTCTTCCTGCGGTGAAAATCATCATGGATGCAGTGGAAACTAAGATACCCAAAGAAGCATAGTATTTGACATAACACATATCCTATGTTATTTTAGAAAACAGAAAAGGGAATGAAGTTCTCCCTCGATTGATTTCGAAACCGCTGATTCAGGCTGATGACTTCTGTGCATTTGCATGGAACTCATCAGCTTTTTTATGGAAATTTTACAGTAAGGAGGAGTTTTTATGGGAAAGACAGGTGAAAAAATAAAGCGTTCATTTCAGTACGCGCTGCTTGCCGTGGCAACCGGGGGACTGGTCGGGATTCTGGATACGATATTTGGCAGAGGGCTTCTTATCATTTCTGATATAAGAAATCTGCACTACCGGTATCTGATCCCCTTTTTGCCGGTCGCCGGGCTTGCTATTGCATGGCTGTATCAACATTTTAATAAGGAAAGTTTAAAGGGAATGACACTGGTTTTTGAGACCGGACAGCAGAAGAGGGAAGAAATCCCGCTGGCGCTCATTCCGCTTGTGATGGTCACAACCTGGATCACGCATCTGTTCGGAGGAAGTGCCGGCAGAGAGGGCGTGGCGGTGCAGATCGGGGCAACTCTGTCCCATGCACTGGGGCGCAGGTGCCATCTCCCGGAAAACGGCAGGATCATGCTTGTGACCGGAATGGCGGCAGGATTCGGTGGATTGTTCCAGACGCCGCTTGCGGCAGTATTTTTTGCAATGGAAGTCATTGTCGCGGGATATCTGGATTATGAGGCGCTGCTGCCGGCACTCATCGCATCCTATACGGCATCTTTTACTTCGCATGCGCTTGGACTGGAAAAATTTGTGGTAACGCTTACCGGGACGCTGGATCTTTCCGAGAAAAAGAATGTTTTTGGAATCCTGATCCTTGGTGTCGCATTCGGGCTGACCGGGCGTCTGTTTTCGTTTTCCCTGCAGAAAATGAAAAAGATCCTGGGTGAAAAAATAAAAAGCCCGTTCTGGCGTATCGGGCTTGGTGCTGTGCCTCTGGCAGTTTTTCTTTTGCTCTTACATAGCGGAAGATACAGCGGGCTTGGCACAAATCTGATCCGGGAAAGCTTTCATGGTGGAACGGTGTATGCCTATGACTGGATCTTAAAACTGGTATTGACGATTGTGACACTTGCGATTGGGTTCCAGGGCGGAGAGGTCACACCGCTTTTTTCCATCGGAGCGACGCTTGGAGTTGCCTTAAGTGGAATTTTAGGGCTGCCTGCGATGACCTGCGCGGCACTTGGGTATGCGGCAGTTTTTGGAAGCGCGACCAATACGCTGCTTGCGCCGATCATGATCGGGCTTGAAGTATTTGGACCGGCTGAGATGCTTCCGTTTGTGATCGTCTGCGTGATCGCCTATCTGATGAACGGGGATCGTTCGATTTATGCAGCGCAGGGAAGAATTGAAAAAAATTCCATATTAAGAAAATTTTAAGAAATTGCCAAAGCGCGTTTAAGAAAAATAGTTTAGGATATTTTTTGTATAAAAATTAAAAAATTTAAAGAATATACAAAATCAGAACAAAATAAGAGAGAGGATTTAAGAGGAATGAAGGCAGTATTCAAACCAACAAAGAAGAAAGTAGTGATTATCGTACTGGTTCTTGTCGTGATCATTGGCGCGGTTTCGTATTTTAATGCAAAAGCAAAAGCGGCGCTGGCAGCGGCAGAGCCGATGTATAATACAGCTGCTGTGGAGAAAAAGGATCTGAAGAAAGAAGTCAGTGTCAATGGTACGATCGGAAGTGTGGACAAAAAGTCGGTCGTAGCGGATATTAGCGGCGTGGAAGTGACCGAAGTCAATGTCAAAGTCGGGGATCAGGTCAAAGCCGGCGATGTGCTCTGCACATTTGACAGTTCAAGCATTGACAACAAGATTGCAAATACAAAAGAAAGCGCGGATCTTGCAGCGCAGAAATCCAACCAGGCAGTTTCCGATGCACAGACCAGTTACAATGACGCGGTGACAGACAAAAATACCAATGCTTCCAGAGACGCACAGGCGGTAACCGATACTTTCAACGGATATCAGACTTCGATCGCGGAACGTGACGGAGCAAATACTGCTTACCAGCAGGCGCAGGCGGACACAGACGCAAAGAAGAGTGCTTATGACGCGGTTTTAAACGATCCGAATGCGACAGATGATCAAAAGAGTACGGCCCTGCAGGCATATCAGCAGGCACAGATCGATGAACAGGCAGCATACACAACGCTGGATACTGCGCAGGCGAAGGTAGTTTCCAAAGAAGCCGAGTATCAGAATGCGGTGCAGAAACAGCAGGATAACGCGGTAAACGATGGCAGAACCGTAGCGAAACAGGATTCCGCCCTGGATTCCGCAAAACTTGACGCACAGAGTGTAAACAGCGGTGACACAGCACAGGCGCTGGATGATTTACAGAAGCAGAAAGACGCATGTACCGTAATCGCACCGATTGACGGAACGATCACTTCACTTGATGTGGAAGTGGGAGATATTTATAAGGGAGACGCGATCGCAACGATCCAGAACGAAGGAGAGCTGCAGGTAGACGCGACAGTAGATCAGTATACGATCAGTGATATCACAGAAGGAATGTCTGTCATCATAAAGACCGATACCACAGGAGATCTTGAAATGCCGGGTACCTTATCCTTTGTATCTCCGGTTCCAAAGAGCAGTGTGGACAATACCGGAAAAGTTACAGTGACAACAGACTATGAGATCAAGGCAGATTTTAAAGAGCAGAACGAGCGTCTGCGTCTGGGTATGAACGCAAAGACGACCATTTTGATCGCGGAAGCGAAAAATGTCCTTTCCGTACCGACCAGCTGCGTGCAGACAGATGGTGACCGCAAATATGTGACGGTTCTTGTGGATGAGACAACCGGAGAGACAAAAGAGATCGATGTCACGACCGGACTTGAGACCGATTACGAGATAGAAGTACAGGGAAAAGACTTAAAAGAAGGTATGACGGTGATTATTCCGGATGCAACAACCACAGAGTCAGCCACTGAGACAGATGACGTAATCTACGAATAATCGAGGTGGAGATAGCATGGAAAATGAGGTAATCATCGATTTAAATCAGATCGTAAAAAAGTTTTATGTGGGCAAGGAAAATGAACTGGAGATCCTGCATGGGATCGATCTTAAAGTAAGACGTGGAGAGTTTGTTTCCATCGTCGGAGCATCCGGTTCCGGAAAATCCACATTAATGAATATTATAGGAATCCTGGATCGTCCGACATCCGGCGGCTATATCCTGGAAGGTGTGGATATCTGTAAGGCAAACGATAAGGAAGTGTCCCATATCCGCAATCAGAAAATCGGTTTTGTATTTCAGACCTATAATCTGATCGCCCGTACAAGCGCTTTGAAAAATGTGGAGCTTCCGATGATGTATGCCGGCATGTCAAAGCGGGCGCGTACCGCAAAAGCAAAGGAACTGTTAAAACTGGTCGATATGGAAGAACGTATGGATCATACGCCGGATGAACTTTCCGGTGGACAGAAACAGCGTGTCGCGATCGCAAGAGCGCTTGGCAATGATCCTGCGATCATCCTTGCCGATGAGCCGACAGGAGCTTTGGATTCCAAGACAGGACGTATGGTCATGGATCTGTTTCATAAGTTACATAAAGAAAAAGGGATCACGATCGTACTGATCACACACTCCAACGAACTGGCGGAGGAAACACAGCGTATCATCACATTAAAAGACGGTACGATCATCGGAGAAAGAGAGGGAAGCGCATATGCTGTTTGAGAATATCGGAGCGGCTTTGGCAGGGATCAAGGCAAATAAACTGCGTTCTTTTCTGACGATGCTCGGTATCATGATCGGTATTGCCGCGATCATCGCGATCACAATGGCAGGAAACGGGGTATCGCAGTACATTTCCAATCAGATGAACAGCATCGGCGCAAATAAAATGGAATTTTATGTATCCCAGAAGAACTGGGATAATAATGTGGATACAAAATCATCGGATCTGATCTCACAGGATATGATCCGTGATGTCTGTGACCGCTACAAAGACCGGATCAAGGATGTGTCTTTGACTGCAAATCTGGGAGACGGCGTGGTCAAAGATGGAAAATCTTACGCCAATGTTACGGTGCAGGGAGCAAACTCCGCCTCATTTTTCTGGGAAGATGGAGATATCCTTGCCGGAAGGGAGATCCTTCCGAGCGAACAGCAGGATGGATCAAACGTGGCACTGGTTTCGGATAAATTTGTAGATAATCTGTTTAACGGAAATCCGGACGCGGCGGTTGGAAAAGAAGTGGATGTTTTAGTAAACAATCAGTATTATACCTTTACGATCGTCGGAGTATACAAATCTTACGACAGTCAGCAGATGACATCCTCTGCTTATGATATGTCTACAACACTCTATGTGCCGCTCAAGGTCGTACATCGTGTTGTGTCGAACGCAACGGAGTTAAGTTACTTTGATCTCAACGGAAAGGACGGGATCGATTCGATCCAGCTGTCTCAGGAAATTGCGGATTATCTGAATGATACTTACTACGCGAAAAATGAGAACTTTTACATTGAAAAGATCACAATGCAGGAGCAGGCGCAGATGTTAAATCAGGAAATCGGCATGATCAAGCTGGTTATGGGCGGTATCGGTGCGATTTCACTTTTAGTCGGTGGTATCGGTGTTATGAATATCATGATCGTTTCCATCACAGAGCGAACCAGAGAGATCGGTACAAGAAAGGCACTCGGGGCAACAAACGGAAGTATCCGTTTGCAGTTTATCACCGAAGCGATCGTGCTTTGTGTGATCGGCGGACTTTTGGGACTGGGCTTTGGTATGCTGCTTGGTCATGTGATCACGAATGCGATCGGCTATCCGGGTACTGTCACGGTACAGAATGTGGTTGCAGTATTACTGTTTTCTACAGCGTTTGGTATCTTCTTCGGTTACTATCCGGCGAACCGTGCCGCAAAGATGAACCCGATCGATGCATTAAGATATGAATAAAAAAGAATATTTTTCTAAAGAATTTATAAAGACTTCGAAAATCAGTTGACAGTGACTGACAGGGGTGATAGAATGCTTAACAATGTTATTAGATTACATTGTTAAGCATTTTTTGATGGAGGTGAATCATGAGCAGTGTGAATCACAGACTGTTTCAGGTGTTTCATCGTTTTCGCCAGATGCCATTTTCGGTGCTCCTGCCGGATGAAATTTCCGGAAATGAATTTACGACCCTGATGTGCATCGGGCATGTCGGAGATAAAGACGGAGAGACGGCGATCAGCATTTCCGCGCTTGCCAAAAAGCTTCGTGTGACGACACCGGCGGTTTCGCGCACCATGCGGAGTCTGGAGAAAAAAGATCTCATTTACCGGGAGACGGACAGTAAAGATCGCAGAAATACCTTTGTGAGACTGACCGATACGGGAAAGAAGATCTTAAAACAGTCAGAACTGGAAATGAACGATCTGGTAGAGGCTGCGCTCTTAAATATGAAGCAAGAGGATGTGGAGCGTCTGCTGGATTATCTGGATGAATTTCAGACCAGAATGCAAACGGAACTTGAAAAAAGGAAAAAAAGAAAGGAATCTGTATGAGTAAAATATTTAAGAACCTGCTTCCTTTCTGGAAGTCAGTGATCATTATTCTTGCGCTGTTACTGGTGCAGGCATGGTGCGATCTTTCCCTGCCGCAGTATACATCGGACATTATCGATGTGGGGATCCAGAACAGCGGTGTGGAACATGTGCTTCCGGAAGCTGTTACCAAAGAGGAATTTGAGACAGCAAAGACATTTATGACAGAAGATGAGATTACCGAGTGGGAAAATGCCTATGAGGAAGACGGAGACCATTTTGTCCGTACCGAAAATGATGGCGATACGTTAGATGATCTCGATGGCGATCTTTCCATGGCGTTTGTCATGAATTATCAGATGTCTATGATGGACGAGGCGACATTTAAAGAAACGATCGCGGCGCAGATGCAGATGGATCCGGAGAACTTAAAGGATCTGAGCGTAGAGCAGATCGGACAGATGCTTGGTGCTGATCTTACAACGTTCACCAGGGAAAAAGAAGATGACGACGGAAATAAAACCGAAGTTACCTGCGTGGATGTAAGACCGCTGTTCCAGAATATGTTAAATGCCGGAATGATGCAAAAATCAGACCTGCTGTCGGTAAGGGATGAGATGGAGGAATCCTTTAACGCTGTGGGCGATACGATGATCCAGTCGATCGGTGTTGCGTATGCGATCCAGTGTGACAAAGACGCGGGAATCGATGTGGATCACATCCAGACGTCTTATCTTTGGGCAGAGGGCTTACGCATGATCGGGCTTGCGCTTCTGATGGGAGTTGCGACCGTCTTGGTCGGACTTTTTGCTTCCAAGGTTGCAGCCGGTGTCGGCATGAACCTGCGTGAAGGACTGTTTAAGAAGGTCGTCGGATTCTCCAATGCGGAGATGGATCACTTTTCCACGGCCTCCCTCATTACGAGAAGTACCAATGATGTGCAGCAGATCCAGATGGTTACGGTACTGTTACTCCGTATGGTCATTTACGCACCGATCCTTGGAATCGGCGGTATCATCAAGGTTTCCCAGACCGGCGCCGGTATGGGATGGGTGATCGGACTTGCGGTACTGGTGATCATGGGATTCGTTTCCGTGCTGATGGCGGTTACGCTTCCGAAATTCAAACTGATGCAGAAACTTGTAGACGGTCTGAACCTGGTATCCCGTGAGATCTTAACCGGTATTTCGGTTATCCGCGCGTTTGGCAGGGAAAAAACCGAAGAAGAACGTTTCGATGAGGCAAATACAAAACTTACGAAAACAATGCTCTTTACCAACCGTGTCATGACGCTGATGATGCCCTGCATGATGTTTATCATGTATGGTCTTACGGTACTGATCGTCTGGGTTGGCGCGCATAAGATCGATGAAGGTGTGCTTCAGGTTGGAGCAATGACCGCGTTTATCACTTATGCAATGCAGATTGTTATGGCGTTTCTGATGCTTACCATGATGTCGATCATGTTACCGCGTGCGGGTGTTGCGGCAAACCGTATTGATGAGGTATTAAAGACAAAATCTACGATCACCGACGCAAAAGAGCCGGAGAGCCTGACCGCGCATGATGGAAAGCTTACTTTCTCCCATGTGAATTTCCGTTATCCCGGCGCAGAGGAAAATGTGCTTTGTGATATTGATTTCACGGCAGAGCCTGGAAAAACGACGGCGATCATCGGAAGTACCGGCTGTGGAAAATCCACGTTGGTCAACCTGATCCCGCGTCTCTATGATGTGACAGACGGTTCCATCATACTGGATGGCAAAGATATCCGCAAGATCAGAATGCATGATCTGCGTGGCGAGATTGGTTTTGTACCGCAAAAAGGCGTATTGTTCTCAGGAACGATCGCAAGCAACCTGCGTTTTGGCAGAAGAGACGCTACCGATGCGGAGATCGCAGAGGCGGCAGAGATCGCGCAGGCAACCGAATTTATCGAAGAAAAGAGCGACAAATACGAAAGCCCGATCGCACAGGGCGGAACCAATGTGTCCGGTGGACAGAAACAGCGTCTCGCGATCGCGCGTGCTATCGCGAAAAATCCGAAGATCTTTGTATTTGACGACAGCTTTTCCGCACTTGACTTAAAGACAGACGCGGCGCTTAGAAAAGCGCTGGCGGAAAAGATAAAAGACAGTACCGTTATCATTGTTGCACAGCGAATCAGTACGATCCTGCATGCGGAGCAGATCCTTGTGCTTGACGAGGGACGTATCGTAGGCAGAGGTACCCATGAGGAACTGCTTGAAAACTGTGAAGTTTACCGCCAGATCGCAAAATCACAGCTTTCCGCGAAGGAACTTGGCATAGAAGACGATGGAAAGGAGGAAGCGTAAATGAGTGAAACAAATACCAAAATGCGCAGACGCGGGCCGATGGGCGGCAGAGGCATGGTACCGGCAGAAAAGGCGAAGGATTTTAAGGGATCGATCAAAAAACTGATCTCTTATATCGGACGTTACAAAGTCGGCATATTCTTTGTTATGATCTTCGCCGCGGTTTCTACCGTATTTAGCGTAGTCGGACCGAAAGTGCTCGGAAAGGCAACGACAGAACTTGCGACCGGGCTCCAGAATAAGATCGCGGGAACGGGCGGCATTGATTTTACAAGAATCGAACAGATCCTGCTCTTTGTGCTGGCACTGTATGCGATCAGTTCCCTTTTCAGCTTTTTCCAGGGATGGATCATGACCGGGATCACACAGAAGGTATGCTACCGGATGCGAAAAGAGATTTCGGAAAAGATCAACCGGATGCCGATGAAATATTTTGAAAGCCGTACCTACGGTGAAGTATTATCCCGTATCACCAATGATGTGGATACGCTTGGGCAGGGACTGAACCAGAGCATTACGCAGATCATCACATCCACGGCAACCATCATCGGTGTGCTCATCATGATGCTCAGCATCTCACCGCTCATGACGCTGATCGCCTGCGTGATCCTGCCGATCTCCATGACGTTGATCTCACTGGTTGTAAAAAAATCCCAGAAATACTTCAAAACGCAGCAGGAGTATCTGGGACACATCAACGGACAGGTCGAAGAAGTCTATGGCGGCCATATGGTAATTAAGGTATATAATAAGGAAGAAGAAACCGTAGAAGAGTTCAAAAAGACAAACCGTGTGCTCTATGATTCGGCATGGAAATCCCAGTTCCTATCCGGAATGATGCAGCCGATCATGATGTTTGTCGGAAATCTCGGTTACGCGGCGGTTGCGTTAGCCGGCGGACTTCTCGCGATAGGAAACGTGATCACGATCGGTGATATCCAGGCTTTCATCCAGTATGTAAAGAGTTTTACGCAGCCGATCACCCAGATCGCGCAGGTAGTCAATCAGGTGCAGTCCATGGCGGCGGCATCCGAGCGTGTCTTTGAATTTTTAGGAGAGGAAGAGGAAGATCAATTTGCCGAGCATCCGGTTCATCTGGATCAGATCGAGGGCGCAGTCCGGTTCGATCATGTACATTTCGGATATAAAGAAGATCAGATCATTGTGCATGACTTTTCCGTAGATGTAAAACCGGGACAGAAGATCGCGATCGTCGGACCGACCGGTGCCGGAAAAACGACCATGGTAAAACTGCTGATGCGTTTTTATGATGTAAACAGCGGTGCGATCTCACTGGATGGTCATGATATCCGTGATTTCAACCGGGGAGAGCTCCGTGACGCGTTTGGCATGGTATTGCAGGATACCTGGCTGTTTAAGGGAACGATCATGGAAAACATCCGTTACGGAAGACTGGATGCAACAGACGAGGAAGTGATCGCTGCGGCAAAAGCCGCACATGCGCATCATTTTATCCAGACGTTGCCGGGCGGATATCACATGGAGCTGAATGAGGACGCAAGCAATGTCTCCCAGGGACAGAAGCAGCTCCTTACGATCGCGCGTGCAATTTTAGCAGACAATCCAGTGCTGATCCTGGATGAGGCAACGTCATCGGTCGATACGAGAACCGAGACGCGGATCCAGAAAGCAATGGATAACTTAACCAAAGGAAGAACCAGCTTTATCATCGCGCATCGTCTTTCTACGATCCGTAACGCGGATCTGATCCTTGTCATGAAAGACGGGGATATCATTGAGCAGGGAAATCATGAAGAACTGCTCGCAAGAAATGGCTTCTATGCGGAACTGTACAATTCACAGTTTGAAGAAGCGTCTTAAAAAATAAAATATGGATAAGGTCCTCCCTTTTGTGCTATAATTTTTTCGTTATGAAAAATTTAAAAAGGGGAGGACATTTTTATAGAAGGAGTGCAGTATGAAATATCTGATCGTAGTAGATATGCAAAATGATTTTGTGGACGGGACGCTTGGAACTAAAGAAGCGGAAAAGATCGTTCCCGGAGTGGCAGAAAAGATCCGCTATTTTGATGACAAGATACTGTATACAAAGGATACGCATGAAAATAATTATCTGGAGACGGCGGAAGGGAAAAAACTTCCGGTTGCGCATTGCATCCGTGGCACAAAGGGCTGGGAACTCGTACCGGAGATACAAAAACTTGCCGAAGCCGCAGGAAACAGCGAGGGTGCAAATGAAATAGAAAAGCCGACATTTGGAAGCGTGGAACTGGGAAAACTGCTTGCCAGAGAGAATGAAAAAGAACCGATCGACTCCATTACGCTGGTCGGACTCTGCACGGATATCTGCGTCATATCCAATGCCATGCTAATCAAGGCATTTCTGCCGGAAACACCGATTATTGTTGATGCTTCCTGCTGTGCGGGCGTTACGCCGGAGAGTCACAGACAGGCGCTTGCCGCCATGAAAGTCTGCCAGATCGAGGTCATAAACGAGGAGTAATTTGGTATGTCGATGCGAAAACGGATATTTCTGATCCATATGCTGATGCTGATCGGGGGCATGGCGATCTTATTTGCCGTAATCTTCGGATCCGTGCGTCAGGGGATACGCGGTTACATGGACAGTGGGGAATGGATCTCCAATGTGGAGGATGACGCGAAGGCAGTGTTAGAAAAGCTGGAGAAGACGGATGGAGACTGGGAAGTGCTTGCCGGTGAGCTGAAGAATGATCACTGCGCGCTGGTCGTCTACGAGGGCGACCGGAATATCTACCCGGCAGATCCGGCAGACCCGCCGCAGGATCGCAATATGATCGACCGTCTGCGGAGCGACAAACGCGGCATTCACACCGCGTTCGGCAATACCTATGTCGATGCGGATGTGGCTGTGGACGGACATACTTATTATGTGGCGGCGCTTTTTGACCATCAGGATATGATGCGGGAAAGTGAACACATGGAGCAGCGCTTTTCCGGGCTGCTGTGGAAACTTTTTCTTTTGATCCTTCTTTTGATCCTTATGGGATGGGCATTCTCCCGCTATCTTGTCAACCGCATGATGGAGCCGTTGGATCTTTTGATGGATGGGTTAAAACGAACGGCGGCAGGAGATCTGGAACATCCGGTGGATTATCATGGAGACGCGGAACTGGAATCGGTCTGCCTTGCGTTTAATCAGATGCAGGAGACGATCTGGACACAGAAAGCGGAGAGACAGCAGTACGAACAGAGCCGTACTGATATGATAACAAGTATTTCACATGATCTGCGTACGCCGCTCACTTCAGTCAAAGGGTATATCAAGGCGGTGCTCGACGGTGTGCCGAAAACACAGGAAATGATCGGGGAATATTTAAAGATCGCATACGATGCAACCGGAGATATGGACCGGCTGCTTCAGAAATTATTCTTATTTTCCAAGGTGGAAACCGGGCAGATGCCGCTTCATTTTGAGAAAACAGATCTGGAGACGTATCTTCAGGATTTTGTGGCAGATTACCGGCTGTCCTATGAAGCACGCGGGATGCAGATCCGGCTGGAACTTGCGCATGGGATACCGGCGGGATATTATGATCTCTTACAGCTGGAACGTGTGCTGGCAAATCTCCTGGAAAACAGTCTGTGTTATGCAAAGCATACGCCGCTTGTGGTGACGATCCGTCTGGAGAAATGTGGTTCGCAGCAGATCATATCTGTTTCAGATAATGGTGTTGGTGTTCCGCCGGAAAAACTGTCACATGTTTTTGAGCGTTTTTACCGTTGTGACGAGGCGAGAAGCAGAGAAGGAAGCGGCATCGGGCTTTATATTGTGAAATACATTGTGGAAGCGCATGGCGGACAGGTGCAGGCGGTCAATGATAACGGATTGACGATCCGAATGAGTTTCCCGGAAAGGACGAAGCAGGATGAAGAAAATACTGATCGTAGAGGATGATAAAAAGATTGCGCAGTTAGAGCAGGCTTACCTGGAAATGAGCGGTTATGAAACATTTTGCGTCTATGACGGGGCAGATGTAGAAGCCGAGGCGGAAAAAAATCAGTATGACCTGATCTTATTAGACCTTATGCTGCCAAACTGCAGTGGACATACGATCTGTGAAAATTTAAGGAAAAAGTCGGATATTCCGATCCTCATGGTCACTGCACTCGGGGAATCGGTTGATGTGATCCGTGGACTTGGACTTGGCGCGGATGATTATATCACAAAACCATTTGATCCGGCGCAGCTGGTTGCCCGGGTAAAGGCGCATCTGGAGCGCTATGAGCGGCTGGTTGGGAAATCATCTGAGAAAAAAGAAGAACTGCCGGAATCCAGGATCACGGTTCAGAATGTCTGTATTTACCCGGAAAACTGGAAAGTCTATGTCGATGGAAAAGAAGTAAGACTGCCGGGAAAAGAATTTGAACTGCTTTTGTTTCTGGCAAGAAACGCGAACATGGTATTTTCCAGGGAGCAGCTTTTTGAGCGGATATGGGGATACGACTATGAATCGGATGCTGCGACAGTTTCTGTGCATATTAACCGGATCCGTGAGAAAATAGAAAGAGAACCGAAGAAACCAAAGATCATTGATACGGTCTGGGGAGTGGGTTACCGATTAAATAATTAAGCGGCAGCCCGCTTTTTTTTCAGATGTTTTATAAATCGTTTAACTTTTATTTAAAACTTTTTACCGAAATATTTAACTGCCTTTGATACACTGGTGCAGAAATCAAGGAATCAACATACATCAGGAGAGGTGGATATGGTAAAAATTTTTAAACGCGGAGGGAAGAAGACAAAAGTGATCGTGATCGCTGTGGTCGTGATCGTTGCCTTGCTTGCTTCCTTCTTTTTTGTAAATGGAAAGAGAAAAGCGGCGATGGCAAAAAATGCCGGAAACCAGATGACGCGGACGGAAGCGGTCAAAAAGCAGACACTGATGAAAAGTGTCGGAGCTACGGGAACCGTAGTCAGTGTAGACAGTAAGGATCTGAGTGTGGATCTTACCAACATTGAGGTCGAGAGTGTTCCGGTGGAAGTCGGAGACACGGTAGAAGCCGGACAGGTGCTTGTGACCTTTGATACATCGGATATTGAAGAGAATCTTGCAGATGCAGAGACACAGCTTTCTGAAGCAAAACAAAAGAACGCGCTTTCAGAATCTGATGCGGCGAGAAACGTAAGTGACAGTGAGCTTACCAAAGACTTTCAGGTATCCTCCGCACAGACCAAAGTGGACAATGCGTACAGCCAGTATCAGCAGGCGGCGGGAACCTGCGCACAGGCAAAAACAACGTTGGATTCCTTAAAGGCGGCGGAAACACAGGTAAACGATACCTATACAGCACTTGGAACCAGCCTTTCGGAGGCAGCGGAAAAAGTAAACGCGGCGCAGAGTGCATATGAGACGGCACAGAATAATGCCGCACAAAATCCGGATGACACAACACTTGCGGCGGCACTAGCCGAAGCACAGGCAGCGTATGAAAGCGCACAGAGCGAATACAATACCATAAACGCACAGTATACCGAGGCACAAAACGCGTATCAGACGGCTGTCGCAAACCGATCCGCGCAGGAAGCTGCGGTACAGCAGGCGGAAACCCAGGTCAGCTCTACCTATTCCGATTATAATGAACAGTTAAAGAGCTATGATTACACGGTTGCCCAGCAGGACAGTTCAGTCGCAAAGGCAAAGAGCAGTCAGAGTGCAACGGAATTAAGTTCAGATGTCTCGGAACAGGAAAATAAAGTGGAAGAATATCAGTCACAGCTGGAGAAGGGCGTTTTGTATGCACCAATTTCTGGAACTGTGACGGCGATCAACTATGAAGCTGGGGATACCTATGATGGTGGAACCATTTTAACTATACAGGACTGTTCGTCGTATGAGATTGAGGCTGAGATCGGGGAATACGATATCAGCAGCATCGAGAAAGGACAGGAAGTACTGATCAAAACAGATGCGACCGGAGATGATGAATTAAAAGGAAGCGTTACGTTTATCTCACCGACGTCAACGACGAGCGAACAGAGCAGCAGCACTTCCGCGAGTGGAAGTACAGCAGCATCTTCCTCTTCCGGCAGTACCGATGTGAGTTACAAAGTGCGTATCAGCATGGAAGAACCGGATGAGCGCCTGCGTCTTGACATGTCGGCAAGCTTAAGCATTGTGATCGATGAGCATGAGGATGTGCTGACCGTTCCGTATAACGCAGTCTGGACAGATAATGACGGAAATTCCTTTGTCACGGTTGTGGACGGAGAGAACAGCACGGATGTTGCGGTGGAAGTGGTGATGGAAAGCAATTACTATACGGAGATCTCTGCTTCGGACATCAAAGAGGGCGATATGGTAGAAATTGTCGATGACAGTGACAGCAGTGACAGTAATGGAACGGCAGGCGGACCGGATGGCATGCCTGGCGGTAATGGCGGTGAAGGACTGGGAGCAGGCGGAGGTCCTGGTCAGGGAGGAGGTTTTTAAGATGGATTCCGTAATAAAACTGCGAGACATCAAAAAAAGCTTCTATATTGGAAAGCCAAATGAACTTGAGATTTTGCATGGCATATCTTTAAGCGTGCAAAAAGGAGAATTTGTGTCGATCGTCGGGGCTTCCGGTTCCGGAAAATCAACCCTTATGAATGTGATCGGTCTTCTCGACCGGCCGACCGATGGCTGTTACGAGATCGAGGGAAGAGATGTGGCGGGAGCTTCGGATCAGGAGCTTTCGCTGATCCGCAACCGGAAGATCGGTTTCGTCTTCCAGACCTATAACCTGATCGCACGGACAGATGCGTTAAAAAATGTGGAACTGCCAATGATGTATGCAGGCGTCTCCAAAAAGGTGCGGGCAAAACGGGCGGCAGAACTGTTAGAGGTGGTCGGTATGAAGGAACGCATGTCACATACGCCGGACGAACTTTCCGGTGGGCAGAAGCAGAGAGTTGCGATCGCCCGCGCGATGGCAAATGATCCGGCGATCATTCTTGCGGATGAACCTACCGGAGCTTTGGACTCCAAAACCGGCCGCACAGTCATGGATCTGTTTCATGAGTTAAACCGCAGCCAGGGAAAAACGATCGTTCTGATCACACATTCAACGGAACTTGCGGAGGAGACCGACCGGATCATCACGATATCGGACGGAACGATCACAGGAGAAAGGGCAGGGAGTTGGAATTTATGACAATGTTTCTTGAAAATATCAGACTTGCGTTCACAAGTTTAAAGGCAAATCGCTCCCGCACATTTCTGACGATGCTCGGCATCATCATCGGGATCGCCTCCGTCATCGCGATCATGACGGTTGGAAATTCGCTTTCCATGTCGGTGTCTTCCTCCATGCAGTCGATGGGAGCAAACAACATCACCGTTTCGCTAAAACAGCGGGATGCAGAAACAGATGAGCGGGAAAACGGTATTGTATTCGGGGAGACGACCAGACACCGGAATATGACAGAGGATGATTATTTTACCGATGAAATGATCGATCTGATGACCGACACATTTTCCGATTCCATCGAAGCGGTATCGATCAGTGAGTCTGTCGGAAATATTACGGCAAAAAACGGGAAAAACAGTGAGACCGTCAGTCTGACCGGCGTAAGCACAGGGTATTTTACGGCAAATGGGCTGACATTTTTAACGGGTGGTTCTTTCTCTTCCAATGAAAGTAGCAACGCTAGAGACGTGATCCTGGTCGCGGACACTTTAGTGGACGAGCTTTTTGGCGGTTCTTATGCGGATGCGATCGGAAAGACCATATCCGCGACAGTAAACGGAGAAGCGGTGTCGTTTAGCATTGTCGGCGTGTACCAGTATGAGGAATCTTTATTTGCGGAATCGGAGACTACAACCGCTTACATTCCGCTCACGACGGCGCAGAATTTAAACCACAGTAAAAATTATACTTCATTCAGTGTCGTGTCCAAAGTTGGCACGGATTCCGAGACGCTTGCGACGCAGATCGAGGACTATTTAAACGGATATTACCGGAGCAATCAGTACTATGAGGTAAACACTTACAGTATGGCATCCATGGTGTCTACGATGAGTGACATGCTTGGTACCGTCACGCTCGCGATCGCTGTCATAGCCGGAATCGCGCTTCTCGTCGGCGGTATCGGTGTGATGAACATCATGATGGTGTCGATCACGGAGCGTACAAGAGAGATCGGAACCAGAAAAGCACTCGGCGCGACCAATGCCTATATCCGTATGCAGTTTATCCTGGAGGCAATGGTCATCTGTCTGATCGGCGGCGTGATCGGAGTGATTGTCGGCATCGTGCTTGGCGCGGTCGGGGCATCGTTACTCGGATATGCAGTCAGCCCGTCGGTTGGAAGTATCGTCTTCTCGCTCGTGTTTTCACTGATGATCGGTCTGTTTTTCGGTTATTATCCTGCCAATAAGGCAGCAAAAATGAATCCGATCGATGCGCTGCGTTACGAATAGAAAACAGATCGAACCCTTTTCCAGCTGCCATTCTTTGTGCTATAATAAGTGAAAGAGGATGGGAGGCGATGGAAAATGATCCTGCTGCGCGCAAATCATGAACTCGAAGAAGTATTTAAGCGTCTGATACAGACGATGAAAATAAATGTAATATGGACCGGACTTTTCGCTGTAGTTGACAACTATCTGATCTTACAGGGAGAAGTGCGGTCTTTATTTTTTGATTTTGAAAACAGGCGGGTGGTCACAAATATCATTGACATTCCGGTGAACGAGGAAAATGTCGTTACCGTCGGAGAAAATCAGGTATTGCCGAATGTGTTAAATATGGTGCTTTACGCATTTGGAAAATGGGACACGTTGAGCGGGCTAAAGGTAGACAAAAACTATGCCGAGCTTGACGCGCTCTTTACCGGTATTTTGCAGGAGATCAATGTGACACCGGATTTTAACGAAAAAAACTACCGCTTTTACAAAAAGGGAATCCGGCTGACTTATGAGGATGTTATTGGCTTTGCGGTAGAGTATACACCGAAAAATGAGAGTGAGGAGCCGGTCGAAGAGGAAGAATCCCTGGGGCTGTGGCATAAGATCTGTTGGAAAAAAACGCTTGCTTCTTTCCGGCAGGTGGAAACGACGGCGGAGGAGCGGCTCAGTTCGCGTCCGGGGAATAATTTTTATCTGATCGGTTATCAGTGTCCGGTCTGTGCGGAGAAACTCCATATGGTCATATATCCGGTCGGCGAGGAGAACGTGATCGAGACGGAGGAGGGAAAAGTCCGCATTGCGAGAGCCTATACCTGCGATCAGTGCAACAGTTTTTATACGCCAAGACCGGAAAAACTGTTAGTCGAGGGTGATGTTTATGAGCTTTTGTTTGAGCGGGACAAAAAGGCGTATGAAGATTATCTGGAACTGCTCGGAAAAAATGGTGCCCGCACTTCCAATTACAAGTTCAACGAGTTTGTGGACAAAAAGAAAGAACCGGCGCAGCAGCCGCAGGGCGATGGGAACGAAGCGCAGAACGGAAACACCGATCACACCGGAAACACCGAAAGCACGGAAAACATCGGAAACGTAAAAAATGCAGCGGATACAAAAAATGCAAAAAGCGTAAAAAATATTGAAGATATACAAAATACGAAAGATATAGAAAATATGCCAGACGCGGAATGCACAAGACTTGCGGCGCAGATCGAGGAGGGATTTTTCCCGCCGGAGTCCGTCAGACATTTTGAGGAAAAAGCAGGGAAGGTGCTGCGGAAGCGTCTGAAAAAACAAAGAGAGACAGGCAGGGAATCAAAACATCCTGCCTCCGGGGGAAATGAATCTTTCCGTTCTTTGGATCCTGCCGGGTCATCCGGACAGACGGTTTCACAGCAAAAAGCAGAACTGGCACAGACGGCGGCGCATCAAAAGCTGGTCGAAAAATATGATGCGCATATGAAAGTCCTGCCGCGTATGTCGGAGGCACAGTGTACGGCACTCACAAGACAGCTAAAAGAGGAAAGAGGACTTTCGCCGGAAGAAAAGCAACATTATCTCACACAGGTGACGGAAGCGAAAAAAGAGAGACATTTTTCACAGTTAAAAAAGAAAGCAGAGGAACCGGAACGGAAAAATTACGCCCAGATCTGCCGTGTGATGGAAGAGATCGAAAAAGAAGATTTTTCCCCGGAACAAAAAGAACAGCTGCTTGCGCCGCTTGCCGCATGCAGAAAGAAAAAGGCCAAAGAGGAAGTGGCACAGCTTGCGAAAGGGCTTTCCGGAAAACTGGACCGCAGACAGTACAAGGCGTTAAAAGAGCGAATGAAAAGTTACCCGGAAGTAGATATCACACCCTACACAAAAGTGTTTGACGAGGCATATGAAAAGGCGGAAAAACAGGAGATCGCGAATCTGGTAAACCGCTCGCGGAAGATCAGCCGGGAAGATTATACCGATATTTTGAACCGTCTGGAAAAGCAGGATTTTGATCCGGTGCTCGTAAAACCATACGAAAATAAGATCCTGGAGAAGATAGGCGAACTGGATCAAAAGGCGTTGGATGTGCTGCTTCCTCCGAGCGATGCCTCTTTTTCGGATGCGGTCACAGCATATGAGACGATAGAAAACGGTGTCTTTTTGCCGGAGTTAAAAGCGGATGCATTAAAAATGCTGGATCGCCGCTTAAAGAAACTAAAAGCGGATGAGTGTGAACAGCTCGTATTAAAACTACAGGATATTTTCGCAGGAAAGATCAAAGAAAACGCCAGGATCCATTATTATCCGGCAAGAAAGATCCTGCTCGGGAATGCGGATGCAGTGGAAAAAGAACGTTTTGATACCGCACTTGCGATCTTTGCGGCGGATCGGAGCCGCTATGAGGAACCGATCGTGCTGTTTGATACGTCAAAAGCCGGGGATGGAAGGGAAGGAGTGATCCTTTCGGCGGATCATATCTTTTACGGCAGCCGCTTTGATGCGGGAACGATCCCGATACGCGCCATTATCGCAGTGTCCGCCAAAAACGGTCTGCTAAACCGGGGCATTTATATTTCCCAGAAAAATGGTGCGAAGACCAGACTGCACTATGTGGTGGACAACGGTGAGGCAATGGCGTTTTCGGAATGCCTTGCGAAATTTATTGATTATCTGAAAGAAAAACCGGAATCCCGGTCAATCCCTTATCTTGCGAAGGAGCAGCATGAGGTGATCTGCTGTCTGCGCTGTGGTTATGTATACAAGGGCGGAAATGTATGCCCGAAATGCGGTTATAAGATCAATAATTAAGCGTTTGGGCAGATTTGAGAAGCCAGGCAGGAAAGTAATTTGAAATATGGCGCTATTTGCGGGAAACACGTTCAAATTTGTCCCCTTTTTTCACAAAAACACATTGCAATTATGCCAGATTCTGGTATAATACATTGGAAATTAATTAAAAGAACGAAAAAATACGAAAAACGGAGATGATTAGATGAAGAAAAAAGTAGTATCATTATTAATGGTATCCGCTATGTTAATTTCTGTCATGAGTGGATGCGGTTCTTCTGCAGCAAGCCAGGAGAACGGTGACATGGAAACCTCCACAGAGGCAGGCAGAGAATCAGATTCATCTGATGACAGCGGTACAGTATCGCTTACTGTCTGGGGCGCAGAGGAAGATCAGGCACTGTTAAACGAGATCGTGGACAGTTTCAAGAAAGAATATGGCTCCCAGGCGCAGTTTGACATTACAGTAGCGGCACAGAGTGAGTCCGACTGTAAAGATGCCCTGCTCGGTGATCTGGAAGGCGGCGCGGATGTCTTTACCTTTGTTGACGATCAGCTGATGAGTCTGGTGGCTGCCGGGGCACTTGAACCGGTAGACAACGCCGATGAAATAAAAAAAGCAGATCTTGAGGAAGCTGTTTCCGCCTGTACCGTAAATGATACGCTTTACGCATATCCACTGACTGCGGATAACGGATACTTTATGTACTATGACAAATCCGTTTTTTCTGACGCGGATGTGGCATCCCTGGATCAGATGCTTTCCGTTGCTGCGGCAGCAAATAAAAAAGTAACGATGGATTGGTCTTCCGGCTGGTATCTGTATTCTTTCTTTGGAAATACAGGGCTTGCATTTGGCCTCAATGATGACGGAATTTCCAATTACTGCAACTGGAATGCGAATGATACCGCAATCAAGGGAGTTGATGTTGCGGGCGCGATGCTTGCGATCGCTGCGAATCCGGGATTTTTAAATACCACTGATGACGGATTCATCGCAGGCGTTCAGGACGGATCCGTAGCGGCAGGGATCAGTGGTGTCTGGAGTGCGCAGAATATTGAGGCGGCATGGGGCGCAAACTATGGAGCAGTCAAACTTCCTACTTATACCTGTGCGGGACAGCAGGTGCAGATGGCATCCTTTTCCGGATATAAGATGGTGGGTGTCAATGCCTATTCCAAGCATACAGACTGGGCATTAAAGCTTGCAGACTGGATTGCAAACGAACAGAATCAGGAACTGCGTTTTGCGGAAAGACAGCAGGGACCGGCAAATATAAATGTGGCAAATTCCGAGGCTGTAAAGAATTCTCCGGCGATCCAGGCGGTTCTCGCGCAGTCACAGTACGCAAGCTTACAGCGCATTGGTGGAAATTACTGGGATCCGGTACAGGAATTCGGTGCTGACATGGCAAACGGAAATCCTTCCGGTAAAGATTTACAGCTGACTTTAGATGATATGGTTGACGAGATCACTGCGTCAAATGCTAAATAAGGACAGGGGGAATCAGGATGAATACAAATGAAACGAAAAAGCAGAGTTACAGCCGTACAGGCAAAAAAACGAGTGTAAAAAGCCTGATCATGATACCGGTCATTTTACTTGGCGTGGTATCGATTCTGTCAAATATCATGGCGGTTTACAATATCAGAAATGTCAATAAAAAGGCATCTACGATCGCGAACGAGTGTATGGAGAACATGCTCCAGATCAATACGATCCAGGAGCAGACGCAGGTTATCTACCGGCAGGCACTTTCGCATATCATTGCGACGGATTTTGATACCATGATCAATGTTGTGGATTCCATCAAAACACAGGAAGCCGAACTGGATGATCTTTTAGACCAGTACGGAGATACGGTCATGGATGATGATAAGGCTGCTTACAATGAACTGATGGAGAATTACGCGCAGTTTAAACATGCGGTAGTCAATGTCGTTGCGTTCAGTGCAAACTCCAAGACAGCGGACGCGTATGCCTGCGCGAACGGTGATCTGGCTTCTTACGGAAATGCCATGCAGCAGAACATTGATACGATCACAGCAGATATTTCCACACAGGCAGATGCGGCAAAAACACAGCTTTCTACCGTATACGCAGCATCTCTGGTCACGAATACAGTTACGATCATCATCAGTATCGGCGCGATCCTGTTTGCGGTCATCAGTGTATTAAGAGGAATCGTAAAACCGATCACCTATACGGAGCGTGAGATCTCAGGAATCATCCGTGATATTGATAACAGAGAGGGTGATCTGACCAAGCGTGTCGAAATTGCAAATGCGCTTGAGATCGGCGCGCTCGGCGTGGGAATCAATACCTTTATGGAAAAATTACAGCACATTTTCCAGATCCTTACGAGCGATTCAGAAAAGATGGATGGCGTGGTAAACGAAGTACTTCAGAGTGTACATACTTCCAGTGACAGTGCATCCGATCTTTCCGCGCTGACCGAAGAATTATCGGCGACCATGGAAGAAGTATCCAGCAACGCGAATGTCATCAATGAAAATGTAGATAATGTAAGAAATGAAGTAAATGTGATCGCGGAAAAATCCAACGAACTTAATGCGTTCTCCAAAGAGATGAAAACGCATGCCGAGGAGATGGAAAGTTCCGCAAGAGCAAATATGGAAACAACCAGTGCCAAGATCAATGAGATCGTGGATATCCTGAATCAGGCGATCGAGGAGAGCAAGAGCGTCGATCAGGTCAATACACTTACAAACGATATTTTGAGTATTTCCAGTCAGACCAACCTGTTGTCCTTAAATGCTTCGATCGAGGCGGCAAGAGCCGGTGAAGCAGGAAAAGGATTTGCGGTTGTTGCCGGAGAGATCAGTCAGCTTGCTGATTCGAGCCGTGAGACTGCAAACCGAATCCAGGAGATCAATACCGTAGTTACCAATGCGGTACACAATCTCGCGGATCACGCGAACGACCTGGTTTCCTATATGAATGAGAGCATTCTTCCGGAATTTCAGAACTTTGTGGCATCCGGAAATCAGTACAGCGAAAATGCAACGCATATTGAGAGCGTTATGAATGAGTTCGCGCAGCAGACCGATCAGCTGCAGGGCGGTGCGGTCGAGATCGCAAATTCCATTCACACGATCACAAACGCGATCGAGGAAGGCGTTAAGGGAATTACCGGTGTTGCGGAAAGTACGCAGGTACTGGTTACCGATATGGAGAACATTTCAAAACGTATGGACGAGAACAAGCAGATTTCCGAAGAACTGCAGCAGGAAACAGCTATATTTACCAGAATTTAATGATTATGAGGCGCAATTCCGTGGGGTTGCGCCTTATTTTTTTGCGAAAAAACATTTACAGAATATCCGCGATAACGTATGATAGAAGAAAATACAGGCAGAAGGGGTAATGTGAAAATGAATTATGCGGTGGATGGCTCCGTGGTAAAATTTCTTGGCAGAACCTGTTCTTATAAGGGGATCCGCTGGTGCGGGCTTTCCGGAAGCGGTATCGCTTTTAAAGTGACAGGAACCTATGCAAGAATAAAGATCGTGGGGGACGATACGACTGCGGGCAGAGTGACGGAAGGCTGTGCGCGTATCGGGATTTATTTAAACGGAAAACGTGTGATCGACCGGGTCGTGACACAGCCGGAGGAAGTGATCACCGTTTTTGACGGAGAAAAGACGCAAAGCGCAGAGGTCATGGTCATTAAATTGTCAGAATGCGCCATGAGCACCGTCGGTATTGCAGAGATCCAGACAGACGGCAAGCCGGATCCGCTGCCGGACAAGAAACGGAAGATCGAATTTATCGGGGATTCCATCACCTGTGGTTACGGGGTGGATTTAGAAGACCCGGAGACTGCGTTTCGCACGGACACAGAGGACGTGACAAGAGCATATGCGTACAAAACGGCGGCGGCACTGGATGCGGATTACAGTATGGTATCGTACAGTGGATACGGCATATTCAGCGGCTATACCGAATCGGGTGAGCCAAATAAAGCGGAACGGGTACCGCCTTACTATGAAAAGGTCGGCTTTTCCTATGCAAAACCGATGGGAGAACTGGAACTTTCGGACATTTCATGGGATTTTGGTGTGTTTTGTCCGGATCTTATCGTTGTGAACCTTGGAACAAACGATGATTCTTACTGCGCCGGGATCAAAGAGAGAGAAGAAGCATACAGCAGCGCATATGCAGAGTTTTTGGAGACGGTCCGAAAACACAATTCAAACGCACGCATTCTTGCGGTGCTCGGACTGATGGGCGAGCGTCTTTGTCCTGCCATGCAGGCGGCCGTTTCTCTTTATCAGGAAAAGACAGGAGATCAAAATATCGACACTTTCTGTCTGAAGGAACAGGCAGAGGAGGATGGGCGCGTCAGCTCCTATCATCCGACCGAGCGCTCGCATGCCAAAGCGGCAGAAGCGCTGGTGGCAAAAATAAAGTCGGTGATGGAATGGACATAAAAGCAGCTTGAGGGAGGAGACGAAAATGCAGCATTTAATCAGATTTGATGACTACACAAAAGACGATGTATACGAGATCTTTCAGATCGCGGATGAGATCAAAGACGGAAAATATCAGAAGTTTTTAGAGGGAAAGACAGTGATCCTTTTCTTTCCGAATTCGAGTATCCGCACGCGTGTCGCGTTTGAAAAAGGAATCCATCTGCTCGGAGGACAGACGATATTGTTTCCTCCGGAAGCGCTTGATAAGCGGGAAAAACTTGAAGATGTGATCCGATACTTAAATAACTGGGCAGATGCAGCTGTGATCCGCCATAAAAACATCGCAATTATGGACGAGATCGCGCAGTATGCATCATTTCCGGTGATCAATGCCCTCACTGATGAGAATCATCCGTGCGAGATCCTTTCAGACCTGTATGCACTTTCCAAACTGCGCAATAATTTCTGTACGGATAAATTCCTGTTTGTGGGCGCAAAAGGAAATATCGGCGGCGCATGGCAGGAAGCCGCGCAGGTGATGGGCTTTGAACTTGCACAGTGCTGTCCGAAGGGCTATGAACTGGATGGCGTTGAGGTGATCCGGGATTTAAAAGAAGCTGTCCGGGGGCGGGATATCATCTGTACCGATTCCCTGACGCATGGAGAACTGCATGATTTTAAGAAATATCAGGTTACAACAGAGATCATGCAGCTTGCCAACGGAGGTGCCATGTTAAATCCGTGTCCGCCGTTTTACCGTGGCGAGGAAGTTTCTGCGGAAGTCATGAAGAGTCCGTATTTTGTCGGATATGCGTTTAAAAGCCATTTGCTTGAGATCCATCAGGCGATTCTTATTTTTAATCTGCTTCATTCGTAAGTGTGGTTTATGCGATATGGCTAAGAGAACGAAGCAAATATAGACAACAAAAACGGACAGCGTCAGCGCACTGTCCGTTTTTGCATTTACTTTTTCATGTTACAAGAGTAGTCCCTTCTTAAATCCATCTATCGGATAAATACTGATTTTTCCGATAGATGTGCAATGATTTCCTAATTAACGATCTTGTAGTACGTTTTAGCGGTTATTTCATATACCAGCGCATAGATCACTGCAAAAATTAGGATTGTTACGACGGTACAGAGCAAAAACAGCTGTATATTTGACATAGAAAGCAAGGCAAGAACCTGAACCATCATTTTAAACGCGAAGGCGATGTGTATGACAGCCATGATAAGCGGCAGGAAAAATACCTTTAACACCTGACTGTGGATGGTCTTTTTGATTTCCGCCTTTGAGAGACCGACTTTTTCCATCAGGATGAAACGTTCGCGGTCATCAAAACCTTCGGAAATCTGTTTGTAGTAGATAATAAGTACCGTTGCACCCAAAAACAGCGCGCCAAGGAAAATTCCGATGAAAAACAGCGTTCCATAAAGGGCGAAGAACGATTCTTTTGCTTCTTCCCGGCTTTCAATATCGATGCCGTCAACTGCGTTTAAGGTGTCAAACACAGTGGTGGAAAAATTGTGGATATTCTGCTTATCGCCGCTAAGATCCAGCTGGATATAGGTTGGGAGCGAAGCATCTTCTGCTTTTCCATTATAGCGGATGTCATAATCCAGAACCTGGTTGGCATCGGAAAATACGATGCAGGCGACATCCATAAAGCTGGTGTCGGAAGCGTCTATCACCGGTAGATCAGAGCATTCACCCGCGATCTTATACGCATCACCGCTCAAATTTAAAGTTTTTGCCGAGAAATCACGATTTGAAGAAGAAAAAAGGATCTCGTTTGCGGCAAGGGAAACGTTGTTTCCGGTCATCTGATTGTAGTCCTCAAGTGGAAATAGATACAGAGCACAGCAGTCGGACATTTTTTCATTGGAGAAGTCAATGTTTCCTAACTTCAGTTTGCTTCCGGTCGGATCTTCCTTTTTTGAAAGGAGGAAAACCTGATGGAACGTGTTCTCCTTTTCGGTGGTCACATCATATGCCGCAAAGTTTGTACTTAATACCTCATCGATCGTATTCAGATTCTCAGGAGTCAGGTTTTCCAGTGTAATGGAGATATCAGCAGGATATCTCGTCTTTAAAATATCCTCCATACCCCAGTAAGTAGAGATCGTGGTGGACAGGATCAAAAGTACAGCGGTGCTTAAAATGCAGATACTGGCAAGTCCGACTGCGTTCTGTTTCATGCGGTAGATCAAGGATGAAACAGAAATAAAGTGTTCGGTCTTATAATAATAATTTTTGTTGCGTTTTAAAGCGTTTAAAAGCGCGATGCTTCCGGTGGTAAAAAGCAGATACGTTCCGCAAATTACGAGTAAAATCGCAAAAAAGAATAAATTAATTGCGGAAAACGGGTCATCTGTGGTTACTGCGATAAAATATCCGGATGCCAGACAAAGGACGCCGAGGATCATAGAAAAAAGTTTTGCTTTTGGCTCCTTCTCTCCTTTCTTTTCCGCTGAGAGCAGTTCCACCGGTTTTGCAAGCCGGATCTCAAGGAGATTATAAAGCAGCATAAAAATGAAAATACCGGCAAACAATAAAGCGGTATTGACCAGCGCACTAAAATGAAACTGACAGGTCATACGCACATTAAACTGTAAAATACGAAGCAGCAGCAAAAACATGAGCTTATTTAAGAGCAGACCGATACCAAGACCGCATAAAAGGCAGATCCCAAAGGTAAACAGTGTCTCATAGGCCATCATGTATGTGAGGTGCTTCTTTTCCATGCCGAGGATATTGTAAAGCCCAATCTCCTTTTTCCGCCGTTTCATCAGGAAACTGTTGGTATAAAACAGTAAGATGACAGAGAAAATACCAATGACGATCGCACCAAAATGCAGAATGGCGATCAAAGTCGCACCGCCCCGGATCGTGAGCAGACCGTCATTTTTCCCGAAAGAATCCAGAATGAAGAACATGGCGATCGCAAAGATGCAGGTAAGCATATAAGGAATATACGTCTGGCTGTTCTTCTTTAAGTTGGTAGCTGCTAACTTCGGAAAGTAGGATCTATTCATGTCGCTCACCACCTGTCGCAAGGATTGTCAGCGTATCGGAAATCTTCTGATACATCTTTTCGGTGGTCATATCGCCACGATAGATCTGATGATAAACAACGCCGTCTTTGATAAAAAGCACGCGGCTTGCGTGGCTTGCGGCTTTGGTGCTGTGTGTGACCATGACGATCGTCTGTCCGTCTTCGTTTACGGTGTTAAATAAGGATAAAAGTTCATCCGTGGACTTTGAATCAAGCGCGCCGGTCGGCTCATCAGCGAGGATCAGTGCCGGGTTGGTGATCAGGGCACGCGCTGCCGCTGCTCTCTGCTTCTGCCCACCGGATACTTCATATGGATATTTATCTAACAGCTGTTCAATGCCGAGTTTTTTCGCAAGCGGTATCAGTTTCGCTTCCATGGTCTTATAGTTTTCACCGGATAACACAAGCGGGAGAAAAATATTATCCCGCAGGGAAAAGGTGTCAAGCAGGTTAAAATCCTGAAATACAAAGCCAAGATTTTTCCGGCGGAACGCGGAAATCTCTTTTTCCATCATGGACACCAGGTTGATTCCATTTAAGCGCACTTCCCCGCTGGTCGGCCGGTCAAGCGCCGCAAGGATGTTTAACAGTGTGGTTTTCCCGGAACCGGATTCCCCCATGATCGCGATATATTCTCCGCTTTCAACGGAAAAATTTACGCCTTTTAATGCCTCAACCGTGTTTTCACCCAGCCGCGACGTATATGTTTTCTTAACGTTACTTACTTCTAATAATGACAATTTTGTTTCCTCCATCTCGTTTTGATAGTTACAGTATAAAAGAAAGAAAACGGTGTTGCCATTTCATTGGCTTACATTTGCGCCTTTCTGTCTTACATTTTTGTAAGGTTTGGTATTTTTTAATCTGCAGTCAGGTGATACTGGGAAAAATCGAGGAAAGCCTTTGTGCCCTCTCCCGGAGTGGAAGTGATCGAGATTCCGAAAGAAAGGTTTGTAAGGATTCTTTTGCAGAGATAGAGTCCGATCCCGCTTGCGCGTTTATCGAGTCTTCCGTTAAATCCGGTGTAACCTTTTTCAAAGATCCGTGGAAGGTCTTCCGGGTTGATCCCGATCCCGCTGTCTTCGATCACCAGCGTATTTTCCTGATCTTCGTCCATATAGATTCGGATGAATCCCTTTTTGGTGTATTTTAACGCGTTGGACAGGATCTGCTCAAATACAAAGGAAAGCCATTTCTCATCGGTAGTGATCTGACGACAGACCGGCTCGTATTGCAGGGAAATCTTTTTCCGGATAAAAACAGGCGCAAATTTGCGAATGACACCGCGCAGAATATCATCCAGCTCACAGGAAACAAAGCGGTAATCCGTGGAGGAACTGCCGAGACGCAGAAACTGTAATGCCATTTCCACATACTGTTCGATCGAAAAAAGCTCTGCGGCGAGTTCTTTTGTTTCCGGGATACCGGATGCATCGTCGGACTGTAAGAGCAGGCGCATTGCGGCGATCGGGGTCTTGATCTGATGCGCCCACAGTGTGTAGTAATCGATGGTTTCCTTCCACTCTTCTTCTTTTTTTGTGATAAAATGCTGTTTTTCGTTAAAAAGAAGCGTGATCAGGTCGATGTAATCCTGTTCAACGGGATCTTTGGGTTCCGGAAGCGCGTCAAGGTTATATAAGACCGATTTTTGCATCTGCTTTAATGTCTGATGTTTCTTGCAGAAACGTGCATATGACAAAAGAAAGCCGATCAGAAGACAGACCAGGGCAAGAATGGAGGCATATCCGGTCGCGTACAGTGGCATATCATACAGCATCGGTACTAGGAAAAAGATACCGGTAACGATGAGCCACAGCAGCAAAGTTGTTCTTTTGGATTTCAAAAACAGATAAAATGTTTTCATGACTGGATCAGATACCCCATTCCTTTTTTTGTGATAATGAAATTCTCAAGACCGATATCTTCGAGTTTCCGCCGCAGTCTCGCAATATTGACCGTCAGCGTATTCTCATCGACGTAACTGTCATTTTCCCAGAGTGCGGTCATAAGCTCGTCTCTCGAGATCGTTTTGCCGCTGTGCTCCATTAACGTCTGCAAAATGCGGAAATCATTTTTTGTCAGTTCCAGGCGTGTTCCCTGATAGGAAAAAGATGCGTCCCGCAGATTTAAGATCGCATCCCCGCATGCGATCAGATTGCTCTCGGTGGAAAAATCATAGGTACGCCTTAAGATCGCCTGGATCTTTGCGGTCAGCACCGAAAAGTCAAATGGTTTTGCAACAAAATCATCTGCGCCCAGGTTCATCGCCATAACGATGTTCATATTATCTGCCGCGGAGGACAGAAAAAGGATCGGCACTTTTGAAAGATTACGGATTTCCCTGCACCAGTAAAAGCCGTCAAAAAACGGCAGGGAAATGTCAAGAAGGACAAGCTCAGGTGAAAACGCAAGAAATGTATCCAGAACTTTTGAAAAGTCCTGGACACATTTGGTTTCATAGCCCCAGCAGGTAAGTTGTTTTTCAACGGAGGATGCGATCGTTTCATCGTCCTCCACGATCAGTATTTTGTAAGTTTTCACTTTTTGCTCCTGCTCTTTTGTATTTTAAATATAATTGATCTCAAGACTGCCAAAGTTTACATCGCCGTTTATATGGATCTTCGGCGCGTCAGGCGATGGACTGCGCATTCCCTTTTCCTCCACATTTCCAAAAGCGGTGTCTACATTTAAGATCGTGTTCCATTCGCGTGGAATATAAAGGATCGTAGTGCCAAACGAAGTCTCGGTGTGGATGAGAAGGTCTTCGTGTTCCGGTCTTGCCTGATCGAAATAGACTTTTAAGGAACCAAAGCTTGCGGAGAGGTCTGCGCGTTCAAAGTGAATGCTGTTGATATATTTGATCACAGATTGAAACGTCACTTCCGTCTGGACATAACTGCCATTTTCCTGTTCGCCGGCTGACTGTGTGTATGCAGTGCTTTCATTATTATAAGATCCGGAAAATGCATGTTTGTTTTCCCAGTGCTTTTTCGGGAACAAAAAGGAAAGACCGATGCTGCCAAAAAGCGCGATCCAGAGTACCGGCCATGGCGTCAGATTCGTGATATGCAGTGGTTTGGCAAACAGAATGCACAAAAACGCGATCGGGAATAAAATGCCGGCGAAATTTTTATGTGGAATGCTTTGGATCAGCAGCGCGATCAACGCAGCGGCAAGTACAAGCTTAAAAATGTTGATCCCCGGAAAATATCCGAGCTCTGTGATCAGGATGCAGGCGGCGATCACAAGAAAGACCACGCCCCAGAAAATATTTCTTTTTTTCATCTTTTTAACCTCTTTTCTTCTAATCTCTGTTTTAACTGTTTATAGTAATTTCTTGACACATACACCTGTTTATGCGTTCCCTCAAACCAGACCTCGCTGGAGGCGGTAAGGTTCTTTTTAATGGATAAAACATGACTGACATTTAATATCGTCGATTTGGATACCCGGATAAAAGAACCGGGAAGCAGTTCCTCCAGTTCATACAGGCGATATTTTGTCTGGTATACATCTTTCTTTGTGTGGGCAAAGACCTGGTTATCTTCTGTTTCAAAAAACAGGATACTGTCCAGCGGAAGATAAAATTCCGTATCACCTTTGTAAAATATGAAATTTGTGTCTGAAATGCACAGATCATTCAGTGCGTGTTCCATTTTAAGGATGGAATCACTGATCTTTCCGCAGCGGATGATCACTTCATCCTCTGTGATGGATGGATCCGTTTCTATTCGTATCTTCATATTTTCATCTCCATGTACCTATTATCCGAAAAAAACAGCCTCTTGTAAATAGGAGAGCAGTAAGAGGTTACTTTTTCGCACTAAGATGTAAAAATCGATCTTTTTCTTTACATATATGACGTCATATGTTATATTTAAACCATAAAAACACAATTTCTCCTCACTACTTTATCTCAACCACAACACAACAAACGAACAACGCACCAAACATAAACAAGCAGAAAGGAAACACATGCACGAACCAAGTATCTACTTCTCTCCCACCTTTTATCCACAAATATGGCAGGATTTCTCCCGTTCTTTCAAATCGAAAGGTGCAAAATCCGACTATTTTATGCTCTGCTGCGATATCTGCGACTTTGCCGGGAAGGATTTCCTCGCGCTGACGGATGATGACACGCAGGCTTACTTTGATCTTCTGCTCTCCCGCCAGATGAACGGAAAACTATCCTTAGATACCATCAATGTCAAATTTTACCGTCTGCACTCTCTCTCGAAATATATCAGCTTAAATCAGGAAAAATATAAGATTACCTACTTAAATCCGTTTTCCTATGTAACGATTCCGCAGATCAGTGAATATATTGATATTTCCCATGTTCCGACGATCGCGCAGATGGATCGGATCCTCTCCCAGGCAAAGGCGGATCGGCGGCTTTTTTTCATTGTCAGCCTGATCGTCCGCTGTGGTTTCACGGTTGGCGAAATCTGTTCCATGCGTTCCGACGCTTTCATTCAGGATGCCGCCGGAAATTACGCCGTTCGCATTACTTACCGGAACAAATCACGCTTCGTAAAGCTGCCGCTTGACATGGTAGCCCTGCTAAATGATTATATTTCCGCAACAGCGACAGACAGCCCCAGCCTTTTTTCCAATAACCGTGGAAATCCCATGCGTCCAAGAGATCTTGAACGGCTTTATGCTGCAACGATCGTTTTTGATGAAACACTTCCTAAATTTACATTAAGCGATCTCAGAAACGGTGCCGCTGCCTACATGCTGCAAAGCGGCGCTTCCGGAAAAATGGTTGCCGACTATATCGGTATCCATCCGGGCTGGATGCACCGCTACGATAAGGTCTTAAAGGAACTTCAGGTTTCCGCTGTAGACTACACGAACATAAAAATCGTCTCTTCTCCGGATTAATTTCCACTCATCTATCTATTTTTTCGATTATATATCTTTTATTGTCTGACGAATGACGTTTTTCTGTTCCACCAGAAATATATTTGCATGCTTTTCCTGCATAATCAAAGCAAAAAAAGAACCGATAAGCATTTTTCTCGTTACTTATCGATTCCTCTTCTTTCTTTTTTTATTTATTTTCTGCTATCCAGCTCTGGTAAAGTTCCATACGCTCTTTCGGTATATAGATACTTTCAAGTGTCTTTTCTGTCATTCCCTGATCCGCAATGTACTGTAAAAATTCCTGATACTCTTCTTTTTTCTTAATGCGATTCCAGGTTCGTTCTGCAAGACTTCCGGTCGCTTTTTCCCTTTCATATTCCGCCAGTATCTCATCCGCTTTCTTCGCGTTCTCTTCACTGCCATCTATGACATGAATCACGTCTTCCGAATACCCTTCTTCAATCGCCTTCTTCATCCAGCCGACAAAATTCTTGATCTCCTTCTGCTTCTTTGACAGATCATATGCTTTCTTTACACGTTCGACATCATAATCCGCTGCCTTTAGAAATGCTTTCAGATCCTTAGAAGAAACCCGGACATCAATGTAATCCATGATCTCTTCAAACCGCTCATTGTAATCATCCGGCCGCTTCGCGGAATCTACCACACTGTTTCCATTCTTTAAAAGGATCTCATTTTCCTTTTCTGTCTTTGCCTCAATCTCATTATAGTTGACATTCTTCTTGATAAAAAAGGTAATGCCTACGACCTTTCCTCCGCGCCCGGACCGGATTGGTTCATAATCGATCTCCAGATCACTTTTTTCATTGATCTGGCGCTTCGCCACATCTAACACATTTACCCGGAAATCATACCATTTATCAAAATGTTTTTCCTTCGCAACCGAGTTTACAATATAGTCAAAATCCGGATTCGGCCGGTCAAGTTCTTTCTGAACCCTCTCTTCCTGCGTATTGACACAGCCGATCGCCAGTTTCAATTCCGATAAATTATAGTCGATCTGCAACGGCGTGTTATCCTTGTCCACCCGGTATGCCTGCGTCTTTAAAAGCTCATAGATTCGGTATGCGTAATTCGATGTGAAATCAACCAGGATTCCCATGTTCATTGTAGTAAAGTTGCTTTTCAAATCATCCAGATAATTGTTCATCTCCGGCGTGAAATTCACCGTGAACTTCCCGTTCTCAAATTCCGCGGTATGTATGATGTTGATGAACTTAAAGGAATGCTGCTCTTTATCCTCAATAAACATCGTCCGCCCGGTCATTGCCTTCGCGACAGACTTCAACTGTGTATAAAAACTTCCGTCATCCCGTCCCATCACTTTTTTTATCTCTGATGTGGTAAACGTGATCGTCGGCCGGCCAAACTCATCTCGTTTTGCCCTTTTCAATGCCAGAACCATAATCTTATTTTCTGTCAGTGTTGACTTGTATTTTGCAGAAATTAAGGTATTGGATCTGGTAATCTCTTCATGTTTGTAGATTTCTCTTGCCTCATTCGACATGTGTATCTCTCTGCCTTTCCCCAAAAAACAGCCTTTTTCATTTACTATTTTGAATTATAACGGAGTTAAATGGAGAAGTCAATCACTTTTTCCATATTTCTCCGTAGTTACATTCCACATTACTCCTTTATATCGCTCCATATTTCTCTTTCTATACTCTTTATTTCTCCGTAGTTTGGCTGTTTCAACGTCCAAAAACCGCAGGATTTCCGCGATATTTCCCCGACATCCTGACACCGTTTTGGAAGATGTTTTCTACTGAGTAATTCACGTTTACAATTCGTTTTCACTCCTTTTTTTCAGTTATAAACTCTATTTTTTCTTCATTTAACTCCTTTTTGTCTCTATCTTTCGTTTTTCTACTGGTTTTTCAGAGTAACTGGTTCGATAGTCGCTCCATATTCCTCGTAAAATACTCCTTCTACTCCATTTTTTCGTTTATAATACATGCTATTTTACGTTATTACTCTATTTTTTCTCTACTATCTTCCTTTTTTACAGTAGTAATGTGGAGTGCTTCAACTTTGACTCCTTTTTTCTCGTTATTTCACACCAAATTTCTCGTCAAAAAAATTCTGACTCCTTTTTTTCAGCTTCTTTCTTATTTCTAAACCGTTTCTTTCTATATATAACTGTTATTTTGGAGTAACAAACCGTCAAATTGGTACTTTCTCCTTTCTTTCCGTCTCTTTTCCCAAACAGGCAGTTTCTTTTTTCAATTTTTCAGCACTTTGAAACCGGTCAGATTCCGATTTTCCGCTTTCTTATTATCCTTTTTCCATTTTCTTTCTCTTTTTGTTCGTCTTCTTTTTCCGAAAAAGAGTTTACTTTAACCGGAACCCCTCATGTTTAGCGGCTTTCGAGGGTCTTAATATAAATAATTAATATGTTGTTTTTAATAATATAAATAAAATATTATGTTGATGTATATATAATGTATCTGGTATCTCTCTGGAAAATTTATTAGAAACCCCAATGCCGGATTCCATCTGTTTGTTTCGTCCAAAGTCCCGGTTCATTCTTGTCGGAGAATATAATTCAGCTGCCAGATGTCAGATCGTTAAGTTCCATCATTTATCTGGCAGTTATAAATTATCTATGAAACAACGATGTAGCCAAGGCTAAATGATTTCCTGATTGTTTAATAGTTTTAATCAGATTGAACTTTCGATGAATCAGAGATCTGAGCTGTAGTAGAAAATTTTCTTCTGTTATATTAAAATGTAAAACCATATGATACATATTTTGTATATAAAATTTATCATGCACATAAAACAGGTGAAACATATAATCTTTAAATATGTGGCATCAAAGAGAAAGCCATACCGCTTCTCTTACAGATGTTTGAAATTCCCAAAATCAGATTCATAAAATATTAAATTCATATAATATATGATACACATAATATATAAAACAAATAACACACTTAAATTACATATGTATAATATACATTATGCGTATCATGAGTATAATAGATATATCATAGATTCCTGAAAAGAATAAAGCGATCTGGTCATAGTGGTCGTCCTGTAGAAGGATAAAGAATAGATCATAATAATCGTGGCTTAACGTAGTTCCAGTTCTGTTTGAATAATATAGATATGTATAATATGTAATATATAGAATAAATAGAAAACAAATAACATGTGCATTAGATATATTGTATGGAAATTGCGAACAAACAGGCTGTTCACCTGGGTAAAGGGAAAGAAAAAATGAATGCAGATTGTGTTTTTATATAAAGAGAGCGATATGTGTATAATATATAACATATGTAATCGATGTATCACATGTAATATAGGAATTTATAGAAACGTAAAATTATAGAATGTAAAATAAGATTATTATACAACGCATGATACATATAATACATATACAATATAATCAAAATATAAACAATAAGATTGATATTAAACATAATAAACATAAAAATATTATTATATATAAATACATTTATTGTATATTTATCATAGCAAACATAATGATGATAAGAAAAATAAGAAGAATACATTACATACTTTACACAAATGTCATATTTTTAATAATGTACATATAATACATAAGATATATAGAACACAGAAAGCACATAACATGTATATGAAATAAATGTTTAATAAATATTTAATGGAATAACATATAATACATATGTAACATAGGCATATGTATAAATGACATATACAACATATAATAAACAAAATACATGACAAGAATAAAAGAATTATATATAATATGTATGATATGCAAAATATGTATTATACTTTAATTATGAAAAATAAGAAAACTATTCCAAAACAGAGCATTTTATGGTAGTATAAATCATATAATACATATGTAATGTATGATTTACAATTAACATATAGAAAAACAGGGATGAGAGGGATAGTAAGATGAAACATGTCATTATGATTTCAAATCAAAAAGGCGGGGTAGGAAAAACAACAACAACATTGGAGTTATGTTCTTTATTTGGAAAGAAATATCGTGTGCTTGGGATCGATCTGGATTCCCAGAGAAATTTTTCCATGTATGCAGGAGCGGATCTTGAGGACGTACCAACCGTAAATGAAGTGCTGAATGCGCAGGTTTTATTGGAAGACGCTGTACAGCATCTGGATAATTTCGATATTCTGGTCGGAAGCAAGGCACTTGCGGAGGCTTCTAAGACATTTGGTGAGCCGGATGATATTTACCTGCTTCAGGATATTTTGGAAGACGTGGAAGACTATGATTACATATTTATAGATAACGCACCGGCGCGAAGCCCGCTGCTTTATATGAGTTATGTGGTCAGCGATTATATCATTGCTCCGGCGGAATGTGATGACGGCGCACTGGAAGGCTTAAGAGAGCTTGGAACAGATATCAACCGCTTTAAGAAGAGAAAACAGACACATGTAAAAGTGCTTGGACTCCTGTTAAATAAGACGGAAAATACGGTCATGCACAACCTTGCGTACGAAGAAATGGAGGAGATCGGCGCAGAATTGGGCTGTAAACCGTTTCAGACCACCATACGCAAGTCTATTACGGTAGCTGAGGCAAAGGCGGCGAGACAGAGCATCAATGAATACGCGAAGACGAATAACAGCGCGAAAGATTATAAGAAACTGATGAAGGAAATCGAAAAGAGAATACAGGAAATTGAGGAGGAGAAGTAATGCCAAGCAAGAGAGATCAGCTCAGAAAATTAAAAGAGGGCAGAAAAAAAGAACCGATCCAGGAGATGTCCTCGCCTGTGGATGATACCTTAAAAAAGCTGGATAACAACGGAGAACCGATTGCGGAAGAGCGCAAAGATCATGTAAATGGCGTGGATATCGTAAAAATGCAGGAAGAAACGGTCGTAGAGGATGCAAAAGAAAAAGAGGCAAACGCAGTGCCGGTAAGCGAACCGGTCAGCAAGCCAGTAGATGAGGAAACAAACGAATCGGCACATGAAAAGATGACAGAGTCCGCGAACGAACCAATAAATGAAGCAGCAACGGAACCGGTAAACGAATCAGTGAACGAACCGGAAAATGAACCGGTCAGTAAACCGGCAGCTGAAGCGATAAATGAGCAAAAAGAAGTTGCTGTGGCGTCTGTTTCAACAGAAAAAGCAGAGGAACCGGTGAAAGAAATAAAAAAACAGCCGGCTGCGGAGAAGAAAAAAGAGGCTACAAAGCGTACCAGTATGGCACTTCTGGTGGAAAACAACAAATATATCCGTCTGCGTTCTATCCAGCTTGGCATGAGCATTCAGGAATATGTGAATCTTCTGATCGACGAGGAGATCGAGCGGGAGAAAAACGGCCAGATGGCAGATCTTAACGATATTGAGAACAATCTGGATATGAATTACCGCAGAGGTCAGAATTCCGCGATCGTTGCGCTGGTATTAAAGGAATCCAATGCGAGATTCTTAAAACGAGGCGGTGCAATGCATGGAATGAACGCGACAGCATTCTTTAACCATATCGTTTCCGAGGAACGAAGACGGGAAGAAGAACAGGGACCGAGACAGGGTGAATATGACGCGTTCTGATGAATCAGCCATCTGCATAAAAAAGATTGGATGAAAGATAAACAGTCAAAAAATAGAAAACAGGTATACATAAAATGATATACTGGAATTTCAAAACGAAAATTCAGGTAAAATCTGACAATAATCAGGCATAATTTTTAGAAGTAATTGAGAAATAAAGAGAAGAGAATGAGAAATATGTTAAACGAAATTTTATTTTGCAGTACAACAGACACAACGAAGGCAAGAAGTTTTGTAAAAGGGCTGGAAAAACAGGAGATCTCCTATTTACAGCGCTGGGAAGAAATTTCGGTATTCAAACGGAAAAAATACGGAAACGCGAAAGAGATCTGCAATATTTATGTAAATCCGGGACAGATCGAAATGGTAGAGGCATATTATGCGGGGCTTACGGATGAAGAAAAAGAAGGATTTATCCGGAAAGAAAAATAAAAAGATCGGACAGCGGATGGAAAGGAGCGGGATCATTGAACATTGATGAGGCAGTGAAAGCATGCAGGGAAAGCCAGTATACCGGCTGGCAGATGGTAACTTTTGTACAGAAGTATGTAAATAAATATATGCGTTTTTCGCTGGACAACACGTCAGACGCCCCGAGAACCGCTTTTTCCAAGGGAAAGGGCTACTCCTGGCAGCAGGCGTGGTGCGTCCACTATATTTTAAAGAAGGTCAATATCCGGTCAGAACTTGTCTATACGACAAAGGCGGACTTCTATGAGAGCCGCAGTAAAAGACAGAAAATAAGAGAGGGCGCGCATGTGTGGTGCCGTGTGCGCTTAAATGACACCGTAAAGGACGTTTGCTCATGCAATAAGGAAAATGTACCGGGAGACGTAAATTTTGTCCCTGTGGCGCCTGTACGGCGTTACAACCTGATCGCACAGGCAGGGGGATACCTCGGAGTCGCGATATTGAATAAGAATGAAAAATAAAAGCAGAAAATAAAGTGAAAAATAGAAAGTAAGAAATAGAAAGTAAGAAATAGAAAGTAAAGAATAAAAGTCCTGCATCGGGGAACCGGTTAAAACCGGATCCCGTATGCCAGGACTTTTGTTTTAGAAGGAGTGGCCGCCGCCACCACCGGAGCTGCCGCCACCGCTTGAACTTGGCGGATCATATACCTTGGACTGACGCACGAAAGTGCTCTGCGGATTGCTGACCGCGTACTGTGTGTAGATATTATTTAAAAGTTCGTTCTCAGACGGTTTCTTTGAACGGGAAAATGCCCTTACCACAAAGTAATTGATGAGAAGCGCGATAATGAGCGCAAGCAGGGCATTGCTGATGTATTTCATAGGCTGGGCGATACGACGACCGGCCAGCAAAGTTGCCATCTGTGTATACGCTTCGGACGCGCAGCCGTAGTAGTCCTGTGCGGACGCGTAGGTATAAACATTATCCGTGATCGTATCCGCATAACTTTTTGTGATCGTGCGGTAGATCGCCCCGTTGCTGTGGATCCAGATATTGCGGTTATCCATGTCGATCACGAAAAGCGTGCCGCTGTCACTGCCGAATAACTGACGGTAGTGCTCTCTTGCGTAAGAATCCGTTGAAGTATAGTTGGTATCTAATGAGACGAAGGCAACATTTCCGTAAGCGGTGATCTCCTCCATCTGTGTGCTCAGACGGGATTCTTCCTCGTCGGAAAGAAGATCTGCTTCATCTTCGATGGATACGACATAGGAAGTATCCGGGTTTTCATACGTCACTTCCGCCTTGCACGGACGCGCGAAGAAGATTCCACAAAGCAGCAGAAAAAGAATGGTCAAAAAACGGTATGTAGCTGTATGTTTAGCGGTTTTCATATTCTTCTCCCCCTCTCTTTTCAAACTGTGGAAGCTTGCGGCTTGCTAAAACGTTGTATTTCTGAATGATCGAATACAGCGTAAAGAAGGTCGCAATATAGGAAAAAATAGTTCCTGCGTAATAATACAGATCGGATACCGGATGGAACGCGGTGATCACTGCGGAAATGAGGATCGCTGCGATTGAACCGGAAAAGCCGGTTGCTCCGTGTTTGATCTCGGCTTTCGCGGAAATCGTGCAGCCGATCGAGGTAGTTGCCGCGGCTGCGATAAGGATAACAAAGTAACCGATCACCGAGTGACCGAAAAATGTACCGGAAACCGCAAAAATGGAACCGCCGATGGCGAGGATGCCGTAAGCAGCTATGAACAGGAGCACAAGAGTGGTTCCGGTAAACTTTTTACCGTTCCGTTTCGCTTTTTTGTAATCATGCTGCTGTTTCATATTTTCCATTACACCCGGCGAGTTTACGCCGTCTTTTTTCGCAAGATAGCCGAGATCATCCTCTCTGGCATCTTTTTTCTTGATCTGGAACAGTTCCACAACATAAATGATCGCGGCTGCCAGAGCAAGGATCGAAGACAACATGAGTGTTGTAGTCGGACGTATCGTAAAAAAAATGTTTAACAGTAAAAAGATCGGCAGGGCGAGGATCAGCGAGCCGAGGAAATATTTCCGGATATCGACCGGAAGGTCGGCTGCGATCTTACCGGTCTGACCGTTTACTGTGGCGTAGGAGACACGGCTGCCGTTCCGATAGGAAAGAAACCAGACCGGAAACATGGCACTGTCGGTCTGCTCAAGTTTTGTGCCAAAAGCAGACGAAAGAGAAAAGCTGTTTACCGGTGTGCTGATGTGCATGCCGTGAAAAGCAGGCTCTTTGGAAAGCTTTTCATAACTGGTCTCGTTGGCAATGCGGACGGCGTCGTCCTGATAAAGGGAACAGTCCACGTCAGCGGTATCCGCGTAAAATCCGCTTAGATAAGACGGCGTGAAGGCTTTCATTCCTTTTACATCATAAGGCGCGATATTCTGACTGATCTCATCGGAAAACGAAGAGGACGCGTCATAAGACAGGCCTTTGTAGTAGGAACGCATATTTCCGCTGAGGTGATAGGTATCGGTATAGATATAATTACCGCGGCGGTATTGTTTGGTTCCTTCAAGACTGAGACCGCTGTTCTGGGAAATGTAATATGCCCAGTAAGGCATATAGATACCGCGGAAGCGGTCTAAGTATTTCGGGTCTTTTAATTCTTTTGGGGCAAAGATCGCGTGTTTTACGAATTTCGCGTATGCGTCTTTGCAGTCATCCTTTGTTTTTTTGAATGGGATGATGTAGTTTGGTCGTTTTTCTTTGCTGATCCGGCCGGATAAGATCGTGGAAGCGCCGCAGAAGGTGCAAAATTCAGCTGCGGAGTTTTCCGTGCTCATCAGTTCACCGCCGCACTGCGGACAGGTGAAGACAGTAACATCGTACATATCCTGTTCTACGGCGTCGTGGTCTTTGGTGACGGCGTAGGGATCATGAAACGTGTGGCAGAAATCGCAGGCAAGCTGCTGTGACGGGATGTCAAACCGCAGATTTCCGCCGCAATTCGGGCATTCGAACATAACTCTCTCCTTTATCATTGTTGTAGCGGGGAAAAATTCCCACAAATTGATAGTAACGAAGGAAAAAACTTTTGTCAATCGAAAGAGCGACAAAGCAGACACAAGATACAGACATTTTCCATATGGTAAAAAGAAAGTTAGAAAGTGGAAAAAGAAATGAGATGGTTTGTAGAACAAAGTGCGCTAATACAGGGATTTATTGCAACATTGTTTACCTATGGAGTGACGGCAGCAGGAGCGGCAGTGGTGCTGGCAATCAGATGTGTGAATAAAAAAGTGTTGGATGTAATGATGAGTTTTTCAGCCGGTGTGATGATTGCAGCATCTTACTGGTCTTTGTTAGAACCTGCATTTGCGCTGGCAAAAGAGTTGGATAAAAACGCGGCAGTAACAGTTACTTTGGGATTTTTCATGGGAGGGTTGTTTATTGTGGCTTCTGATATACTACTTGAAAAAAGAATGGTTACAGACTATAAAGAAGAAGGATTTAAACGATGTATCCTTTTGATAACGGCAGTGACAATGCATAACGTACCAGAGGGGCTTGCAATCGGAGTTGCGTTTGGCTGTGCAGGAATTTGCGGAGGCCGGGAAGCAGTGACTGCCGCAATCATGCTTGCAGTTGGAATCGGAATACAGAATTTTCCGGAAGGGATCTGTGTGGCAATGCCACTCAGACGGGAAGGGATAAGCAGGGCGAAAAGCTTTCTGGCTGGACAATTTTCTGGAATGGTAGAGCCGATAGCCGGTGTATTGGGGGCATTATTCGCGCTTACCGTGCAAAGCGCGCTTCCGATGGCGCTGTCCTTTTCTGCAGGAGCAATGATCGCTGTTGTGTGTTCGGAACTGATACCGGAATCTTTTAAAGATAATAAACATCTGTCAACTGCCGGTGTGCTGGCGGGATTTGTCGTGATGATGCTGCTTGATGTGTCATTCTGATGCGAGGCAGGGACTGGTTCTTCTGATGGATAAAACAGATGAGGAATAAATCAAGAATAAGAAATTATGAGCTTGAAAATGCTCATGTTCTGTGGTATATTATATATTATTAAGAATGATTCTTAATAATATATAATAATAAACAAAGGATAAAGGAGGAAAAATCATGTACGAAATGAAAGAGGAATACTACACCGGAATCCCACAGATCGATGCCGAGCATAAAAGACTGTTTGAGATCGCGGAAAGCGCTTATGAGCTTCGCAGAAACGAGTTTATCCCGGATAAATATGATAATATCCGTGATCTTTTGGAGGAACTGCGCGAATATACAAAGGAACACTTTAAACATGAAGAAGAATATATGGAAAGCATCCAGTATAAAAAAATGTTCACGCAGAAGATTGAGCATCAGGCGTTTATCGACAAATTAGACGAGATCAATCTGGATGATATTGACGAAAATTCCGATCAGATGATCGATGATATCCTGGAATTTTTGACAAACTGGCTCGTGGAGCATATTTTACACACAGATAAACAGATCGGACAGGAATAGAATCCGGGAAGGTCACAGATACTGTATAAAAACAGGAGTGTGACAGATTATGAGAATACCGGAACATATTGCCGTGATACCGGACGGAAACAGGCGCTGGGCGGTGGCGCACGGCATGGCAAAAGGAGACGGATACCATTACGGACTGCGGCCGGGGCTTTTGCTTTTGCGCCGCGCAAAGGAACTTGGGATCCGGGAGATCACATATTACGGGTTTACCGTTGATAACTGCAAACGCCCCAGCGAACAGGTCGGGGCGTTTCGCAGGGCGTGTGTGGACGCGGCGGAGCTGTTAAAGGCGGAAGGCGCGGATTTTTTGGTACTTGGAAATACAAAATCCCGGTGCTTTCCGGAAGAATTAAAAGAGTACCGGGTGCGGAAAAAAGTGGGCGATGGCGGCATCCGCCTGAATTTTTTGGTGAATTACGGCTGGGAATGGGATCTGGCGCATATGAAAAAGGATGGAAGACCGGAGTCGTGGGATGTTTCGAGGATCGACCTTGTCCTGCGGTGGGGAGGCAGAAACCGCCTTTCCGGGCTGCTCCCGATCCAGTCTGTGTATGCCGATTTTTATACGATTCCGCATATGTGGCCGGATTTTAAGGAAAGAGATCTTCCGGACGCGCTTGGGTGGTACAATACGCAGGATGTTACGCTGGGTGGCTGAGAGAAGACAAGGGAAAAAAGAAATGGAGTTTCATGAGATAACACTCGCAGACAGGGAATGGATGACCGGGTATTTTGGCGCGGCAGATCTTAACGCCTGCGAGTTTTCGTTTGCTACAAATTTCATCTGGAGACACGCGTATCAGATCGAGGTCACGCAGATTGAGGGATGTGGCGTGTGCAGATGCAGAAAGGACGGAAAAACCGTATTTTTCTATCCTTTTTGGGACGGGGATCACAAAAAAGCAATAGAGAAGATATGCAATATATGTAAGATAGAGAATATAAAGACAGAATTTTATCCAATCGTGGAAGAACAGAGAGCGGAACTGCTTGCGCTGTCCCCGGGAGAGTTCGAGATCGACACGGACCGGGATGATTTTGACTATATTTACAGTTATGAGAAGCTTGCCACGTTAAAAGGAAAGAAGCTGCACGGAAAGCGGAATCATATCGCGCGTTTCAAGGATGGCGGGGACTGGAGTTATGAGCCGGTCACAGCGTCAAACCGGGATGCGTGTATCGAACTGGCGGAGGTATGGGAAAAGAAGCGTGCCGAAAAGTGGAATGACGCGATGACGCAGGAGATGGTAGCGTTGCGGGAGGCATTAGCGCATTTTGACGAGCTTGGGCTTAGCGGCGGTGTTTTGCGGAAAAATGGAAACATCGTCGCGTTTACGATCGGAGAAGCGTTAAATTCCGATACATTCGTGGTACATTTTGAAAAGGCGCTGCCGGATCTGCAGGGGGCATATCCCATGATCAATCAGCAGTTCGTGCTGCATGCCTGTGAGGAATTTTCCTATATCAACCGGGAGGAGGATACCGGAGATCCGGGGCTGCGCAAATCGAAGTTATCCTATTTCCCGGATATTCTTCTGAAAAAATACCGGGCAGTGCAAAGTGATGTGGTCTTTGCGCTCTCCAGTGAAAAAGAGGAGATCGCAGAGATCTGGCAGAAATGCTTTGGTGACACAAAAGAAGAGATCACATGCTATTTTGAGACATATTTTACGGAACAGAATATGCTTGTGATACATGAAGACGGAAAAGTGGCTGCTATGGCGAGCTTTCTTCCGGCAGAACTTTCCATTGGAGAGGAGAAAAGTTTTCCTGCCCGTTACGTTTACGCGGTCGCAACGCGGCCGGAATACCGGAAACGGGGTTACGCGGCAAAGATCTTAAACTACGCGAAGGAAAAATACCGCATGCCGCTTGCGCTTCAGCCGGAGAGCGACGCCTTGAGGGAATATTATAAGAAGTTCGGGTTTATGGATGGATTTTCCCGGATCTCACAGAAGGGAGAACCGGCGGAAGACGAAAAGGTCGTCTTTTCGGAGTTTGGTGCTATGCTCTTTCTGCCGGATCAGCCGGAGTTTGCGGGCTGCTATCTTAAGGACTGCCGTTTTGTCGTGCAATAAGCAGATCATAAACGGATCAAAGAGACAAAACGGGGAAGAATGGTTTGCGAAAACAGAGACGGCAGTTTATAATAGATGCAGAAATTATTAGAAAACAGGAGAGCTTATTATGACATTACAGCAGTTAAAATACGCAATCGCCGTTGCGGATAACGGATCGATGAATGAGGCTGCAAAAAAACTGTTTATTTCCCAGCCGAGTCTTTCCGGGATGATCAAGGAACTGGAAGAGGAAGTCGATATGCAGATTTTCTTAAGATCCAACCGTGGTATTCTGATCACGCCGGGGGGAGAGGAGTTCCTTGGCTACGCAAGGCAGGTGGTCGAGCAGTACCGCCTGATGGAAGACCGTTTTGTGGAAAAGAAAGTAAAAAAGAAGTTCAGCGTTTCGGCGCAGCATTATACGTTTGCAGTCAAGGCGTTTGTGGAGCTCGTCAAGCAGGTCGGCATGGATGAGTATGAGTTCGCAATCTACGAGACAAAGACGTATGACATCATACAGGCGGTCAAGAGCTTTAAGAGTGAGCTCGGCATTCTCTATATCAATGATTTTAATGAAAAAGTCATGGAAAAGCTGCTGCATGAGAACAGCCTGGATTTTGTGGAGCTGTTTCCGTGTCAGACCTGTGTGTACCTCTGGACCGGACATCCGCTGGCGGAGCAGAAGAGTATTTCCATGGAGGAGTTGAAGGATTATCCGTGTCTTTCTTTCGACCAGGGAACGAATAACTCGTTTTATCTTGCGGAAGAGGTTTTAAGCACCTATGAGTACAAAAAGATCATAAAAGCAAGTGACCGTGCGACCATGTTAAATCTGATGGTTGGTTTAAACGGCTATACACTCTGTTCCGGTATCATCTGCGAAGAGTTAAACGGTTATGACTATAAAGCCGTGCCGTTAGAGGGCGATGATACGATGCACATCGGCTATGTGAAGCGCAAGGGATCTACACTCAGTGAGATGGCAGAGATCTATATCGAGGAGCTTCGCAAGTGCAAGGTAAATGTACTGTAAATTTACGGATAGAAAAGATTACATATGGTCATAAGGGTGATCTGCAGGATGATCGCAGCCTCTGTTTTATCGTATAAGGTAGCCACTTCGCTGTCGCTGTGGCGCATAGCCTCAAGTTCTTCATGAATATCCCGGTGATCGAGATGGATCGCCAAAAACCGCGCAAGCAGATTTTCGGCAAAAATCTCGATATTGTTCGAATTTGCTGTTTTGACAGAAAAATACTGTTCCTGTTCCATTTTCTTAAAATAAAACCGAAGTCCATCGATCAAAATGTCGTGTTTATCTTTAAAATAGCGGTAGATGATGCCGGTAGAAACCCCGGCTGCCGCAGCAATATCATCCGTCGTTGTATGATGATAGCCTTTTTCTGTCATAAGTTCAATTCCAGTTTCTATAATAATATGATTTTTCTTTTCAATCGAGCGTTTCTGCTTTGGCTCATAAATATCTGATCTTGCCATAAAATCCTCCACAAAATGTATTTGTTATCTATGGGCAATATCTGTTTTTTAAATAAAAAACTATTGACAAAAGACTTTACCAGTGCTATGGTTAATTGCACAAGTAATGAACCACACAACCAAAGAACAAAAAACAGAACAGAAGGGAGCAGTGGCATGAATGAGATTTTAACGCAGGAAAAATCCATTTATATTCAGATCCGGGAAATGATCGAGAATGATATTTTGCGGGATATTCTGCTGGAAGAGGAGCGGGTGCCGAGTACAAACGAACTGGCGAAGCTGTACTCGATCAATCCGGCGACTGCGGCGAAGGGCGTCAACCTGCTTGTGGATGACGGGATCCTTTATAAGAAACGCGGAATCGGAATGTTTGTCCAGCAGGGGGCGAAGGAGGCCATTATGAAGAAGAGAAAAGAAGAATTTGCGGATAAATTCATCCGTTCTTTATTAAATGAGGCGGACAGTCTTGGGATCACAAGAGAAGAACTGATTGAGATGATAAGAAAAAATGATGCCACAAGGCAGGAATAGAGAAGGAAAGCAGGAGGAGAACTCATGGGAAGTCTGAAATGTGAAAATATTAAAAAAGTATATGGAAAAAAGGAAGTATTAAAGGATGTAAATCTGGAACTGGAGTCCGGAAAGATCTACGGTCTGATCGGAAGAAACGGCGTCGGAAAGACCACGCTCTTATCGATCCTGTCTTCGCAGAATCCGGCGGGCAGCGGAAGGGTGACGCTGGATGGAGAAGATGTATGGGAAAATGAAAAATGCATCGACCGGATCTGTTTTTCCAGAGAGATCAGCCAGATGAGCGGCTTCGGACAGAACAACTTAAAGATCAAAGATTATATGACAGCCGCTTCGATCTTTTATCCGAACTGGAACAGAGAACTGGCAAAAGAACTGATCGAAAAATTCGGACTTGAGCCAAAGAAACGGATCAGCAAACTCTCCAAAGGTATGCTGTCTATGGTGACGATCGTGATCGCACTGGCGAGTGAGGCGGAATACACCTTTTTGGATGAGCCGGTGGCGGGGCTTGATGTGGTTGCGCGTGACCAGTTTTATAAGCTGCTGTTGCATGAATATGGAAAATCAGGAAGGACGTTTGTGATCTCTACGCATATCATTGAGGAAGCGGCGGATATTTTCGAGGAAGTTATCATGCTCGACCGTGGAGAGATCCTCTTAAAGGAGAATACGCAGGAATTGCTTGAGCGCGCGTACCATGTCAGTGGAAAGTCTGAGGATGTGGAAGCGGCAACAGCGGGACTTACCGTATATGAGAAAGAAACCATGGGCCGGAGTACCGGCGTGACGGTTCTGTTAAAAGAAGGTGAGAGTTTAAACGGACAGTATCCGGTTTCGGTGCAGAAGCTGACACTGGAAAAACTTTTTGTGGCAATGTGCGGCGCGGAGGTGTAGAAAATGGAGGGAATCAAGAAAAATATCCGTTACTGGAGCTGGATATCAGGAAAAAACATGCTGATGCTGATCGGTTTTGCAGTGTTTTTTGGAATCCTGTTCGGCATGCTTGACGGTGGAGTCCCGGAAGTTTTAAGTGTGACCAGCTTTTACCTGCTTTTATTTGGAGTTATGTGCGGAGGCGCAATGCAGGTGGCAGCGATACAGGCATATATGGGTCAGTGTATTGCAATGGGAGCAAAGCGAAAGGATGTTTTCTTCGGTATGCAGTATACAAACTGGATTCCGGCAATCGTTATATATCTTTTTGCCCTGATATGTCAGTTTGTGACCGGGACGACAGGAATGAATGACTGGGGGATCAATATGTGGAGCGGACAGACAGTGTTTTTCTATGTGGCGGCAGTCCTTCTGGTAAATGGACTGGGAAATATCGTCAGTATTTTATGCGCACGCTTTGGAAAAGCAGGCATGGTGGCATTTGTGATACTGGCGGCATGCTGGGGAGGCATGATGGGAGGAATGGCATCCATGCTGGCGGACGGATATATTCCTTTTTTTCCCAGTGTACCAAAAGCTCTGGTTATGATAATCCCGGCAGTTTTGTATATCGTGTCTGCTGTCATTCAATATCGCATTGTTCGTAAATATGAGATACATGTGTAGGAGAGATGAGAGATGGAAAAAAGAAATTCGGTGTTAGACTGGTTTAAATATTTTAAAAATAATTTTCTTCTGGATGCGTGCGCGGGACTGATCGCGTTCGCGATTGGAATGATCATTAGTATCATTATGTGGAAAACAGGTGTAATGGAATGGGGAGTTCCGTTTGGTACGGGATTTATGACAGGAGCTTTTCTGATGATGGCGCTTTTCGCGTCAATGATGTCATTTAGCCAGCAGTTTAATATTGCGGTTGCAATGGGATGCAGCAGAAGGCGTTTCCTGTCCGCGTTTTTTGGTACGACAGCAGTATTTTCGGTTGTGGAGCTTTTGATGCTGTGGGTGTTATATCATCTGGAAATGTTTGTTTACAGATGTTTCATTCCGGCGCAGGAGGGAAATGATGTGGAAGCATCCATTGGTGAGGTGCTCGATTTAAAGATCGTGCTGACCATCCTGGTTGCGGCAATTGTGTTTAAATTTGTGTCCGGGATGATAGCACTGCATTTTGGCAGAACCGGTTTTTACGTTGTATGGTTTGGGTATATGATACTGATCTTTGGTGCAGGGAATATCGCAACGCGCGCGGCGGATAATCCGGATGGGATCTGTGCGGAGATCATGAGAAAAGTGTGTGAAATACTGACATTCTGGAATGGGCTTGGATCTTATCTGGTAATTTACGCAGTTTTAGCGATCCTATTACTGGTTTTTGGCAGGATGCAGCTCAGGCAGGAAGTACATTCGGCATAGGATTGCAGAAATGTTTGTGGTATAATGCAGATATCATAAAAAAAATCAAACCGGAAGAGGAGGATAAAAATGCAGGAAACAATACAGGATTTAAAAACAAGAAGAAGCTGCAGAGGTTACAAAGAAGACCAGATCAGTGAGGAGCAGTTAAACCAGATTCTTGAGGCGGGCACATACGCACCGACCGGAATGGGCATGCAGTCCCCGATCATGGTGGTCGTGCAGGATAAAGAGACGATCGCGCAGCTTTCACGGATGAACGCAAAGATCATGGGAACCGATGGAGATCCTTTTTACGGAGCACCTACTGTTGTGATCGTGCTTGCGGATAAAAACCGTCCGACTTATCTCGAAGACGGAAGCCTTGTCATGGGAAATCTGATGAATGCGGCGCATGCGGTTGGCGTAGATTCCTGCTGGATCCATCGCGCAAAAGAAGAATTCGAGAGCGAAGAGGGAAAGGCTCTGCTTAAAAAGTGGGGGATCAAGGGCGATTATGTCGGAATCGGACATTGTGTGCTCGGATACGCAAAAGATGCTCCGGCACCGGCAAAGCCACGGAAAGAAAACTATATTTATCGCGTCTAACAAAGAAAGCGAGATCCTGATATAAAAAGGGAGCTGTACACGACGGAATGTTGATCATTCTGTCTGTGTGACAGCTCCCTATCTTTTCTAAATTTCTGTCTTAAAAAGGAAAGATGGAAATCTATTTGTTTAAAACATGAGTTTTGATCGCCTGAAAGCTTTCCTTGCTGATGACATGCTCCATTTTGCAGGCATCCTCGGTAGCGATCTTTTCGTCTACGCCAAGGCTGATCAGCCAGGAAGAGAGCAGTGAATGCCGTTCGTAGATCATGTCGGCAATACTTTTGCCGCTATCGGTCAGATAGATGAAACCGGCATCGGTTACCGTGATATAGCCCTTCTCTCTTAAATTCTTCATAGCAACGCTGACGCTCGGTTTTGTAAAATTAAGTTCGTTTGCAATGTCTACGGAACGAACGACCGGAAGCGTCTGGCTCAACATTAATATAGTTTCCAGATAATTTTCCGCAGATTCATTTACAGCCATAAAAACACCCCGTATTCTTTCATATAGTTTTACTGCGAATGTGAAAAACACCGTCAGTTTAATTTAGATTCTTATGATTGAGTATACCATAAGAGCGGGGGCATGGCAAATTTTTTTATGGACACATTTTCTCAGATTCTATGGCTGTTTCAGTTTGTCCTTAAAAAAGTCGGCGATCATCTGCCAGATTTCGTCCTGGAAGAAACGGATGTCTGCGTGATCTGCGTTTTTGAGCGCGATCAGCGTCACATCACATCCGAGTTCTTCCATTTTATCATGCAGACGCTCCCCCTGATCGAAAGGAACGGTATGGTCGTTCTGACCATGAAGGATCATCATGGGAGGGGCATCTTTTGTAACAAAACTGACCGGGCAGATCGCAGCAGCTTCGCTGACGTGATCAGTTGCGTTTTTGCCAAGCAGGAGAGATTCCGGTGAATCCGCAGCACTTCGCGGCATGGTACAAAAATCAGATGGCGGATACCAGCAGACTGCGGCCTGCACGGCGCTTGAAAGGGATAAGTGATCTCCGACATCGTATCCGGGATCCGTGGCGAGAGCTGTCATTGCGGCAAGATAACCGCCGGCAGATTCGCCCATGACACCAAAATGTTCCGGGTCGATACAGAACCGGTCTGCATGTGCCCGCAGATAACGGATGGCAGATTTGACATCTTCTAACTGCTTTGGAAATTTTGCTTCGTTGCTGGTTCGGTATTCAACACTTGCAACGACAAAACCACTTCTGGCAAGACCCGCAAGGTAGGCAAGATGTGCGGATTTGTCCATTTCCAGCCACGCGCCCCCACAGATCCAGACGATGCACGGGTATTTTCTGCCCGGATCTTCCGGATAGATCAGATCCATCTTCAGATCCCGTTTGCAGTGTCCGAACCAGGAATCTACCTGTGTAAAACTTAAATTTGTGATGGTAACGTACTGTGGACTTTTTACACAGATGTCTATACTTTTTTTCATACAGCTGTTCCTTCCTTTCTTCCGATTGGTATTTATGAATTTATCATACAGCCAAAAACAAAATGATGGTATGCGCAGATTGCACAAAACAAAAATATGTGAAAAGTATACAAAAAAAGAATGAAATATGAAAAACAGAGAATAGAACTTATTCAATATGGACAAAATAGTAAGAACCAAAGGTGAAAAAACAGAGAAAACAGGTTGATCGCATTGGCAAAATTTCCCGCAGGTGATATTATAATAAAAGAAAGAAAATAAAGAAAGGAGAAAGCAGCATGAAAACAGGAAAGAAAGTAACAGACGATCTGCAGACAAAGCAGAAAAGGGAAGAGAAAACTCTGGTAGACAGAATGATCGATTACATGGCAAAAACGGAAAAAAAAGACCGTGCCGCATCATAACGCCTGCCATCTGACCGGCAGCACGAAAGAAAAATAAAAAACGTACCGCACAGATGTCTGGGCTGTAAGGAGAAGAAGATTCTCTTTATGGTCTTTTTTTAGTCCCTATTTACATTTGTGTGTCTGATGTATCAACAGTATAATTATACATTTCACGAATTGCGTATGCAATTAGAAAATCAAGTAGTCCAAATTCAAATACAAACCAATGAGACTTTTCAGATAATCTGGGAAGCCTTTTTATATTCATGTAGTGCATTTAAGGGTATGAATTTTGTTTATGCAAGAAGGTTCATACCATGGCACTCACAAATGAAGAATTGCAAGATATTTTAGATAACCTTACACCAGAAGAACAGAAACAACTCTATGATAAAGAAGCCCGTAAATTAGATGACTTAATCAAACGAGATTTCGCAGCCCAAAAACCTCTTGAAAAATGTATTACAGACATAATACATTTAACAATTAGGCTAAATGTTAAACGAGGAGTGTGATGAATTCTTGGGTATACAAGATACATTAAAAGCACTGGCAGATCCAATACGACGTGAGATTTTAAATTTATTGAAGAATGGACGGCTTTCTGCTGGAGAGATATGTGAACATTTTTCAGTAACGGGAGCTTCTATATCCAGACATCTGGCAATATTGAAGGAGGCTGATTTAATTCGAAATAAAAGAGAGGGAAAATTTATTTATTATGAATTAAACACTTCCGTATTGGAAGATGTCATGTTGTGGATTATAGATTTGAAAGGAGTATCGGACGATGAAGGAAATGATAAAAAAATATAGAGGTTCATTAATTTGTTCTGTTCTGGTAATGCTCATCGGGGTTTTAGTAGGATTCACTAGTACACAGAGCATGTGGGCAAATGTGTTTTTTGTAGTGATGGATTGTGCGCTGGTGGCAATAATATTTTATGATAACCGGAACAGACAGCAGAGCCGCAAGATTATAGGAATGACGATGTGGATTATACCAATTATAACATTACTCTATAATGGTATTGCAAGACTGGTCAATATGGGTGCAGATATGGAAAATCTGTTTATGGCAGTAATTTACTATGGAACTGGACTGCTGTTTATGGTTATTGGAAATTATTTGCCAAAAGTGAAACAGAATAATACCATAGGAATAAGAGTTGTATGGTCTTTAATGGATGAAGAAAACTGGAATGCAACACATAGATTCAGCGGAAAATTATGGATGGCATCAGGTATTTTATGTATGATTTGTGGACTTTTTGGGGAAAGCATGGCTGCACTGGTTGTGTATATTATAAGCATTATGGCAGCTGCAATCATTAGCATTCTCTACTCCTACCTTTTTTATAAGAAAAAGCTGGCAACCGGAGAAGGCTTAAAAATTCAGTATAATACAAAAAAAGTGTGATATATCTGATCATCGCAATTTCCGCTATTGTGTTTACTATATGGACTTTGTTTTGGGGAAGCATTCAGATTCGTTGTAATGATCGTGATTTTAACATTGAAGCAAAAGGATGGAATGATTATACAGGGGAGTATTCGCAAATTGACAGCATTTCTTATGAAGAAAATGTATTGCAGAACGATAATGATTACAGAACTAATGGTTTTGGAAACCTGAAGTATGCTATGGGGAAACTTCAAAAACGCTACATTGAATGCTGTGCAAAAGTCACCTCGAAAATCGTTCCCCCAGTCTTGCCTGATTTGATACAAATACTGCCATCATGTACTCTAACGATTTCACGGACAAAAGCAAGACCTAGCCCTACGCCACCCAGCTCCCGGCTTCTGGATTTATCCACACGGAAGAATGGCTCGAACACTCTCTCCC